>Ga0163153_10006302_pt1 | contig 13443 bp, 12 predicted proteins | sample OliLakLV19MP6IB1_FD_148629 | JGI IMG/M metagenome (GOLD analysis project Ga0163153, IMG submission 148629) | Freshwater microbial mat bacterial communities from Lake Vanda, McMurdo Dry Valleys, Antarctica - Oligotrophic Lake LV.19.MP6.IB-1 | ecosystem: Environmental > Aquatic > Freshwater >... | reverse complement strand
TTTTCTTATCTCCGGAATTTTTTTGTAATACTTTCCTTTTAAAAGCAAATTTGCTCATAGGATATTCTTCTTTAAATGTTAAATTTAATTGTCTGCTTCAGTCAGCATTTCATTGAAATTGCATTTCTTGAATTAATAGTATAATTTGTCATCACTTCTATTTAATATTTTAATAATAAACCAATAATAAATCTTACCACGAAAGGGTATTTAATGAAAAAGCTATTCTTTATTCTTCCTGTAGCTGCATTATGCTATTTTCTTATGACAGGTCAATCGTCAACAGATGAAAGCCCGCGCTGGAATATCGATCCGAGGACTTCAATCGGATTATATCCCTCTGGAGAATTTTCAAGTCTTCCACAGACTGACAACAAAACAGTGTTTTCAACAGAAACAAGATATGTTTCCACACCGAACGGGATAGTGGGAATTACACCAAACTTCAGAGTTCATCCCCGACCTGCACCAGCAACACAGAGTGAGGTTCCTATCACAAGACATCCTACCAATCCAATGATAATGTACGGTTCTGCAAATACTTTTCAGGGAGGAAATTTTTGCACAGGAACATACGTAACAACAAACGGTGGCGTGAACTGGTATGGTAATGATACATTGATAGGAATAAACGGAACACCATTCTTTAACTTCGGTGATCCTGCTCCAATGATCGACAAGGACGGAAGATTTTTAATTTCATACATTACGCTTTCATTTTCACTGGGAGCAAGCTTTTCAACTAACAACGGTTTAAACTGGTCACCTACACTTACATTTCCCGGTGCAACATCAAACGCAGATAAAAACTTATCATCGACCGATGACGCTCCAACCAGCCCGTTCTACGGAAGAGCTTATACAGTTTATACCGAATTCGGCGGAAGCTTCACCAACCGCATCGTTCTGTCGTATTCATCAAACGGAGGAGTAAACTGGTCAAACGTTGCTCCTGTAAGTCCGCCCCCATCATCAGGTCACCATCATCAGGGCTGCGATGTAAGAGTCGGACCAACCGGTGATGTATTTGTAACATGGGCAAACTGCACTACCAACGGTCAAAGCTCCACAGAAGATTCGCTTGGTATCGCGAAGTCAACAGACGGAGGAGTTACATGGGCGTTCACAAGAAATAACGCAAGCAATATGAACGGTATTCGTCAGGCGAGTTTCTTTACAGGTATCAGAATGGCAGGATTTCCCAGAATTGATATTGACAGAAGCGGCGGCTCAAGAAATGGATGGATATATGTGGCAACTGCTGAAAAAAATGTTGCTCCTGCTACAGACGTATCCGATGCTATCATGCACAGGTCAACAGACGGTGGATTAACATGGACGGCAGTAAGAGTAAATCAGGATACGCCGGGCAACGGAAAGTATCAGTATATGTCGGCGATAAGAGTCGATGAAGCAGGTGGAATCAATGTTGTTTATTATGATTCAAGAAATACACCGACAAATGATTCGGCGCAAATTTATTTATCAAGATCATTAGACGGCGGAAATACATGGACAGACATTTTGGTATCGGATCATAAGTTCAAGCCAAAACCAATCTCAGGAACAGCAACCGGCTATCAGGGTGATTACATGGGTGTAACTTCGGGTAACGGAAAAGTATGGCCACTGTGGGCGGAAGATATTACAGGAAGCTACCAGGCGTGGACAACAGAAGTACAGGTCTCAACTTTCCCGCTGAATGCATTTAATCTTAATACACCTTCAGCAGGTTCCAGAATTCAGACTCTTCCGAACAACACTACCAGCTATACTTTCACATGGGACACAGCAGCATCAACCGCGTCCTACAAATGGATATTCGGAAACCCAACAACTTCACCAAGAAAAATTACGCTGCAGCCATCAGGCAATACTCTGACAGTAACAAGCGGTCAGCTTGATATTTTACTTGAAGGTTTAGGAGTACAACAGGGAGATTCACTGGTCGGACAATGGGATGTATGGTCATTCAGAAATAATCAGGCAAATGATTCATTAAAAGCTATTAACGGTCCGAGAGCAATTACATTAAAAAGAGGAAAGCCGTTATTAACAGCTTTCAATTTGTCCTCTCCTCCGAACAATACAACTATCTTTACATTAATAACAAACTCAGCAATACAAAATATTAACTGGACAAAATCCGGTGAAGCGGTAAAGTATAAATGGATCTATGCAAGTCCGAATTTTTCAACAACAGCTAATATAAAGTTTATTGTCGGCGCAAACAATAACAGCTATGACACTGTATTGAGCGTCAGAAACTCAAAGCTGGATTCACTACTTGCAGGAGCAGGCGTGAACGTTGGTGATTCATTAGTCGGGCAATGGAGAGTTTACGGTTACAGCGGAACAGATTCACTTGCCTCAGCACAAACTAATAATTTAAATTTAAGAAGAGGAATACCACCGACTGTTGCTACATCACTTGATTCAATAGTGGTAAATCTTCCTATTAATCAGTCGACATCAAGAAACCTTGTTATCAGTAACAACGGACAATTCCCACTTACATTTGATCTGTCGGAATCATCAGTCACTCTGGATAATCTGAATATAAAATCAGAATTCACAGCAGAGCAGATAAGTCAGATGGGAAAACAGCCCAAAGGCGCTCCGGATATTTTTCATGGCTCAGCTCAGACTGACAGCAGCGGCGGACCTGATGCAGGCGGCTACAGATGGATAGACAGTGATTCACCGGGCGGACCTGTATTTAACTGGGTTGATATTACAAACGGCGGCGGAACACAGATCACATCCTGGACAAGCGGTACAGGAGATGACGGGTCGGTAATTGTTCCGATTCCATTTACATTTAATTATTACGGAACAAACTATACACAGCTAAAGATCTGTACAAACGGATGGGCAGGATTCGATGTTAATGCTATTTCAAACGCGTATGATAATACCACGATCCCGAATACACTTGATCCTAACGCAGCATTGTACTGTTTCTGGGATGATATGGATACAAGAGTTACAGGTAGTGTATGGTATAAGAGTGAGCCGCAGAATAACAGGTTCATTGTTGAATGGAAAGATGTTCCTCATTATGATCCGCCGGCTGGTGGACCGTATACTTATCAGATAATCATTTATAATGACGGTAGAATTATTTATCAGTACCTTTCGATTAATTCTCCTGATAATTCTGCAACGATCGGAACTGAGAATTCAACAGGTACTGTAGGACTTCAGACAGTATTCAATAATACATACGTTCACAATAATCTTGCAATTAAATTTGAAAGAGGTCTCGGATGGGTTGAAGAAGTTCCTTCATCAGGAACGATCGCTCCGGGAGGCAATCAGAATGTAAGTGTGAACTTCAACGCAACAGGGTTGATCATCGGATCTTACACAGGAATCTTGAAAGTGAATACCAATGATCCTATAACACCGGTTAAAAATATCAGGTTAAGACTTAATGTAGGACCTGTAGGAATTGAAACTAACTTAGCCGGAGTTCCTTCGCAATTTGAGCTTAATCAGAATTACCCGAATCCGTTCAATCCTACTACGGTCATCAACTTCGCTATACCTTCCGCCGGCTTTGTTAAGCTGAAGATCTATGATCTGCTTGGTAAAGAAGTAATGACACTGGTCAATGAGCAAAAGAACGCAGGATTTTACAACGTTGATTTTAACGGAGAAAATTTCGCCAGCGGTATTTATTTTTATAAGATAGAAGCTGGTGACTTTGTACAAGACAAGAAGAATGCTTCTTGTAAAGTAGTTAGCAGTTAAAAGCTAGTAAAATAATTAAGATGATCCCATCCTGTAATAGGGTGGGATCATTTTTTATATTGGTTAAAAGTTAAAAGTTAAAAGTTAAAAGTTGAAAGTTGAAAAGTTGAAAGTTGAAAAGTTGAAAGTTGAAAAGTTGAAAGTTGAAAAGTTGAAAGTTGAAAAGTTGAAAGTTGAAAGTTGAAAAGTTGAAAGTTGAAAGTTGAAAAGTAAATGCTTATAAGATGAAAAGCTGATCAACCTGTCTACGAATCTTACAAATCTTATGACAATCCATAGTCAGTTTATTCTCTACATTAATTTTTTTATTTTGAATAAAATTAAAAACCAGAATTTGCAAAATAGTAAGAGCATCAGCGAAGCTTCATCGGATTTTGTCTTTGACCTGATGAAAAGAAAGCTGCCGGGTATTTATGTCTACCATAATTACAAGCATACCGAAGATGTTGTGGATGCTGTAAGGAAGATCGGTAACAAAACCGGGCTTGCTCCGGAAGAACTTGAGATAGTGACGGTTGCAGCATGGTTCCATGATACAGGTTTTACTGAAAGAAGTGAAAATCATGAAGATGTAAGTGTGGATATTGCTGAAAAATTTCTAAAGGAAAATAATTATAAGGCTGAGAACATTGAAAAAATAATCGGATGTATCAATGCGACAAGATATCCGCAGTCCCCCGGTAACCTGCTCGAGGAAGTAATTTGTGACGCGGACCTTTTTCATCTCGGGACAAAAGAATTCAGCGACAAATCAGAACTTCTCAGAGTGGAATGGGAGAAGTCCAATAACAAGCAATACACAGAGATCGACTGGCTCAAGCTTAACATAGATTTTCTTACAACTCATAAATTCTTTACAAGGTATGCAAGGAAATCTCTTGACGGCGGAAAAGCAGATGTATTAATAAAGCTACAGAAGAGATACAGAAAAAAAGCTGAAGAACAGGAATCCGATGTCAAGCAGAATCAAAAGATTGAAATAGAAAAGCAAAAAATAGAGGCGAAGAAAGAAGCCGGTTCGAAGTCGGACAGAGGTATTGAAACCATGTTCAGAAATACGGTAAGGACTCACGTTGAATTCAGCGGAATGGCTGACGGTAAAGCGAATATAATGATCAGCATCAATACACTTATTATCGGAGCGATCGTAACGGTATTGATCAGAAAGCTTGACGTTAACCCCCAACTGATCATCCCGACATTTCTCTTACTGCTGGTAAGTCTCACTTGCATAATCTTTGCGGTTCTTGTTACAAGACCTAAGATCACAACAGGAATATTTACAAAAGACGATATCCACAAGAAGAGAACCAATCTTTTGTTCTTTGGCAACTTTTACAATATGAATCTTAAAGATTTTGAATGGGGGATGAATGAAATGATGAATGATAAGGATTTTTTATACGGAAGTATGATAAAAGATTTTTATTTTCTCGGACAAGTCCTCGGACGAAAATATAAATATTTAAGGATATGCTATACGATCTTTATGTACGGTTTAATTATTTCTGTCATCGCATACATAATCGCTTTTATGGTCACACCAACGTCTATTGATCTTTTGAATTAATTAAAACATTTCCGTATGTCACTTAAACTATATTTAATACGTCATGCAAAGTCAAGCTGGAAGGAGCCGGAGCTTAGCGATCATGACAGACCACTCAATAAAAGAGGGATCCGCGATGCACCGCTGATGGCGAAAATTCTCACGAAGAAGAAGATCACTCCTGATCTCATAATGTCAAGCACAGCAGTGAGAGCATTTGAATTTGCAAAAATAATCGCAGAAGAAGCAGACTATAAAGTGAAGAAGATCATTGCCACTAAAAAGCTTTATATGGCTGATGCATCTGACATGCTTGAAATGATCAAAGCCATTGATGACAAATATAAAGCTGTATTTATTGTAAGTCATAATCCGGAGATCACTTATTTTGCAAACTCGCTTACAAATTACGGAGTTGACAACATTCCTACTTCAGGCGTATTTGGTATTGAGTTTAATACAGATCGCTGGAATGAAGCGGACTTCGGCAAAGGTATTTTCAAATCGTTTGACTATCCGAAAAAATATTACACATAATACATTTCTAAAACCAACAGATGAAATTTTTTGACAGGGAACTGAGCTGGCTTTCTTTTAACCACAGGGTTTTACAGGAAGCCGCGGACAACACTGTCCCGTTGTTTGACAGAATAAAATTTCTTGCGATCTTTTCTTCAAACCTTGAAGAGTTCTTTAAAGTAAGAGTGGCGTCCATCAGAAGTCTGCTGAGATTGAAAAAGCATTCTGCTGAAGATATCGGACTTGATGCTGAATTATCACTGAAACAAATTCATGCGGAAGTAAACATTCTGCAGACAAAATTAGGAATAATTTATAAAACCCGGATCCTTCCCGACCTGAACAGGAATAATATTTTCATTAAGAATGAAAGGGAGCTGAATGACGATGAGAATAATTTTGTGAAGGAATATTTTCTGGAAAGAGTACGGCTATATGCCAATCCAATGTTGCTCATTAAAAAAAAGCTTAAGCCGTTCCTGAGATCCGGTGCATTGTATCTTGCCGTTGCGATGACTTCAAAGGATTCAAAAGCAAAGCAGAGCAAATTTGCATACGGGCTTGTGGAAATTCCTACAGATAAACTTCCGAGATTCATTGTAATGCCGTCGCAGCAAGGTGAAACAAATATTATCTTTCTTGATGATGTATTACGGGCAAACATCAGTGATATTTTTACCGGTTACAGGATTGAAGAAATTTGTTCCGTTAAGCTTACCCGGGATGCTGATCTTTACATTGATGATGAGTTCACAGGAAGTCTGCTTGAGAAGATCAGGAAAGGTCTCAACAAAAGAAACACCGGATCACCGAGCAGGTTTCTATATGACAATATGTGTACGAAAAAGACACTGAAATTTTTACAGGACTCTCTGGCTCTTGATAAGGATGATCTTATACCCGGTGCTCGCTATCACAATTTCAGTGATTTTTTTAATTTTCCCCATCCGTACATTAAGGATCTTGAATATGATAAGAATCCGGAGATCATAAATAAGGATCTGAACAGCAGCGTTAATATTTTTGAGACAATTTCTGAAGGTGACAAGCTTGTACATTTTCCTTACGAGTCTTTTAACTCCGTACTGAATTTTATTGAAGCGGCATCAGATGATCCGCAGGTTACAGAAATAAAAATTACATTATACCGTGCTGCAAAAGATTCACGCGTCATCAATCTCCTTCTTAACGCGCTGAATAATGGTAAGAAGGTTACTGTCTTTTCGGAAATAAAGGCGAGGTTCGATGAAGAGCTCAACATTAAATATGCAAGGATGCTTGAGGAAGCCGGTGCAGTAATGCTTTTCAGCATCCCGGGTCTGAAAGTTCATGCAAAAATGTGTCTTGTAATACGAACAGAAAACGGTGCAGATAAAAATTACTGCTATCTTTCAACGGGAAACTTCAATGAGAAAACTGCAAAGATCTATTCGGATTTTGGTTTTTTCACAATTGAAAAAAAAATAATTGATGAAGTCAGCATACTGTTTGAAATACTTGAAGGCAGAATAAAGGATCATGAATTTAAGACATTGCTCGCAGCTCAGTTCAATATGAAAAAAAGTTTTCTTAAGCTGATCAATAATGAAATTAAAAATGCCCGTAACGGAATTGAAGCATGCATTACAATCAAGCTCAATAGTCTTGAAGACAGTAAGATGATAGGGAAGCTTTACGAGGCATCCAATGTCGGGGTAAAGATAAATATTATTGTGAGAGGGATTTGCTGTCTGATCCCGGGAATAAAAGGTCTGAGTGAGAACATTCATGTCATCAGCATAGTTGACAGATATCTCGAGCACAGCAGGATCTTTATGTTTCATAACCGAGGTGATGAAAAGATTTTTCTTGCTTCGGCAGACTGGATGAAAAGAAATCTCAACCGGAGGATCGAAATAGCATTCCCAATTCACAGCGATGAGCTGAAGAAGAAAATTAAAACTATCATCGGATTTCAATTGAGTGATAATGTAAAGTCACGTGTAATAAATAGATATCAGAACAATATTTATAATAATGAAAAAGAAGGGGAGAGAATCAATTCTCAAACCGAAACGTACAAGTTTTTAAGGAATACGGAATAAATTAAAATCAGAAATGGAAAAGAGAACCAACGGAGAAATGAAGATCAGCAAAAATATTTTGGTCAGATGGATTTTTATTGTCAGCGGTGTATTGCTCACAGCTATGGGGATTCTGGGTATGCTTGTGCCTCTGCTTCCCACTACAATATTTTTAATTCTTGCCGCGTGGTGCTTTGCGAGAAGCTCGGAAACATTTTACAGAATGCTTCACACTAATAAGCTCTTCGGTAAATATCTTTCAAATTACAGATCGGGTAGAGGAATGACGATAGGATCAAAGGTATTGTCACTGGTGGTATTATGGCTTGGGATTGGCTATTCGGCGATATTCGCAACTGAACTGATTTACGTGAGAATTCTATTAATGGCTATCGGCGCCGGAGTGACATGGCATTTACTTGCAATTAAAACTTACAGTGAAGAAAAGAAGTAATCATTTTTCTCCTTTATCATCCTTGTCACCTTTTTCATCTTTATCTTTCCTTCTTTTATTATTTATTTCTTTACGTAATTTCTTTTCAAAGTTCTTTCGAAGCAGCATCGTCTTTGCGATCTGCTGCGGTGTAAGGAACAGCCGCAATTCATTAAAAAAAATCTTTTTCTGATCGACGATCTTCGTCTCCAGCTCAAGCATCTTGTCAAGCTTGCTGTCCATGTCGGTTGCAGCAGGATCAAGCTCGATCGACCGGAATAATTCCTTCCTCTCTTTATTAATCATCCGGATCTGTTTATTATTATCTTTGTAGGTCGTCACAAATTTATCGGCGGATGATTCGTCAAGACCAAGTCTCTCTACAAGCTTTTGCCGCATTATTGTGTCGATCTCATCATTGAATTTTTTTCCGTCATGCTCTTTTTGTGATAAGCAAAGATCAGAGGCAAGCAATGCTGCAATGAAGAAAAAGAGTTTGAGAATTTTCATATTATGTTTTTTAAATTTGTGTGTTCTTCAGATCATCAAGGATCTCTTTCTGCTGCTGTGGTGTAAGATCATAAAAATCCTGTTCAAGAGTTTCCTCATCGCTTTCTGCAGGATACAACATTTCGTCATTGTTATCAGTACTCTCGATATTATCGGCAAGCACATTCTGATTAAGATTCTGAGAAATGCTCTTAAGGTCAACACCGCTTCCGCGAAGTCCAATGCCGGAAGATCTGTCTGTCGTAAGATCATTGTTTGCCTGTAAACTCTTGGTATCTTTTTCCTTAGATGAATAAGTCTTACCTGTCATGACAGGTGATTCATTCACCTGAGTTTCGCTCTTGGTCAGAGAGTTGTCTTTCAATTCTTCCTTCGGAGAAACGGCTTCAACTTTCTTTTCAGCCGGAGGTGTTGTCTGAATTTCATTCCCGGTAGTTTTTGTCTCTGTCGTTTCATTCCTGAAAACATTGAACAGTATTAACGCAGCGATTATTATGGGAATAGCCGGAAGAAGAATTTTCCAAACAGGTGATAATCTTTGCCAGAAACTCCCTACCACATTTTCATTATCTATCCTTTGATTGATCTTTACAGAAAGATTGTTAAAATAATTTTCATTCGGACCTTCAAGCTCCGCCGTCTTGAGAAAGTTGAATGTCTTCTTTAAATCATCGTACTCACTTTTGAATTCGGAATTATTTTCGATCTCCGATTCAATCGCTGTTATAAGCGCATCGTCACTGATCTTATCCGAAATGTAATCTGGTAAGCTGTGAACAAGATCTTCCGTGTTGTATTTCGTTTTCATAATCTTAATAGTTAATTGATTTCCATTGCTTCATAATTCTTGTGCTGCTTCAGGTACTTCTCAAGTTTTTTTATTGCATGAAAATAGTTGGCTTTCATTCCTCCGACAGATTTATTCATAATGTTGGATATCTCATCATAAGAAAGGTTGTCATAATATCTCATATTAAATACCGCTCTCTGCTGCTCGGGTAATGATTCAATGGCTTCTTCAAGAAGCCGTGTCTTTTCAGTTGCGTTCATGTCTTCGTCTGCGCTTTTGTAATGTGACTTTATGTGACTGTTATCCATGTCTGATTTTCTTGCTAATATTTTTTTATTCTTGCTGAGATGGTTCAGTGAATAATTGATCGCAATTTTATAAACATAAGTAAAGAACTTTGATTCTCCTCTGAACTCACTTACTGACCGGTACAGCTTCAAAAAAACTTCCTGTGTAATATCATCAGCGTCATCATGATCAAGCACCATTTTCCTGACCGTCCAGTATACCTTCTTCTGATATTTCCTGACGATCAGATTAAAAGCATTCTGATCTCCTTTTGTAAATGCATTTATTAATTCATCATCAGGGCTGTTTATATTTAAATTACTTTCGTTCAAATTTTTTTAAATTCTCAATAACAATTTAAATATAAAAAAAATAAATATTTTTTGGTAATTTCCTATAGGCAATGTTAACATAAAGACAATCCTTGATTATTAATAGTTTAATCGCATTTTCAAAGATCTGTGAACCGGTAAGTCTTCCATTCCTTGAGCTCCTTAGCGCCAAGCTTATCATAAAATCTGATCGCATTAACATTCCAGTCAAGCACAACCCACTCCAGTCTTCCGCACTTATTTTTTTTTGCAATGGAGATCAGCTTTTCAAAGAACAACTTTCCTATACCTTTGCTGCGGTAATTTTCTGAAATGAAAATATCTTCAAGATAAAGTGAGTTTCTTGCAAGGAAAGAGGAGTATGTGAAGAAGTAAAAAGCGTATCCGGCAATTTTACCCGAGTCTTCTGCCAGTAAAATTCTGAAGGGAGGATCTTTTGAAAAGGCATCCTTTATTAGTCTCTTCCTTTCTGTCTTACCCGGTGGTTGAAGCTTTTCAAATTCCGCAAGCTCATTGATGAGTCTTAATATGTCTGCGGAATCTTTTTTACCGGCTTTCCTTATTGAAATCTTTTTCAAGTCTTGTTTTAAGTTTAAATTAAAATTAATAATGTTTAAATTAATTAAAATCTAAAAAAAATGAACACAATAGTTAAGCAGTTTGCATTAACTTTCCTTTTACTGCTGATCTACATTCAGCCAAATTTTTCCTTCGCAAAGAATATTAATGATCTTACTAATCTTACAAATCCAATTGATGATTATGAAAAGATGAAATGCTCAAAGAAGCTTAAGTCTTTCGATGCATCTTTAAAAGAGCTTCCCATCAACGAGCTTATCGCTGAAGTTGGTAAAACCTTTATTGGAACACCTTACGTCGCCGGAACACTCGATGAAAATCCTAATTCAGAAGAGCTTGTAATTAACATCACAGGTCTTGACTGCGTTACCTTTGTCGAGAATGCGCTTATATTTTCACGTCTGATAAAATCAGGTAAGACTGACATTGAGGATTATAAAGCTGAACTTGAAAAGATCAGATACCGTGATGGACAGAACTCCGGCTACCCTTCACGCCTTCATTACTTCTCAGACTGGATCTATGATAATGAACAGAAAGGAATTGTAAAAGATATTACTAAAGATATCGGCGGCGTTCTTTACGGTAAAACAATAAACTTTATGTCCGGACACAGAAATTCCTACAAGCAGCTTGCCGATGATAATAATTATTCACTGATCGGTGACACAGAAAATAAGATTAATACCAGAGACATCTATTACATTCCGGTTGAAGATATTCCGGGTGTTTATGACAAGCTTCAGACAGGGGACATAGTTGGGATCACATCAAGGATCGACGGACTTGATGTTGCCCATACAGGTTATGTATACAAAGAGAACGGAAAGACTTATCTTCTTAACGCGTCACTTAAAGATAAGCAGGTTGAAATTTCACCGATGGAATTACAGGATTATATACTGGGCAATAAAAAGCAAGGCGGCATTATCGTTGCAAGGGTTCTTGATGTTAAATAATTTTTGATGGGAATAATTTACGTCTGCATCATTTTTTATCTTATAGGTTCATTTCCAACAGCATACCTGCTTGTCAGGATCAAGCATAAGAAAAAATTAACAATTGAAGGAACAGGTAATATCGGCGCGAGAAATACTTTCGATGTTACCAATTCAAAGACAGACGGGATTATTGTTCTGATCGTTGATCTTTTAAAAGGCGCGCTGCCTGTACTATGGTTTATGATGTTCTCCGGATTTGACCCCACTTATATACTGATCACTGCTTTATTTCTTTTACTCGGACATAACTATTCTGTCTGGCTTAAATTCAAAGGAGGAAGGGGACTTGCCACGGGAGCCGGCATACTTCTCGTAATTAATTTTACAGTTGTATTGATATGGCTTTTATTTTTCTTTATCCTAAGCAAGCTCGTGAAGAACGTTCATATAGCAACTGTGATAGGACTGATGCTTCTTCCGGTCTCGTTGGTATTTTTACAGGGATATATTTTAAGGTTTGATTATCCATCTTTGCAGGGGCTGCCAAATCAGTTTCAGTTCCTGTTCGCGTTCTGCTCGGCAATTTGCATTGTTGTCTTACTGAAACATATTTCTCCGGTAATGGAATTGTATAAAAAAGATTCATAAGATTCATAAGATTGTCAGATACAAACCCAATTAAATAATAAAAATAACTTTTAACCAATAAATCAAAGCAATGAGCAAAAATCCTAATCTTAAATCAATTGAAGATCTTAATGAAATGGCGCGTCAGATAAGGCGAGACATAATTAATATGCTTGTCATAGCTCAGACAGGACATTCCGGCGGACCGCTCGGAATGGCTGATATTTTCACTGCACTATATTTTAATAAACTGAATATTGATAGCGCTGACAATGAGTATTCAGAGAGAGATTATTTCTTTCTTTCGATCGGACACATTGCTCCTGTCTGGTATGCAACACTTTCACGAAGAGGATTTTTCCCGATCGAGGAAATGAAGACATTGAGAAGGATCAACGGAAGATTGCAGGGACATCCCGCACCGCCTAAAACTCACGGTGTACCCGGTGTTGAGATCGCCTCGGGTTCGCTCGGTCAGGGATTATCTGTCGCAGTGGGGACAGCTCTCGGCTTAAGATTGAACGGAAAGGATAATTATGTCTACTGCATCTGCGGCGACGGTGAACTTCAGGAAGGTCAGGTGTGGGAAGCGGTAATGACGGCAGCTCATCATAAGGTTGATAACATAACAATGATCATTGACAGGAACAGATGCCAGATCGATAACAGGACTGAAAATGTTCTTGGACTTGAACCTCTCGCGGACAAGTTCACCGCGTTCAACTGGAAAGTATATGACATCGACGGACACAACATGCAGCAGATACTTGATACGCTTGATGAAGCTAAGGCATTTAAAGGTCAGCCGAAAGTGATCATCGCGAATACATTCATGGGCAGGGGAGTTTCCTTCATGGAAGATAATTACAAATGGCATGGTATACCTCCGACGACAGAGCAGGCGGGCGTTGCCTTGAAAGAACTTCTTCCTACAAAGTATAAGGATTTTTTTGATCTTGAAGAAATGGCAGAGCTTTAACTTAATTACTAATTACTAATTACTAATTACTAATTACTAATTACTAATTACTAATTACTAATTACTAATTACTAATT
>Ga0163153_10006298_pt1 | contig 13451 bp, 10 predicted proteins | sample OliLakLV19MP6IB1_FD_148629 | JGI IMG/M metagenome (GOLD analysis project Ga0163153, IMG submission 148629) | Freshwater microbial mat bacterial communities from Lake Vanda, McMurdo Dry Valleys, Antarctica - Oligotrophic Lake LV.19.MP6.IB-1 | ecosystem: Environmental > Aquatic > Freshwater >... | reverse complement strand
CGTCGTTCTGTACAATGCTTTTCGACTGTCTGAGAGAAGCAGCGGTCGTGTGCCACCGCATGATCAGCCAATGAATTCCGGGCCACCGCGTATCGGCTGGATCTCTCAGGTTATTGGCCCGGATCGTGGTTTGGAGCAGCTGGCTGCGGCATCGCACCACTTGCGGCAACCCGTGGAAATTCATCTGACCGGGCGTTTGCGACCTGGCATGGATGCCCAACTTCGTGAAGTTCTGCATCCTGCCAGTTCAGTCGTCTTTCATGAACAAGTGCCGCACGAGGAACTTCTGGGAATGATCCAGTCCTGCGACATTGGTTTTGCCGGAGAACTGGCGGATAATCGAAACAAGGATCTGACTGTCAGCAACAAGATCCTGCATTATCTGCTGGCTGGCGTTCCAGCTGTGGTCAGTGATACGAAAGGCCAGCTTGAGATTTGCCGGCAGGCGACTCAGGCCACTCGGGTCTATGCCCAGCGCGATCCGAAGTCCCTGGCCGCGGCCATTGATTCGCTGCTTGAGAGTCCGGATGTACTTCGCAGGGCAAAGCAGGCTGCATGGGATGCCGGTTCCTCGAAGTTCTGCTGGGAGGAAAACGAATCGCGACTTCTTGACGCCGTGCAGAATGCCATTGGACCGCCACAGTGAAATTCGGCACTCGTTCAGTCTGAAACAGCACGATCCATCCACGCATGTACAATGTCCTGATCATCAGCCCTCGATTTCCTCCCAGCAATGCCCCGGATGTTCAACGGGTGCGGCTGGCGCTTCCATACTTTGAAAGTCGGGGCTGGCGCCCGACCGTTGTCTGCGTTGATTCGCGCTGCGTGGCAGCACCGCTCGACGACGTGCTGGCTTCCACAATTCCTCCCGGCGTGGCCGTTCATCGAGTCCCCGGCTACTCCCGGAAATGGACTCGCTTTCTGGGAATTGGCAGTCTGGCCATGCGCAGTTACCGGCAGATTGCTTCGACCGCCGGGCGACTGCTGTCAGAAAAGAAGTTCGATCTTGTCTTTTTTTCCACAACGGAATTTGGTGTCCTGTCGCTGGGACCAAAATGGCGGAAACGGTTCGGCGTGCCGTATGTGGTTGATCTGCAGGACCCGTGGGTCAATCACTATTATCGCGACAATCATCTTCGACCTCCGGGCGGTACCTTCAAGCATGCTCTGCACCAGTGGGCCGCAGCCTGGCTTGAACCCTATGTCCTGCAGAATGCCAGCGGGATTATGGTTGTGTCGGAGCGCTATTCCACAACACTGTGTCGTCGCTATCCTTTTCTGAACCCGGATCACTTTGTCACGATACCCTTCGCGGCCGCACTGGCAGACGTTGAGGTGGCGGCGTCATCGCTCGTCTCCAATCCGCACTTCCGAAACGACGACGGCAGGAAGCACTGGGTTTACGTCGGCCGCTGCGGGCCCGACATGAAATATGCGCTGACTTGTATTCTCGGTGCGTTCCGGAAGTTTCTGCTGAACTTTCCGGACGAAGGACGGACAATTCAACTGCATTTCATCGGCACTGACTATGCGCCGACAGGTTCGGAACGATACTGGGTCAAGCCGATTGCTGAAGAACTTGGTCTGGGCGAATTTGTGAAGGAAACACCCGGCCGAGTGCCCTATTTCGAAGCACTTCGGTGCCTGATTGATGCGGATGCCGTCCTCGTGCCGGGATCCAGTGACGCCTCATACACGGCATCGAAGATTTACCCGTATATCGCTGTTGGCCGGCCTCTGCTGACGACATTTCATCAGGACAGTTCTGTGAATGACGTAATGCACAGGCTGCGGGCAGGAACCTGCGTGACGTTCTCATCTGCGGACAGCGTTCAGGACACCACGGAGACAGTTTTTCAGCGCTGGTTCACTACGCGCGCTTTTGAGGTGATCCCAACAATTGACAGCGAGCAGTTTACCGATTTTCTGGCTCCCGCGATGACCGATCGAATTATCCGTTGCTTCGAAAAAGCCCGCGGCGGTTCATAGAGAGCTGGCGGTGTGCTGCAAAATAACGTTCAGAGGTTTTCAACGTTGCGGTGCAAGTTGCGCGGCGTGAAAGAGGGACTGGAAAGCCGTCTGATCAATGGGTTGTTGCGATGAGTGTTAAACAGCAGATGCAGCATCATGTTCTGATGTACCATCATATCGCTCCGATTGCAGGACGTGCGGCGCTGTTGCCATACCTTGTCACGCCTGAGACATTTCGCAATCAGCTGGACGCGATCGAAGTCTCCGGACTTCCGGTGCTGACCATGAAGCGGTTGGTCCACGACTACGACAATGGGCAAAGCCCGAAGCGCAGTGTTGTGCTGACGTTCGATGATTGCTCTCGGGAGCTGTGGGATGTTGCCATTCCGGAACTGGAACAACGAGGACTGAAAGCCTCGTTTTATGCGGTTTCCTCGCGCTTCGGCGGTCAGAACGACTGGGATGACCATCGTGGCGCGCCGCGTGTTGAACTCATGACTGCTGACGAGCTGAGAACGCTCGCAGAAATGGGGCACGAAGTGGGCTCGCATGGTGTCCATCACCAGAGACTGGATCAACTGGCGCATGCCGACGTTGTCAACGAATTGGTTCAGTCGAAACAGGCGATTGAGGCGGTGACGGGCTTCCAGGTTGAGACGTTGGCATATCCCTTTGGTGCCATTCCCGAACGACACGAGCAAGTCTGTGTTGCGGCCGGGTACCGTGCGGCCTGCAGCATCTTTTCACGCGATCGAACGGTCCTGCAGGATCGATATGCCGTGCGGCGAATTCTGGCGCACGAAGGGGATACGGAATGGCGGATCCGATTCAAGCTCTCGCGACCCTATCTTTGGCTTCGAGGCCGTCGAGACCCTGGGCTGATAGCAAAGTCTGCTGCTCGCGACCACCGGCTGAAGGCCCGAACGGCCTGCCATGATTGAGAACGCCGGGGCGGCAGTCACAACTCCACGTCGGGTCCTGATGGTCTGTCCGAGGTTTGCCCCGAGCAGTGCGCCGGACATGCATCGAGTGCGACTCGCGTTGCCATGGCTGCCGGAGTTTGGTTGGTCGGCCACCGTCCTGTGTGTCGATGCTCAGTTTGTACCGGTTCCACAGGACCCCTTGCTGGTGGCCGGTATCCCGGACGACGTCACCATCCACCGAACGAAGGCGATTCCGCTGAAGTGGACTCGCCGGCTCGGCTTTGGAAGTCTGACAGTGAGGTCACTGCGGTATTTGCGAGCAGAAGGGGACAAACTTCTGCGACAGAAGTCCTTTGACCTTGTCTACTTCTCGACAACCGAGTTCGGCGTGTTCTCTCTGGGCCCCAGGTGGTTGTCCCGATATGGAGTACCTTATGTCCTCGATTACCAGGATCCCTGGATTACAGATTACTACCAGAAGCATCAGATCTCACCTCCAGGCGGACGATTGAAGTACCGGCTGTTTCAGACGATGGCGAAACTGCGGGAGCCGTCAATCGTACGCCAGGCTGCTCATATCACAGCCGTTTCTGCGACGTATGCTGAACAGCTTTGTGATCGCTATTCATTGCCACAGCACGCACTCACAACATTGCCGTTCGGAGGAACGTCCACGGATTTTGAGACGGTGGCACGAGAGAATGTGTCGAATCCCGTCTTTCAGCCACAGGACGGATTGCAGCACTGGCTCTACGCAGGTGTGGCCGGGCCGTATATGAAGACCGCGGTGATGGCCATTCTGAAGGCCTTCCAACTTGCTCTTCACATTGATCCGCATCGATTTGAACGAGTACGAATGCACTTTGTCGGTACTGATTACGCAATTGACGGGCAGGCTCAGGCACGAATCCTGCCGATCGCCCGGGAACTCGGGCTGCTGCAGTATGTGCATGAACAAACGGCAAGAATTCCATACTTTCAGGTCGTGCGATGCCTGATGGATGCCGACGCATTGATCATGCCAGGCTCCGATGATCCCGGTTACACGGCGTCTAAGATCTGCCCGTATATCCTTGCCAGAAAACCGTTGCTGACCGTTTTTCATGAAGCCCGTTCCGTATGTGACATCATGAAAAGCTGCAACTCGGGGGTCTTAGTCCAGTTCAGGGCGAATGCTGCCACCGATGAGATCGCCGCACAAATCCTGAAGAAGTGGTTTCTGGAAAAAGGATATGAACGGCAACCGTCGACCGACTGGCAGGCGTTTGAACCTTACACAGCGAGGCACATGACGAAGGTGCTGGCGGCGGTGTTTTCCGAAGCTGCTGCGAATGGCTCCAGGCACGGAAGCTCTGTTTGATGCGGCTGGCCATCGTGACGACGCATCCGGTGCAGTACAACGCGCCATGGTTTCGTCTGCTCAGTGAACAGGCGGGGCTGGAACTGCGCGTTTTCTATACCTGGCATGCAGGGACTCATGCCATGCGAGATCCGGGATTTGGCCGGGTGATCGCATGGGATCTTCCTTTGAAAGAAGGCTACGACTCCGAACTGGTCGCCCCTTCATCCGCAAACGAACGGCGGACGTTCTGGAATATGGATTCGCCGGAGGTTGTTCCCCGGATCAAAGCGTTCCGGCCGGACGCGGTACTGGTGTTTGGCTGGAATTTTCGCAGCCATTTGCGAGTGATGCGTTACTTTCACGGCCGCATCCCGGTGCTGTTTCGCGGCGATTCAACTCTGTTGGATCTTCGATCCGGCTTCCGAAACATCGCGCGTCGCTCCGTTTTGCGCAATGTGTATCGCTGGGTCGACTTTGCGCTCAGCGTGGGAACCTGCAATACTGAATATTTCGGGAATTACGGGCTGAAGGCGGATCAGATCATTCTTGTACCGCACGCGATCGACAATGCGCGGTTTGCGGCAGACAATGCGAGTTGCTGCGAGGCTGCTTCCATGCTGCGAATGAACCTCGGATTCGACGGCGACGACAGCGTGCTGCTGTTTGCGGGGAAATTTGAGCCAAAGAAGTGTCCGGATCGACTGATTCGCGTGTTTCGGGAGGTGTCTGGAGTTCGAAGTGACCTGCGGTTGCTGCTGGTTGGGAATGGCCCGCTGGAAGACGCCCTGAAAGACGCAGCGGCAAAGGATCCAAAGATCGTCTTCCTGCCGTTTCAGAATCAATTGGAAATGCCTGTCATCTATCGTACTGGCGACGTGACCGTGTTACCGTCGGCTTACAATGAAACGTGGGGACTGTGTCTGAATGAAGCCATGGCATGCGGCCGAACGGTCGTGGCTTCCAGTCGAGTTGGGGCGTCTCGCGACCTGATCGTTGAACAAACATCCGGTTTCTCCTGTGCACCCGACGAGGAGTCACTACATCACTGCCTGCAGGCCCTGCCCTCAAGATCGCGACTGCTGGCGATGGGGGAACACTGTCGACATTTCATCGGGCGGTGGTCGTTTGATGTCATCGTCAGCAGAATCGTCGATCTGCTGTTTTCCATTCGAGACAAGACTCGTGAAGGATTCACGCCGTGAACTGGGGTTTCGTGTGCCTTGTCGTGGCTGGCGGGATGGGGCGGCTTTCTCTGATTCCGCCGGAGATCCCCATCTTCATGGTGGCCGCTTGGGGCATTAACTTACTGCTTCGGGGGATGGGTCGGGACATCCCGATTCTTGAAACGACTGTCGTTGTCTATGTGATGCAGTTGCTGGTCGGGGCGTGGATTTCCTATCGCGTGCCACCGGACTTCGCGCGATACCAGATGGCCGTTCCCGAAAGTGTCTATTTTTCGTTTGCCATTCCGGCAGTATGCGCCTTCCTGGTCCCGATCTGCGTGGCGCGAAGATATCTGCCTCGACTGGATCAGGTGATGACATTCGAAGCCGGACCGGCCGTCTTCAAAGCCGGAGTCCTAATCTGCATTCTTGGGTTTGGGTTCCTGTTCGTGTCGCGTTCCGCGCCAGTCAGTCTGCAGTTTGTCTGTTTTCTGGGAAGCGAATTGCGGTTTGTGGGTGCTTTGTATTGTTATTTCAGCCGGCATCGGCAGCGGCGGTGGGTGCTTGCTGCAGTGCTGGGTCTGACGATCTTCTCATCCCTCACGACCGCGATGTTTCACCAGTTGCTGATTTGGGGGGTCATTCTGCTCAGCCTCGTTCTGGCTCGGGAATTCCGGCGTTCTCCGATGGGTGTTCGCGCGGCGATGCTGACTGCGGCATTTGTGGCGGTCATCATTCTGGAATCGTTCAAGGGCAGCTATCGGGAAGCACTTCGGAATCAGCCGAATGGATCCGTGTTCACCGCGATTCGCGACGTGATCTCCACAGAATCACTTGATCAGGAAAAGGTGTTGGACGTGTTGCGCGTCCGGCTGAATCAGGGATGGATTGTTTCGAATGTGCTGAGGCACATTCCGGCCGAAGCACCCTATGTTTACGGGGAAACATTTCAAACGGCATTCACAGAGGCCTTCATCCCCCGGTTTCTGTTTACGAAGCAAACAGTTGCCGGGGGGAGACAGAACTTTCGCAGAATGACAGGATTGCAGATCAGCGATAACACTTCGATGGGTGTCAGTCCGATCGGAGAAGCCTACGGAAATTTCGGAACTGATATCGGAATCCTGGCGATGTTTGGTTTTGGCGTTTTTTTTGCGAGTGGTTACTATTTCGCCTGCAAGTGGGCGCGACATAATGTCCTGTTTCTCTTGTGGATTCCTATCATTTTTTCGCAGGCCATCAAGGCGGAGACAGACCTGGCCGTTGTGCTGAATCACCTCGTCAAGGCCGCGATGTTTGCGATGGTCATGTTTCCGCTGCTGCAGCAGGCTCTGCTGGGTAAAGCGAGAAAGTCCTCTGAGGCGGGAACTCGCAGACTGAATCCTCCAGTGACGCCGAATGCCGGCAGGCGGGGCCGTCCACAGTGACATCGCCATTGACAGACGAGGCGTTTGTCTCCGGGGCGAATCAGCCGCGTCTGCCCAAACAACGGCTGCTGGTGTGTGTCGACTGGTTTGCTCCGGGATCCCGGGCAGGCGGCCCAATTCAAAGCTGTACCAATCTGGTGCGCATGCTGCACGAAGATCTCCGGATCTTTGTGCTGACAGGTGACAGAGATCTGGGTTCAGACGTGACCTATCCCGGAGTGTGCAGCGGTCGCTGGAACAACTGGGGAGGAATGGCCCGCGTGCGTTATGCAACGAGGCAGCAGCACTTATGCGGAGCGTTTCTGAGGGCGGTCCGGAGGACTCGGCCCCAGGCCATCTATCTGAACAGCATGTTTTCGTTGTTTGGAACGATTGTGCCGACACTGATCCAGTCAATTACGGGCCGTCAGACCAGGCTGGTGCTCGCCCCGAGAGGCATGCTGAAGCCGTCTGCCGTTGCGTTCCGAAGCTGGAAGAAAACGCCGTGGCTCGCACTTGTTCGCCGGTCAGGAATTGGCCGGCTCATACAATTTCATGCCACGTCGCATGAAGAAGCCGATGAGATTCGGAACGCCTTCGGAGACGATGCCAAAGTGCAGGTGATTCCCAATATTCCCCGGCTCCCGGTTTCCTTTGTCTCGCCTTCCGGCAAACAGCTGGGGCGACTCCGACTCAGTTTCGTCGGACGCGTGCATCCGGTCAAGAATCTGTTGTTTCTGCTGCACGTTCTCCAATCGATTCGCTGCCAGTGTGATCTGGATGTGATCGGACCAATCGAAGACGCCGAATATTATGCAGAATGCCGGCGTCAGATCGCGTTGCTTCCGCAGAATGTGGCTGTGACCTTCTCCGGAGCACTGGGTCACGAAGACGTCATGCAGACCCTGGAGAAGAGTGATGCGATGGTGTTGCCGACCCTCGGAGAAAACTTCGGGCATTCGATTTTTGAATCACTGTCCCTGGGCGTTCCCGTGCTGATCAGTGACCAGACCTGCTGGCGGCAACTGGCTGATGATAAGGCAGGCTGGGATCTGAATCTCAGCAACTCAAAGCGGTTCGCCGAGGTTCTTGAACAGCTGGGAGCGATGACCGCAGACGAGCATCAGGAACTGCGGAACGGAGCTCATCAGCGGGCAGTTCAATTCTTTCGACAGCATGATCTCAGAGATTCTTATTTAAGGCTGTTTTCTGAACACAGTCAGAGTCAAACAATGTCTGGAACGCCATGAACATCATCGGGATCAACGCCTATCACGGCGATGCGTCCGCGGCATTGGTCGTCGACGGACAGTTGGTGGCCGCCGTCGAGGAAGAACGTTTCAACCGGGTCAAGCACTGGGCCGGTTTTCCCGCTCAGTCCATCAACTGGTGTCTGCAGTATGCCGGTATTACGGCTCACGAAGTCGATCATGTGGCGGTGTCATTTGATCCGAAGGCCAATTTCTTCAGGCGGCTCGGCTTTGTCGCAAGACACTGGCCCTCACCGACTGCGATCCTGGACCGCCTGAAGCGACAGGGGAAGACGCTGGGCCTGGAAGATCAGTTTGCTAAAGCCGCGGGCCAGTCCCGATCGTCTTTGCGTGCTCAGTTTCATCGGATCGAACATCATCAGACACATTTGGCGGCCGGGTTCCTGATCTCGCCGTTTGAAGAGTCGGCTGTTCTGTCGGTCGACGGCATGGGTGATTTCACAAGCACTCTGACAGCGCATGCGAAGGGAATTTCATGGCAGGAACTGGACCGCGTGTTCTTTCCGCATTCGATCGGATTTCTGTACTCCGCAATCACCATGTATCTCGGCTTTCCGCACTATGGGGACGAATACAAAGTCATGGGGCTGGCACCTTATGGACAGCCTGAATTCGTGGACTTTTTCCGAAAGATGATCCGTCCGGTCGGCGACACCTTCGAGCTGAATCTGGACTATTTCACTCATCATAAACGAGGCGTCAAAATGACGTGGAACGACGGCGCACCAGTCGTCGAGCCTTTCTACAGCGACCGACTGATTCAGGAATTGGGGCCGGCCAGGACAAAACAGCAGCCGATGACTCCGCGGCATGACAACATTGCAAAGTCGCTTCAAGTCGTCACCGAAGAGATCATCATGCATCTGCTCCAGCGCCTCCACAAAAAGACGCGCTGCGATAATGTCTGCATGACGGGGGGCGTTGCCATGAACTCCGTGGCGAATGGGAAAATCACAACTCAGACACCATTTCGCAACGTCTACATTCCGGCGGGTGCCGCGGACAACGGAACTTCGTTTGGTGCGGCCTTTTATGTATGGAACAGAGTCCTCGGAAAGCCGCGCGGCTTTATCCAGGATCATGCGTTTTGGGGCTGCAGTTCCACGGATACTGAGGTCCAGGCTGCGGCAGTGGAAGCTGGCGTCCCGTTCGAAGTCATGGACGAAGAATCGCTTGTTGATCGCACAACCGATCTGCTGATCGACGGCAAAGTCGTGGGCTGGTTTCAGGGACAGATGGAATTCGGAGCACGAGCACTCGGCAATCGCACACTGCTGGCTGATCCTCGCAGAACGGACATGCGTGACATCATCAACCTGCGAATCAAGTTTCGCGAAAAATTCCGCCCGTTTGCCCCCAGCATTCTGGAAGAGCACGTCGGTGAATGGTTTGAAATCAACGAATCGACGCCCTATATGGAAAAGGTATTTCCCATCCGGCCGGAAAAGCACGCGATCATTCCGGCGGTGACTCATGTGGACGGCAGCGGTCGTCTTCAGACCGTCTCGAAGAAGACAAATCCTCTGTACCACGCACTGATTCAGCGGTTCTTTGAAAAGACCGGCGTTCCGATCGTGCTGAACACTTCGCTCAACGAAAACGAGCCAATCGTGCGGACCCCTGCGGAAGCAATCAGCTGTTTTTTGCGGACAGACATGGATGCAATCGTGCTGGGGCGTGTGCTGATCAATCGACATCGGCCGGATTTCCCGGAGCGATACCGTAAGCGAATTTGAGCCAGAGATGACACCCAGAGATGACACAGGCCTGCAGCTGATTCGAGATCGCGACGCCCGTCAAGCCAGGAATACCTGCGATCGGGCAGAGTTCATTCGAGCACTTCATGCTGTCTTGTGCGACGTCAACACCAGGTTCTGTTCCGCGAATCCGTCGGGAATCCGCTCGCAATTTCCCCGTCCTGAAATTGAACTCTGAGTCAAACGCCATGTTAAAATGGGGGAATCCGGGAATTCTTGAAGACGCTTCATTGCTTCGCCCCCTGAACGGTCTCAAAATTGCGACACGGACGCTCGTGATCTCCGGTTCGAGGAGTTTCCAGAGCTGACGCAGATGCAGGATCCCGTGTTTTTGTAGCCGGAAGTGTGGCATTGTCATGTCGGTTTTCCCAGGAATGCTGTTCAAAGAGGCGGCAACGGACCACGGAGGAAGTTCTGTGCGCAGCGGTTCGGCGACTTGGGGAATTGCGGCGGCAGTTGTGGTCTCAATCCTTCTGCTGACCTACTTGCCGGCGATCACGCTGTATTTCTCTCAGCTCTGGCTGAAAGAGCATTACCGGTTCTTTCCATTTGCTTTACTGACGACCGCGGGATTCTGGTGGGTCCGATGTGATCGGAGTTCGCTGAGTAACGCCAGCACGACTCGGTGGGTGATTCGATCTGGAGTGATTTTGCTGGCGACTGCAGCTCAGTGGTACATGCTGACGTCGAATTCTCCGTGGGCCGGTTTTGTTTCGATGACGCTCTTGACGGGCGTCTGTCTGGACTGCTGCCGTGACAATGTTTCCGGGGGAACGCTGCTGTATGTCATACTGCCCTGGTTGCTGACGATTCGTCCGCCGCAGGACTACGATGGGAAATTGTTGCTGATGCTTCAGGGATTTTCTTCTGAGGTCGCCTCAGGTGTTCTGACATTCATGGGAGTGGAACACATACTGCAGGGGTTTGTGATTGAACTGAAGACCGGAACTCGATTGATGGTGGAAACAGCCTGCTCGGGCGTTCAGTCATTGTTCACGCTGTTGTTTGTGGCCTCAGTGATCTGCGTTCTGCACCGATATTCGGTGGTGAGGTCTGGATTGATTCTGCTGACAGGTGCCGTCTGGGCGCTGTTTCTGAATGCCGTCCGCATCGTCGCCATTGCTGTGGCAGACCATCAATGGGGTTACAATCTGGCGACCGGATGGCAGCACGATGTGTTGGGGTATGGCTGCCTTGCTGCGGCTTCACTCTTGTTGCTGAGTGCTGATCGTCTGATGCTGTTTCTGGTCGCGGCGATACCGGACGACACGCATGCACATCCGGTCGCAAATCCTTTCGTGTCAATCTGGAACGTGGTGTTTTTGTCCAGGTTCTCAGACACGCAGCCCGTGATCGCTGGTGAGTCCAAAACGAAATCGCGGTTCTGGCTTGTCGCCTGTTCGGTGCTGTCGTTGGGATGTTTCAGTCTCGGTCTTCTGACGTATCGATTTCTCCGGCAGAGTTAATGTGGTTTACGGTCCGGCGGTGCGTTGGAAACGGATGTGGTGAGATGAAATTCAAATTCCTTATCAGAGACGCCTGGTTCGGTGCGGTACGGTCGTTCCGCTACCGGATTGACTCCTTTTGGCGTTTCGCAGGAACCTGCTTCGCCAAATTAGATGAACTGCTGAACGCACTGTTTACGTTCAGAGAACCGGCCGTTGTCATCGTGGCAGGAAAACGTCGTCCCCGTGTCGCTGGGGCCACTTTTCTGAATCCGCTGTACTGGATATCGCAGCTGTACCTTTCCGTCTTTCGCTATTTGTCGTCACGACCGGCAATTGCCGCGATTCAGGGAGTTCCGGCCTGCGCAGCGATTGTCTTGCCGTTGCTGATGTGCCTGCAGTTGCCTGGTCGGATTGCGAACGTTTCGGCCACAAACGGTCGCCTCGATTTCTTTCTGGGGGCGCAGAATCTTGATCTGGAGGCCGCCGATTTTTTCTCGCGGAAGCTGATTTCCCTCGAACCTCAGAATCCCGCGTGGTTGATGAAGCGCGTCTATGTGTTTGAAGCAGGAAAAGACATGGATGCTGCACAGACGCTCGCAAAACAGGTTGCCAGTGAATTTCGACACATCCCTGCCGTCGTGTGGCTCTGCCGGACTCAGCTGTTGGCGATGCCGGAATCAGTTTTGATACGGGATTCCGATGCCGATCAGTTTCTGGAGTGGATCAACCTGATCCTGAGGACAAATCCGCGGAGTGTTGAAGGGAATACGCTGCTGGGCAGTTACCATCTGCGTCGGAAACAGTTCTCCAGTTCCTTGGCGCCGTTGCGACTGGCTTATGAGTCAACACGAGGACAAACTCCCGAGATTGCTTACTCGTATGCGATGGCCCTGATCGCGACTGGTGACTCTGCCGGGGCAGTCAAACCGGCATCGTTTGCCGCGGACGAATTCCTGCTGCGACTGGGCCGAAATCCCAAAGATACACTCGTAGAGAAGCGTGCGGTCACCGGTCTCATTTGGGCTCATCGCGAGGCTCAGGCAATCGGCTATCTGAACTCCATTATGCCATTGTACCCCGAGCGTACGGACGAGTTGAAATGGACGATTTCTGAGGCCTATGCTGCGTGGAGCAAACGACTCTTTAGTTCTGAACAGGCCACCGCGTCTGAAATCAGCGAGTCATTGACCCGCATCTATCAGGCGTTGACATTTGCTCCTGGCAATCCCGTCGTGATGGAACAATTGGTTCAGATTGCCTGTCGGAAAGGATTTGATGATCCTCGACTTGAAGCAACTCTCGAATCCGCCCTGGCGTCCGGTGCTTCTCCCGGAATGGTCCACTTCATCATGGGGACTCGTTTGCTGCTGAAAGAACCGCCGGAACGGGATGCGGCGATGGCTCATCTCAATCTCGCTCAGGCGCACGACAAGGGGCTGCCTGGCCTGATGAATAATCTGGCCGACGCCATGATCGGCAGCAGTCCCACAGATCTGGATCAGGCTGAAACCCTGGTGGAAGAGGCGATTCGAATGATGCCGGATCAGCCCTATTTTTATGACACACGGGCTAAAGTGCGGCGTGCTCAGGGGCGAGTGATTGAAGCAATCGCGGATTACGAGAAGGCGCTGGCTGCGGAAGAACTTCGCTCGGATATTCACGCAACGCTGTCCGTCGTCTATCTGGAAACTGGAAATCAGGAACTGGCGGAAAAACACGCAGCACTGTCGAAGTTCTTCCGGTCCAGCCCGTTGGTCAAAATTCCTGCCGCGAATGTGTCAGAAACAGAAAACCGCTGAGCGAAAAACATTGGAAGCAAGCGCCGTTGGCGTTAAGTTGTTTGACAGTTTGAACTCGATTTTAGGGGAGACAAATTATGAAAGTACGATCTCGTTTGGCGGCCCTTGCCGCCATGCTGGCTGTGGCATTCGCTGCAGTCAGTCAGAGCCATGCGGCGGTTGTGGGGTTTGTCGGAGTCACTACCGCCAACACGGGCTATCCTTCGGCCCCGGTTGGCACTCCGATTACATCCCATTTTGTATTCACGGCTGCTGCCGCTGCCAGTACAGGAATTACGGGCGGCTGGGTGTTGCTGGGTGCTCAACTCTATGCCATTACCGGCGGTACGCTGACTGTGGATGCTGCGTTCGACACTGTCGATATTGTGGCA
>Ga0163153_10006296_pt1 | contig 13451 bp, 17 predicted proteins | sample OliLakLV19MP6IB1_FD_148629 | JGI IMG/M metagenome (GOLD analysis project Ga0163153, IMG submission 148629) | Freshwater microbial mat bacterial communities from Lake Vanda, McMurdo Dry Valleys, Antarctica - Oligotrophic Lake LV.19.MP6.IB-1 | ecosystem: Environmental > Aquatic > Freshwater >... | reverse complement strand
GGTTGGGAGTAAAACGTGAAGGGGGGCGGAAAACGTAAAACGGAAAACGTAAAGGGATGGGAGTGGTGCGCTCGTGTCGTTCTGAGGATTAGGAAGGACGGTCATTACGTTTTACGTTTCACGTTTTGCGATCCACGCCGGCGCTACCCTTCAACACAGAAGCCATCTGCCGATACATCCGCACCGGATTTCGTTCTCTCGGCCCCAGGGAGTTCTCGGCGTCGATGAGCTTCTGCATCGCGTCCAGCTTGGCGGCGGAAGGCTGGCGGACATTCGCGCCGTGCGCGTTCCATTGCTCGAGGCAGACCTTCATCAGGTCACCGGGCGGGATGTTGCGCTTGAGCAGATTGATGAAGCCGCTGGTGGAATCCTTGCCCTCGACGAGTTCGCCTCGTTCCTGGGCGAGATGCTCGTCGTAGGGAGGCATGAAGCTCGCGGAGTTCCGCCAGATGAAAAGGCCGGCGAGCAGCAGCAGCGCGATGAAGATGCCGCCGAGCCGATACTCACGCGCGAGCGCGGCGACGCCCGGCTCATGGGAGACGCCGAGATGCGTTTCCTCGAAGACAACTTCACGTGACGCGCCGATGAGCCACGACAGCAGTCCCGGCTCGCGCTCGCTGCGCAATGACTCATTGCTGAAGTGAAACGAATCCGCGCACAGCACGATGCGTCCGCGTCCCATCGTTCGCTCGATGAGCACGGGATAGGAGTTTGTTCCGGCCATGCGCGCGTAGAGCGTTCGCCAGTTGGGATCGGAGTTCGCGAAATGCGCTGCGGTATGGACGGGGATGCTCTTGGGCAAGAGTCGTGATTCACCGTCGTCCCGAAGGACGGCGAGTTCAGGAACCATTTTGCCTTCGGGCGTTTTGGTCAGTGGAACGTGATCGATGGCGAGATTCCATCGGTCCCGGATGGAGATGGTTTGCGGGTCGGCGAACTCTTCGCCGGGCCGCAGGGGCGGGGCGTTGGTGGTCATCCTGGGAGAACGTTTCACGCCAGGTCGTCCGGTCGCGAAGCGGTTGACGCGCGGTGTGTCCTGCACCGGAACCAGGCTGATGACGACGCGGCCTCCGCTGCGCACGAAGGTTTCGATGCGTTGAAATTCATCGGGAACAAAGCGAAGGGAACTCACTTCAGCCCCGAGCCACAGCAGCGTGGTGTCACGGCCATCCGAGAGCCTGGCGAGCGAGCGGACATGTCGCCGCGTCTCGACGAGCGGTTCGAGACTTTCAAAGAGCGCCTTGGTCCCGAGCGGATCAGCGCGGAGCGAGGAGTAGGGCGGATAGTTGTCACCGCTCTCGAAGCGGAGATGGAAGAGATGAACCAGGCCGGCGGCGAAGCCGACGAACGCGAGGAGGAAAAAGAGGAGGGACGTTTTCTTCATGCGCCGGTCCTCAGCCGTTCGGTGTTGGCGGCGAAGTCGTTTAACAGTTCTAGCGTGACCTCATGGGGGCCATACCAACTGCGCTCGAAGGCCTCGACGTTTCGCGCGAAGAGTTCGGGAACTGTCGCGAGCGCGTGGGCGCGGCGCTGGAGCTCGCGCTGGTAGTCGAGGTTGGATTTGAACTTGGCGAGCGTGATGAACTGCCGCTCAGCGAGGTGCGCGAGCGAGGCGAGATAGAACGCGCGGAGGGCGAGCCGCAGTTCGCCGCGCTTCAACAAGTCCTGGCCCAGCCGAATCCAGCCGTCCTCCGGCAACTGCTCGGCTCCGACGGATTCGTCGGAAAGATCTGGCGCAGCCGGCGCAGGCTCGGCGTCGATGGGCTGCGAGTGATCCAGTCGTTTCCAGAGCCGGAACATCAGCCAGACGATGAGCGCGGCGAGGGCGACGAGCAGCAGCATGACGATTCCACGGACGGCGTCCGAGAAGCTGAGTCCGTCGAGGGACGGCGTCCGGGTCTTCCCGCCCAGGCTTCCCAGCCAGTCGAAGAACTCTTTCATCAGCTCGCCCATGGCGTGGATCATCTTTTCGATCTGCCTGTAGAAGCCATCGAGGAAACCCTGGCTCTTGGTGCCATCGGCATCGGCTTCGCGCGGGAGGCGCCAACTGTATTCGCGCTGCTGAATCACGTCGTCGATGGAGCGATCCAAATCCTGCACGGCGATGGCGGGCTTGGATTCCGCCGGCGAGGAACGAGGCGGTTCGGTCTCCGCCGCGTTCAAGTGGCGGGCTCCGCACAATTGCCAGATCACTGCAACGAGCAACGCGACGGCGGCGGCCCGGGCTGGCGTGGCGCAGGTGTGGAGTTCCGCCTTGAGATCCTGGCCGGTGTGCAGCGATTCGCCGTAGAAGGTCCGCAGTGTGTAGGCGGCCTTGAGCATGGGATCGATGCAGAGAAACGTTACTGCCGCCGTGCCCGCGAGCATGGTGGAGTTCAAGGCGGCCCACGGGCTGAGCGTGAAGACTGACTCGATTCCCAGCAGCGTCTTCAACAGGAACGGAATGCCGAGCAGCGCGGACAGGATGTTGAGGAACACGAAAAATCCGAAGAGCTTGAAGAGGAAGAGCACGCTGACATTCTGGCCCGGCCACAGCTTCGCCTGCTGCCACGACTTTCGCCAGATGGCGCGCAGATCATTCTCCGGATCGGCGGCGAAGATGGTGGCGTTGGAAAAGAAGGCATAAGTCCAGGGCGCGGGCAGAAACAGCACGAGCGACAGCGGCAGGATGAAAAGTCCGAGCGGTTGAAGGATGGCCTGATGCGCGAACGTCCGGGCCAGCGCGTTAAAGGTCCAGCGTGGCGCAGGCTCGCCGCAGAGAGCGTCCACCAGATGGCGCGTGAAGATCGCGTGGCAGCCTTTCATCCAGAGGAACAATGCGGAAAGCACGATGACGCCGGTGGAAAGCCGCTCGTGGGCGAAGGCGCTGCGCGCCATGTCCGACCAGAAGTAAAGGAACGCGAGGACGAAGGGCAGGGTGCCCGCAAGGTAGGCGACCCACGCGGAAACCGAGGTGCGACGAAGCAGAGCAAAGGCTTCCTCGATCAGTTCGATGGGCGGCTTCTCATCCTTGAGGCGTTTCGCTTTCATCGAGGATCAGCGTTCGACGGCCGGTCGGTTCTCCACACGGTGCCATCGTGGAAGGAGCTGGGAATCGAGAGCAGTTGCCGCCCGAGCACATGGAAGAAAACCACCGTGACGAGCAGGCCGAACATCACCTGGCCCAGCCGCACGACTCGAACGAAGCCGCTGCGCCGGGTCAATGGAACGTGCGCGTTCTGCTTGAGACAGGCGGCGCAGAGGAGACGGTCCTCGTGTTCCGTCACGCATTCGCGGCAGAAGAAACGCCGGCACTCCGGGCAGCGCGCGACCGCTTCACGGCTGGAATGCTGAAAGCAGCGTTGGTGACTCAGGCCCGGCATGTTTGGAGAGTGCTTGATCTGCGGTGCGAATCAAGGGCTGGACGCGGGTGGGGCAGATTCGAGCGGTGCATGCGCCTCCATCGGCTGGGCTGCCACGTCTGCCGTTGCCGTCACGGTTCCTTGGACCCCCGCGATGATGGGCTTGAGCTGCGCCAGGAATTTCTGTGCGCGCCGCACGCGGCCCAGCGAGCTCAGCTTCGTTGTCTGGACCGCGGTCTGGATGTGGCAGGCACAAGTCGGGCCGCGCAGGGTGTTGATGAAGAGGCCGAGCGCGAACAATCCGGTGAAGATCCATCCGGCAACCGCGCCGCCGTCGCTTGCCTGAACGGCGATGATGGCGAAGAGAAACATCAGCAACGCCCAGATGGCGCTGTAGAGCTTGCCCCATTCTGACGGGCGGATGACAAGTGCCTGGATGTCGCGGAAATAGAAGCGGCGATAAGTTTCGTTCCAGCCCACGGCCCCGACTTGCAGCAGATGATCGGGGCCGAGATAGAGCCGCGATCTGACGAAGAGCCCGGAGCCAAGTCCGGGAACTCGCTTGTAAGGAATGGGCGGCGCGCTCATGGCTGGTCAGGCATTCTTGATGATCATGATCGTGAAGAAGACCAGGCCGGCGAGCTGAAGCACCGCGACAAGAATCGCGACATAAGAGCGCAGGCGCGTTCTCGGAACCAGGCTGCCGGGGCGTTTCCAGGAAAGCACGGCGAAGTAAATCGCGGTGGGCGCCGTGACGATGGCGACCGGCCACACCAGGAAAGCGCCGAGCGCCAGCGTGAGCGCGGCGGAATCGTAGATCGTGCGGCTGGTCTCCAGCTCTGTGACGTTTCCTTTCTTGCGGCTCGTGTCGGCGCACGGCGGGCAGTAGTGCGCGCCGCCAAGTTCCAGATCGCACAGCGCGCAGAGGAAGCGTCCGCAGGCGTCGCAGTGGATGACGGCCTTCTTCTTCTCGTGATAGAAGCAACTGGAGGTTCCTTCCTCGACGATGGCCTCGGCCTTCTGCCCGATGGCGGCGCCCTTGAAAAAGGCGGGGAAGACTTCGGCCTGCACCGCGATGTCGCACGAAGGACAGTGGGCCATGTCGCCGGTGTTGCAGATGGACTGCGGCAGGGCGTTCTTGCAGCCGGGGCACGTAACAACGGTCACGTTCATCAGGGGATTACTTCGGCAGGGTCAGGCAAAGGTAAACCCAGTTGATCGCGGTGAGACTCAGGAAGATTCGTAGGACCGGCCATTGGCAGGCGATGCTTCTCCATCGATTCAAGACAGGCCGCGCACTGATGCGTTCGTAAAGCCACGCTCCGGCCCACGCCGCCACGCCGATGCACGCGAGGAAGAAGAGCGGGTTGAACAAGAACGCCGCCACTGGGTCGAGATGCGTCCAGGCGAGAAGGCTTCTCGTGGAACCGCAGGCGGGACAGGGGATGCCGGTCAGTTTTCGGAGCGCGCAGAAGGGGAGGGGCAATTGCCAGCGCGTGGCGAGGCTGGTGGCGAAGGCGAGGATGCCCAGTCCAAACAACAGCGCCACGGGATGCACGGCCAGCCGTGCGAATCCACTGGTCAAAGGCGGACGCTCCGCGCTCCGCTCGCCCCGCAGAGCACAGCCTCCGACTTCGCCCGAAGCTGCAGCCTCAGTGTTCACTTATAGATGACGCGTGTCTGGCAGATGTGATCGTGCAGGGAGCGCTTCTCTGCGTCGAAGCCGGCGATGATGTAGCCGATGTTGCAGACCAGGCCGCTCAAGATGTCCGCCCACGCCCGGCCAAAGGCCCGCATGTAGGTCACGGGCGCGCCGTCCGCCATCACCACGCGGATGCCCACCGCCATCTTTCCCAGCGTCGCGCCGTATTTTCCGTGCATGAAGGTGTTATAGCCGATGCTGGCCGCCATGCCGACCACCTGCAGGACAAGCTGCAGCCCGATGGCTGCGAAGCCAGCAGACTGCCCGCCTTGCGCCGAAACCATCCCGGTGGCGAACATGAGAATCAGCATCGGGATGCCGATGACAATTCCCATCGCGATGCCATCGATGAGCTTCGCCACCACTCGAATCCAAAATCCCGCGTAACGCATTCCCGCCGCGCCGAGCACGCCGGAGCCGGTCGTCGCGCCTTCGCGCAGCTTCTGGAGGAAGATCGGCTTGCACGCCGCGCAGACCCACGCGGTGCCGTATTGAATCGCGTTGTCCTTCGAGAAGATCTTGCCGCACTCGGCGCATACGACTTCGCCCGTGCCTTCGCCGGCTCTTGCCTCCGGAAAAGTGGAGGCCATTGCGGGCGGCGCATCAGTGGAGGGACGAGCCTGCCGCAGCGGAAGCCAGTTGGCCATGCCGTCGCGCCAGATGAGGGTGTCCTGAGTGACCTGGCCGGATTGAATCAGCGCGTCGAGCTGTGTGTCGCCAACGGGCCCCTGCTGTCGTCCTCCTGCGGCGTAATACCAGTTCATCGGTGGCGTTTCCTTTATTGAAGTTGATTGGCGGTCATTTGGTCCACGGGACTCTCAACCGGATGCGCCGGACACTGCAAGGGAGGCGTAGAAAACGCAAAACCAAAATGGGAAACGAAGAGCGTAAGGACCGCGAGCCGTCCCCGGCTGCTATGAGCAGCGCACTCGGGCGAGCGTTCGTTTAGGCGACGGTGAGGATTCGGTATTCCAAAGCGGATGCCCCCGTGCCCCATTTGAAACGATCACCGGTCTTGCGTCCAACCAGTTGCTGGCCGAGCGGTGCCTGCGGAGTAATGACCACGACTTCTTTGCCGCCATGCTGGACTTCCAGCCCGCCTTTGCACGGACCAACGAAGAAGAACATGCTCTCGCCGCGTGACTCGACTTCCACGAACGCGGTGAGGTCGATGAAGTCGGCCGCCTTGAAGGTTTTCAGAACCAGCTTCTCGAAGGATTCGATGGCGCTCTGCGTATCCGCAGCCTGCCGGGACTGCGCGCTGGCGAGATAGGCGGATTCCAGTCCGCGCGTGTCGTACTTGTTCTCGGCCTTGTTCTGCGGATCGGTGGCCTCGGCGTGCGCGGCACGGGCGGCGCGGGCGTAGGACTCCATTTCCTGATGGAGCTGGGCGATGAGTTTTTTGACGAGGGCGCTTTTGTTCACGACAAGGCAGGGCAGGGGATGGGGGATGAATGACGGCTTCCGTGGTCGGCGCGAATTACTTCATCGCCGCATACACGCGATGCACGTCCTCGTGGTCATCGAGCAAGGTGAGGAAGTCGGCCACCTCTTTGTGGGCGGCGGCGGGAAGTTCCGTGAAGCTCTTCGCCACGTAACGGATTTCTGAGGCGATGATGGTCCAGCCGGCGGCTTTGAGATGCTTGGAGACGCCGTCGAGATCCTTGATCTCGGTGAGGAAGCGTGCGCCCTTCTGGCCTTCAGGCGTTTCATCGGCTTCGAGCGGCTCGACTTCCTGTGCGCCGGACTCGATGCCGTCGCCTTCCGCGTCGCGATTCGCATCGGCATGCGTGGCCTCGACGACGCCGAGGTGGTTGAAGAAGAATCCGACGCTGCCGGGCTGGCCCATCGATCCGGCCTTGAACAGATTGCGAATGTCCGGCGCGGTGCGGTTCCGGTTGTCGGTGAGGCACTCGACGATGACGGGAACCTTGTGCGGCGCGAAGCCTTCGTAAACCACGGTCTCGAAGTTCACGACTTCGTCCGTGAGCCCCGCGCCCTTCTTGATGGCGCGCTCGATGGTGTCGCGATAGACGGACGCCTTCTTCGCCTTTTCCACGGCGGCGGCGAGACGTGCGTTCAGGTCAGGCTCCGCTCCGCCGAGCTTGGCGGCGACGGTGATTTCGCGGACCAGCTTGACGACCATCTGGCCTTTTTTCTGCGCGTTAGCTTCGCGCCCGGCTTGTTTCCATTGTGCGCCCATGAGTGGGAAGACTTTAATGAGAACCTTGGGCGTGAACAAGCTTTTAGCCGGAGCCACGAAGAAGGAACCACGGATGGACACAGATGCACACGGATGAGGGAGCAAAGGCAGACACGAATTCCACGAATGTTCACGAATTCAGAATTCCTCCTTCGTGCCAATTTGTGGAATCCGTGCCTCTCATCCGTGTTTGTCCGTGTCCATCCGTGGTTTTTTCTGCTTGCTCCTTTTAGCCATCATCATGCGCTTGGAATTAGATTAAGGCTCGCCAGCGGCGGAACGCGCTTCGTAAGCTGATGTGATGATTTTGTTACCAAAACCTCAAATCATCTTCACTCACGAGAGCGATCTCGACGGGCTGGTTGCCGGCGTCCTGCTCCAGCGCCTGGCGAAGAAGCTCTTCGCTGAGGATATCCGGCTTGAGGCGCATCACTATCATGCCTGGAAGCTGCGCGACATGCGCGAGGCCACGGCCTGGGTGACGGATCTGAGCTTTGAAGCCCGACTGGATCGCGCGAACTGGACGGTCATTGATCATCACGCCACCGACTGCGTGCCGAAGAAGGCGCAGTTCATCCATGACATCAAGAAGTCCGCCGGACTGTTGTGCTACGAGATTTGCCGGGAGCACGGGCTGGCTTCGCCGGAGCTGGACCGGCTGGTGCATTTGAACAACGTCGCCGATCTGTTTCTCGAAAGTGATCCGGACTTTGTCCTCGCGAACGACTGCGCGAACCTCGTGAAGGTTTACGGCTTTTGGAATCTTCACTCGCTTCTCGGCGGACGCATCGAACTTCTGCTTGATCATCCGCTGCTCGAAGTCATGTCAACGAAGCGCCGCATCGAAGATCCACTGGGACTGGAGTGGAGCGGCCGGAACGTCGAGGCGATCACGCCGTCGGTCGGCTACGTGGCGACGGTGGTGGGCAACAACAATCTCATCGTCCATCAGCTTCTCGAAAAATCGGTCACGCCCTACACCGTGCTGCTCACGCTTTTCCGCCGTCCCAATGGCGCGGTCATCGCCAGCTTCCGCAGCCGGAACGGAGAAGCGCTGAAGGTTGCGGAAAAGTTTCAAGGCGGCGGCCATGCGAACGCCGCCGGAGCCTCGATGCCCAAGAGCGTGCGCAACCCGCAGGAGGCAGTGCAGCATCTCCGGCAGGTGCTGAATCCCGCGCCGCGGAAGGATGCGCCGCTGAACAATCTGGAGACGCTCTTTGGCGGAATCGACGCCAGCAAGCTGGGCTGATCTCCGGCTGGAAACCAATCCACTTCGGCTGGCGCGATGCATCGTTGTTTGCCTTTGATGTTTGCGATCCGCCCTCCTAGGCTCTTCCCCACTTTATGACTGCCAATTCTACGACAGCGCTCGTTCCCGTGTTGCGGGCCGATGGCCGCGCCAGCGATGAGCTTCGCCCGGTTCGGTTTCAAAATCACATCGCGCCCAACGCGACGGGTTCGACCTTGATTGAGTGGGGACAGACGCGCGTGATTTGCGGCGTCACCGTCGAGGAAGGCGTCCCGCGCTGGATGAAGGAACAGGGGGCCGTGGGCGGCTGGATTACGGCGGAGTACTCGATGCTCCCTTACTCGACGCATCAGCGAAAGCAGCGCGACATCTCGAAGGGAAAGATCGACGGGCGTTCCCAGGAGATTCAACGGCTGATCGGACGTTCCCTGCGCGCGGCCATCGATCTGGAGAAGCTCGGGCCGCGCACGATCTGGATCGATTGCGACGTGTTGCAGGCGGACGGCGGAACACGCACGGCGTCGATCACCGGCGCGTATGTGGCTCTTGGCCTGGCAGTGAAGAAGCTGATCGCCGACGGCAGGCTGACGGCCAGCCCGCTCCTGCATCCGGTCGCGGCGGCCAGCGTCGGAATCGTGAACGGACACGCCATGCTCGACTTGTGCTACACGGAAGATGTCGCGGCGTCCGTGGACATGAATCTGGTGATGAACGGCGCGGGCGAATTCATCGAACTCCAGGGCAGCGGTGAGGAGGCGACCTTCTCCGAGGAACAACTGGCGTCGTTGCTGGCGCTGGGCAAGAGCGGGATTCGACAGCTCCTCGTTTTGCAACAGACCGCCTTGGCCTGACATGACTTTTCCCACACGACTATTTCTGCTTCGGCACGGCGAAGTCGAAGAAAGGTATCACCGGATCTTCGGCGGACGGATCGACATGAACCTGTCGCCGCGCGGCCATGAACAGGCGAAGGCGCTCGCGGACTTTCTGCGGCGGCGGACGATTGATGTCATCTACGCCAGCCCGATGAAGCGTGCGCAGCAGACGCTGGCACCGCTGGCCAGCCATTGCCCGAAGCCCGCGATTCCAAAGCCCGAGTTTCGCGAAGTGGATTTCGGAGCATGGACCGGCCTGAGCTGGGAGGAAGTTCACAGCAAACATCAGGTGAGCGCCTTCGACTGGCTCGATCGGATCGAGAGCGGCCTGATTGCCGAAGCGGAAACGGGCGCATTGTTTCGTGCGCGCATCGAACCGGCGCTTCGGCAGATCGTGGAGGAGCACGCCGGGCAAAACGTCGCCATCGTCTGTCACGGCGGAGTGATTCGCATGATGCTTTCCATCCTGCTGGAGCTGCCGCTGCCCAAGCTCGCGTCGTTCGAGATTGATTACGCGAGCCTGACCCAGGTCGAGCGGCATGTGCATAAGACGGAGGTGACCTTGCTGAACTTGGCCCCGTGGCGCGATCTCGTATGAACAAGAACAAGCCGACGTTGCTGAAGATTTCCATCCCGGTCTCGCTGGAAGCGGAAGAGGCGGTGGCGGAGCTGTTGCAGGAAGTATTCGGGCAGCCAGGATCGAGCTTCCATGACATCGAACTGGGCGTAGTCACCGCTTCGCTTTATCTGGCCCGGCCTGCGGACTGGACTCCGGCGGTCCGAGCGCAGCTCAAGTCCGGCTTGGAACGGATTCGCCAATGCGGACTGCCACTCGGGGCCGGACCTGTGACCGCTGAGAAGATTCGCCACGAAGACTGGGCTGAATCGTGGAAGCGCCATTTCAAACCGTTCTCGGTCGGCGGCGCGCTGCTGGTGAAGCCAACGTGGGTCAAACGCGTCCCGCGTCCTGGACAGGCGGTGGTGGTCCTGGACCCCGGACTGAGCTTTGGCACGGGCCAGCATCCCACGACGCGGTTCTGTCTCGGCCAACTCGTGGCAGCGGCGAAGCGCGGCGATCACGCGTCGTTCCTGGATATTGGAACAGGCTCGGGAATTCTCCCCATCGCGGCCGCCAAGCTGCGCTTTGCTTCGATTGAAGCGTTCGATTTCGATCCCGACTCCGTCCGCATTGCAAAGGCGAATGCGACGAAGAATCGCGTCGCGCATCGGATGCGGATCACCCAGGGCGATCTGACTCTGCTGCCGCTGAAGCCGCGCCGGAAGCACGGATTGGTTTGCGCCAATTTGATCTGCGATCTGCTGCTCGCGGAGCGCGACCGGATTCTGAACCGCCTGGAACCGGACGGCACGCTGGTGCTCGCCGGGATTCTCAAGTCACAGTTCGCCGAGGTGCGAAGAGCGTATGAGGCGGCGGGCCTGCGCTTGATCGCAGCGCGCGAGGAAAACGAGTGGCAATCTGGAGCGTTCTCACGGTGACCTGAGGACAGGCAACGCATCCTCGTCCGATTCTAAAAAGGACAACAGCGGCAGAATTGATTTCTGCCGCTGTTTCTCGTGGGAGACATGTCGGACGGAGCTTGCACTCCGACCGGGTCAGGCAGGCGCTCAGGCCGCCTTTTGACCTAAATCCAAGTAGGGACTCAGCGCCGCGACCAGTGCGTCACCGGTGAACGGTTTGGAGATGAACTTCAACGCTCCGAGCTGAATGGCGCGCTCGACGTTTTCCTCGACTGAGTCGGCGCTGAGCATGACCACCGGGATGTCTTTGGTGGCCGGATTGGCTTTCAACGCCGCGAGGGCTTCGATGCCGTCCATGACGGGCATGGTCGCATCGAGAAGAATCAGGTCCGGCTTTTCTTTTTCGGCTTTTTCGATGCCCTCCTGCCCGTTGACGGCGGTGATGATCTCGACGTTCAGGAAGCGGAGGGTTTTGGTGATCACCATGTGAACCATTCGTGAGTCATCGATTGAGAGGATTTTTTTTTGCATAATGTCTTATGGCTCCAGTTTGGCAAAGACCCGCACGCGCAGTTCTTCGTTCAGCTCGGGAATTCGGAAAAGGTTGTCAGCCACGATGGAGGCGTCCTTGGATTCCACCATGATGTTGTCTCCCTGGATGATCAGCGGCGGAGCGAGCAATCCGGTGAAGCCCAGCTCGCCGGTGCGACGTTTCATGTCCCCGCTGACCAGGTTGGCAATCTCACCGATCAGGTCGGCAACTTCGGGTTCACTCCAGCTTTTTGGCTTGGTTCCGACGATGCGTTCGGTGAGCTTGCAGGCGAGGGACTCATTGTAAGTCATGTAGATGGCGCCGGTGATCTTGCCGGCGAAGCTTACGCTTCCCACCATCCCGACCAGTCCGTCTTTAGGGATGTCTGCGCCTTCTGTGTGGCTGACCGGATCGACTTTGAGAGAGAGCATCATGTCGTAAACCGTTATCACGGCTTTTTGGGTGAAGTCACAAACGAAGTGCATGCTCGTCTTTTCTCAGTCGAATTTACCGAGCGTTATCACTTTGAAGCTTTCCCCGATCATCGGCAGGGCAAAGCAGTGCTCCAGCATGAATGTGACATCTCTGGTTGCGGCCTTGATGTCTTTGCCGCGAATGACATTCGGAATGGACATGACAATGAGAGTGCCGTGGTCACTCAGGTGAGACTTGCAGCTTCCCGCCAGCATGTTGGTGAGTTCACCGATGACTTCAGAAAGCTCACGGGCTCCGGGTCCATACTCCTGGCCGAGAATGCCGCGGGCCATTTCGAGATTCAGCTTTTCTGAGCATGAGAAAAAGATGCTGCCCATCATGCTTCCAGCGAAGCCGATGTAGCCGTTTACATCCTTGAGCTGGAATGTGCGGGGTGCGGCATTCATCGTTCGAGGCGTGGTTTCCAGCGGCCAGTTGAGCATGGTGGCAAAGACATCCTTGGCCGATTCGACGACGAAATCATCGAGCTGTTCTATCTTATTTTGCTGTGCAATTGTGACCATGTGCCGAGCTGCAAGCTGTATCGGCACTCCTTTGAAAGATGAAAGAACTATTTTCATGAGCTGTTCACATGGGGAACACAGCCTGACAGAAGCCGGGCAGTCGGAGAGTCAATCCGTTCAAACTTGGATTCGACCATCGTGAGCCATTCATCTCCGTTGCCCGGCAAGCCGTCCCAACTGGCTGAACTGTTTCCCGATGCCGGATTTCGCTTCCAGATGCGATTCAAGCGGGAGACGGTCGCCGAATACTTTTCGCCCACATCCAAGTCTGATGAGGTGCTGGCTGAACGCGCTGCGTGGCTGGAGCGGGCGGCGGCGGATTATGGCGCTCTGCTGCCCGAAGCCATGCCGGCGTTGCACGAGACACAAGAAATGCTGGCTGAAGCCGGTGTTCTTCCGAGAGTTCAGAACGCGAACGAACCGTCGAATCCGCTCCAGCCTATGATCGAACTAGGACGACAATTGGAGCCGGACATTCTTTTGCTGGGGCCTGATGGCGCATCGGGTGAGTTCCGGCTGATCGCAGGATGCGTCTGCTTCCCGTCGTCATGGGCGCTCTCGGAAAAAATCGGGCGAGCCATCGATGTGATTCATGGCGTGGTGCCGGGATTGAACCAGCAACTGGCAAAGCCGATTAGCCTGTTCCTTCAGCGCATGGAGCCAGGAATTGCGTGGCGTCGGGAGAACTGGGGTCTCAGCCGCTCGCCTGAGTTGAACCAGCATCCGAACCGCCGATTGCCGCGCTTGGACTTCTCGGTGGGGCTAAAAGATGTCTGGCTCAGAGTGGAGCGACAGGCTTTGATCTCGCTTCCAAAATCTGGATGCGTCCTGTTCGGCATTCGCGTCGATGTTTACCCGCTGGAAGAGGTCAGACAGGATGCGGCTGCGGGCAATGGATTGAAGTGCGCATTGGAATCAATGCCGGAGCCTGTGGCGGAATACAAAGGACTGAGTTCCGCTCGACAGCAGATCATCGCGCTGCTGACTGGTTCAGCTTCGTGATTTTGGCTTTGAAAGCCCGGCGAGGATTGCTTCAGCACTTCTCATTATGCAGGCTGGGGTTGGGAGAGGG
>Ga0163153_10006295_pt1 | contig 13453 bp, 12 predicted proteins | sample OliLakLV19MP6IB1_FD_148629 | JGI IMG/M metagenome (GOLD analysis project Ga0163153, IMG submission 148629) | Freshwater microbial mat bacterial communities from Lake Vanda, McMurdo Dry Valleys, Antarctica - Oligotrophic Lake LV.19.MP6.IB-1 | ecosystem: Environmental > Aquatic > Freshwater >... | reverse complement strand
CATCAAGGGCCGGGCTTCATCAACAATCTGCTCACCAAGAAGGGCCACACCTACCGCATCTACCTGCCGCCCGACGCCAACACGCTGCTCAGCACCGTCCGCCACTGCCTCCGCTCGACCGGCTACATCAATCTCATCATCGCCGCCAAACATCCGTTGCCCCAATGGCTGAGTCCCGCCGAGGCGGACGAGCATTGTCGTGTCGGCGCGTCGGTGTGGCGTTGGGCCAGCACGCACGGCGACGACGAGCCGGAAGTCGTGCTCGCCGGTTGCGGTGACAATCTCACTGTGGAAGTGATGGCGGCGGCGCAAATCCTCGGCGAGGAAGCGCCGGCCTGGCGCGTGCGCGTCGTCAACGTGACCGACCTTCAGGTGCTCGGTATTCCGCAGAAGTATCCGCACGGCCTGGATGAAGACCGCTTCCAACGATTGTTCCCCTTGGGCTGTCCCGTCGTCTTCAACTTCCACGGCTACACCGCGGCGATCAAACAATTGTTGTGGGAACGCCCGCAGAACGAGCGCTTCGACGTGAACGGCTATCGCGAGGAAGGCACGACGACCACGCCCTTCGACATGCAGGTGCGCAACAAAACCAGTCGCTGGCATCTGGTCATCCTGACCGCGCAGAAACTCGCCGCACGCGATCCCCGCATGGCCGCGCTCGCCGAGGAATTGATTCGCAAATACGAAGGCAAGCTCACCGAGCATCACGCTTACGTGCGCGCGACGAGCATTGACCCGCCGGAAATTCTCAACTGGGGCTGGAAGGCGCGCTGAACCGGACGCATGAACATTCTCGTCATCAACAGCGGCAGTGCGACGCTCAAACTGGATGTGCTGGAACTCTCACCAGCCGCCGGTCAACCGCGGCGCATCGCTCAAGCGCGCGTGGAGCAATTCGGCTCTGCCGCGAGCGTCCACTTCTCCATCGTTGAGGGGCGCACGTTGAAAGAGACGAGAAGCGTTCCCGACCACCCCGCTGCTCTGCAATTGTTCCTCGACTGGCTGCGCCGCGAGAATGACGCGGTGCTGGACATCGCCGCCGTGGGGCATCGTGTGGTGCATGGCGGCTCGAAGTTCAGCGCGTCCACGTTGCTCACACCGGAGGCGCTGTCCGGGTTGGAGTCATTGAACGCCCTCGCCCCGCTGCACAATCCGCCTGCGCTGGCAGGCATCCGCGCGGCCCGCGTCGTCTTCGGCCCGGACGTGCCGATGGTGGCCGTGTTCGACACCGCGTTTCATCGCACGCTGCCCGAACACGCCGCCACCTACGCGCTGCCGCACGAACTCGCGCGGCGCCACGACCTCCGCCGCTACGGCTTCCATGGCCTCGCGCACGAATCCATGCTGCGCCGCTACTCGGAGCTGGCCGGAGTGCCGATGTCGCAGTCTAGCGTCATCACCGTGCAACTGGGCGGAGGCTGCTCGGTCGCGGCCATTCGCGAAGGCCGCTCGGTGGACACCTCGATGGGCTTCACTCCCCTCGAAGGACTGATGATGGCCACGCGCGCCGGAGACCTTGACCCCGGTGTGCTGACGACACTTCTGCGGAATGAGAATCTTTCGCCGTCGGCGCTGGAAGATTTGCTCAATCGCCATTGCGGCCTGCTCGGGGTGTCGGGCCGTTCCGCCGACATGCGCGAGTTGCTCGCCGTCGCACCGGATGATGCTCGCGCGGCGCTGGCCGTGGAAATGTTTTGTTACCGCGTGAGTAAATACGTGGGCGCGTTCCTGGCCGCGCTGGGTGGCGCGCAGGCCGTCGTCTTCGGCGGCGGCATCGGCGAGAACAGCCCGCCCATCCGCGCGCGTATTTGCGAACGCCTCGCCTGGTTCGGTCTGCATCTGGATGCCGCCAAGAACGCCGCCGCAGCCGGCATGGAAGCTCGCATCACGAACGACACCGGTCGCCTTCAAGCGTGGGTCGTCGGCGTGGACGAGTCCGTGCTCGTGGCGGAGCAGACCGCCCTCGCAATCGAGAACAACACCCAACCTCCACCTATCTCAAAAGCATGACCACCGTCGCCTTCTTCGACACCAAGCCGTATGACCGCGCGTATTTCGAGCACGCTGCGGGGGCGGACAAAATCCGCTGGCAGTTCCACGAGTTTCACTTGTCCAGCGAAACGGCTGGCATCGCGGCTGGCGCGACGGCCGTCTGCGTTTTTGTGAACGACCGGCTGGACCGTCCCTGCCTGGAAGCGTTGCACCACGCCGGTGTGCGGCTCGTCGCGCTGCGTTGCGCCGGGTTCAATAATGTGGACTTGAGCGCTGCGAAGGCGCTGGGCCTGCCGGTCATTCGTGTGCCCGCGTATTCGCCACACGCTGTCGCCGAGCACACCGTCGGACTGTTGCTGACGCTCAACCGCAAGATTCACCGCGCTTACAACCGCGTCCGCGAACACAACTTTTGCCTCGACGGCCTGGTGGGCTTCGACCTCTGCGGCAAAACCATCGGCGTGGTCGGCACCGGCAGGATCGGCCGCATCGTGGCGCAGATTTTCCGGGGCTTCGAAGCGAAGGTCATCGCTTACGACCCGTTTCCCTCGCTGGACTGGGCGAAAGAGCGCGGTGTCACTTACGCCGCTTTCGATTCCGTCCTCGCGCAAAGCGACATCCTCACGCTGCACTTGCCGCTCACGCCCGACACACATCACCTGCTCAACGAACGCACACTGGCCCGGCTCAAGCCCGGCGCGTTCGTCCTCAACACCAGTCGGGGCAAGCTCATTGACACCACCGCGCTCCTCCACCATCTCAAGACTGGCCACCTCGGCGGCGTCGCGCTCGACGTGTATGAGGAGGAGGAAGGCATCTTCTTCGAGGACCATTCGAGCCGTGTGCTGCAAGACGACGAACTGAACCTGCTGCTCTCGTTTCCCAACGTGCTCATCACCGCGCACCAGGCGTTCCTCACGCACGAGGCGTTGAGCGAAATCGCCCGCGTGACGACGGAAAACATTCTGCACCTCAACACCGGCGAACCGTTCCTGCCGGCAACCCTCCTCACCGAGGCCGTCACCATCACCGGGCGAAGCAGCATCCCCGACTCGCCGAAGGCGCAAGTATGACTGATCAACTTCTCATCTGGATTGGTTTCGGCGTGTTCGTGCTGGCGATGCTGGCGCTGGATCTCGGCGTCTTCCATCGCAAGACGCACACCGTCGGCATGAAGGAGGCGCTGACCTGGAGCGGCGTATGGATTGCGCTGGCGCTGATCTTCAACGCGGGCGTCTGGCACTGGCGCGGCCCCGAAAAGGGATTGGAGTTCCTCACCGGCTACGTGGTCGAACTGTCGTTGAGCGTGGACAACCTCTTCGTCTTCCTCCTCATCTTCGGCTACTTCAAAGTGCCCGCGCAGTATCAGCACAAAGTCCTGTTCTGGGGCATCCTTGGGGCGCTGGTCATGCGCGCAGTGTTCATCGGCGCGGGCATCGCCCTGATTGAGAAGTTCCATTGGATCATCTACGTCTTCGGCGCGATCCTCGTCGTCAGCGGACTCAAGATGGCCTTCGAGAAGGACAAGGAAGTCCATCCGGAAAAGAATCCCGTGCTCCGGCTCTTCCGCCGTTTCATGCCGGTGACGGCGGAGTATCACGAGGGCCGTTTCTTCATCAAGCGGGAGAAACTCTGGCTGGCCACGCCGCTGTTCATCGTGCTGCTCATGCTGGAGACGACCGACCTAGTGTTCGCCGTGGACTCCGTGCCCGCCGTGCTGGCCATCACCACCGACCCGTTCATCGTCTATACCTCGAACGTCTTCGCCATCCTCGGACTGCGCTCGATGTTCTTCGCGTTGGCGGGCGTGATGAAACTCTTCCACTACCTCCACTACGGGCTGGCGGCGGTGCTGGTCTTCGTCGGCGGCAAGATGTTGCTGGCCGGCTTCTACAAAATTCCGACGCTGACCTCGCTGCTGGTCATCATCGGGTTGCTGGCGTTGGCAGTGGTGGCGTCGTTGCTCCACGTCCGAAGGCAGCGTGCGCAGGCCGCAGCGTAAGGTGGAACCTCAATTCCGATCCAATAACCGCCATGCTTGAAACCCTTCAACTCACCAAGAAGTTCAACGGCCACGTCGCCGTAAACAAACTAGACCTCCGCATCGCGCCCGGCGAAATCTTCGCCCTGCTCGGTCCCAACGGCGCGGGCAAGACCACGACGATCAATTGCTTCCTCGGCTTCCTCACGCCCGACTCCGGCGAGGCGCGCGTCAACGGCGCGAACGTCGACGCCGACCCGCTGGCCGCGCGCCGGCAAATCGCCTACATTCCCGAACAGGTCGTGCTCTATCCGCGCTTCACGGGCGTGGAAAATCTCGACTACTTCAGCACGCTGGCCGGCCGCCGGCACACGATGGATCAATTGCTCGCGCTGCTGAAAAAAGCCGGCTTGCCAAAGGAGGCCGCCGAGCGCCGCGTCGGCACTTATTCCAAAGGCATGCGTCAGAAAGTCGGCATCGCCCTGGCCCTCGCCACCGAGGCCAAGGCTCTGCTGCTTGATGAACCGACCTCCGGCCTCGATCCCGCCGCGTCCCATGAATTCTCCGTTCTGCTGCGCAAGCTCGCGGGCGACGGCGTTGCTGTGCTCATGGCCACGCACGATTTGTTCCGCGCCCGCGAAGACGCCACCCGCCTCGGCATCCTTGTGCATGGCCGCCTGGCCGTCGAATACGACGCCAGCGAGATCAAGAATGTGGATTTGGAAAAGCTCTACCTCAAACACCTCAGCGCATGATTCTCCCCATCGCCCGCAAGGAATTTCTCGACGCCTGGCGTGATGGCCGTTTCCGCTGGGCCGCCGCCATCATGGTCGCGCTGCTCGGTGTGGCGCTGTTGCTGGCGTGGCAGCAAGTCGGGCGCACCCGCGCCGAACGCGCCGCCGCCGCGACCATCGAACGGGAGAACTGGCTCAACCAGGGCGAGAAGAATTCCCACTCCGCCGGGCATTTCGGCGTGTATGTCTTCAAGCCGCTTCCACCGCTCGCCGTGTTCGACCGCGGACTCGAACCGTTCGTGGGCACCACCGTCTTCCTCGAAGCGCACCGGCAGAACCAGGCCGCCTTCCTGCCCGCGCAGGACGCCACCGCGATGCGGCGCTTCGGCGAGTTGACCGCCGCCACCGGCCTGCAACTGCTCGCGCCCCTGCTCATCGTGCTGCTCACCTTCGGCGCGCTGGCCGGAGAACGCGAACGCGGCACGCTGCGACAGGTGTTGAGCCTCGGCGTGCGTCCGCGCGACCTCGTCCTCGGCAAAGCCCTTGGTCTCGGCGTCGCCCTGGCCGTGCTGCTGTTGCCCGTGGCGTTGTTCGGAGCGGTGGCGCTGGCGAAACTTCCCGGCGGCGATGCGGCCGGCGGTTGGATTCGCCTCGCCTGGCTGGGCGGCGCGTACGCCCTTTATCTCGCGGCCATTCTCGCCGGGTGTCTCGCGGTGTCGGCCGTCGCGCCCACCGCGCGCGCCGCGCTGGCCACGCTGCTCGTCTGCTGGGCGGCCAACGCCGTGCTTGCGCCCCGCCTCGCCTCCGATCTCGCGCAGCGCGTCCTGCCCACGCCCAAGCTGGTGGAGTTTGAAACCGCGATGAACAAAGCCGTGCAAGAAGGACTCGACGGCCACAACCCGCGCAATGATCGGCTGCAGGCCTTCGCCCAGGAGACCTTGAAGAAACACGGCAAGACGCGCATCGAGGAACTGCCGTTCAACTTCAACGGCCTCGTCATGCTGGAAAGCGAACGCATGGCCAACGAAGTATTTGATCATCACTTCGGCAAACTCTGGGACCGGCTCGAGGCGCAGGATCGCACGGTGACCTGGACCGGACTCGTCGCGCCGTTGCTGGGGCTGCGCTCCGCCTCGATGGCACTGGCGGGAACCGACTTCACGCAGCACCGGCATTTCTCCGTCGCCGCCGAGCAACATCGCCGCGACTTCGTGCGCGTGCTCAACGAGGACATGATGAACAACACTGACGGCGGACATCACGGTGGCACGGCCGGACGCGCGCTCTGGGAAAAACTCCCTGCCTTCCGTTACGACCCGCCGCCGCCCGCCCACGCCCTGCGTGCGGCCACGCCCGGACTGATGGTGCTCCTCCTCTGGGCCGCCGGAGCCTGGGCGGCACTGCTGCTGGTCGCACCGCGACTCAAGCCGAACTGAACATGACTCTCTTCAAACTCGAATTCCGCCTGCTCGCGCGCGAACGCGCCGCTTGGATCGTCCTCGCGCTCTTTGCCGCGGCGCTCGGATACGGCATTTGGAATGGCGGACGCGTGGCTGGCCGACAACGCGAGGCCGCCACCGCGCTCACCCGAAGCTCCGAGGAGTTTCTCGGCCAGGTGAAACAGGCGCTGGGACAACAGGCGATTGACCCGAAGGCCGTCGCAGGTCGTGGCACCATGGCCGTGCTGCCGCCTGCGCCGCTGCCGTTGCTGGCCACGGGCCAGTCCGATCTGTCGCCGGGCCACGAATCGGTGGTGTTGTGGCGGCTCGCCGCTTCGGGTGACACGCGTTCGGAGTTGGAAAATCCCTCGCATCTGCTGGCGGGCCGTTTCGATCTCGCGTTCGTTCTCGTGTGGCTGTTCCCGCTGTTCCTGCTCGCGCTGACCTACGACCTCATGGCTGGAGATCGCGAATCCGGCACGCTGCGTCTGGCTTTGGCGCAAGGCATTTCGCCCTGGCGCTGGATGGCCCGCCGCGCCCTCGCTCGATCCCTGCCGATGCTGGTGCTCGCCGCCCTGGCCACCCTTGCGGCGGGATTCTTTAGCGGGCCGGGCGGAGGAGGTTTGCGCGTGGTCCTTGCCCTCGCGGTGGTGCTGGCCTACGGATTATTCTGGGTCGCTCTGGCCGTGGCCGTGAACGTCGTCGCGCGCAGCGCCGCCAGCGCGGCCACCTCGCTGGGTGCCGCGTGGGTGCTGCTCGTCCTGGTCGCGCCGACGCTGTTGAACGTGACGGTCGAAACACTCCATCCCACGCCGTCGCGGCCGGAACTCGTCGCGGCTGGTCGAAAAGCTTCGGGCGAAGCGGAGGAACGCGGTGGCGAATTGCTCAACTCGTTTTACCGCGACCATCCGGAGCTGGCTCCGCCCGGCCAGCAGGCCGACTTCGCCGCGCAACATCTCACCGTGCAGACCGAAGTGGGCCGCGCCGTCGAACCGGTGCGGCAGAAGTTCGACGAACAACTCGCCCGGCAGCAAGCCGCCGTGGGCCAGTGGCGTTTCGTCTCCCCCGCCATTGCCGCGCACGAAGCGTTGACCGATCTGGCCGGCACCGGCTACTGGCGTCACCGCGCCTTCCGCGAACAGGTGAACGACTTCAAGAAAACGGTCTCCGACTTCTACACGCCGAAGATTCATCTTCGCCAGACCTTGACCCTGGCGGATTACGAGCGCCTGCCGCGTTTCGATTTCCGCGAGGAGTCAACCGCCGCCTGGCTGAACCGCACTGGCACCGGGCTGGCAGGAATGCTCGCGTTCGCCGGCGTGCTGAGTGCGTGGGCATGGCAACGGATGCGTCCCGCAAAACTCGGGGCACTGGCGTCATGAAGACGCGACCATGAAACACGCCAGACCACCGGCTTCAGCCATGAAAGCCATTGGCTCCATCTGTCTCGGACTCGTGCTGCTCGTTGTCGCCGTCGAGCCGTCTCTGGTTGCAGCGACGTCGGCGCACAAAGACCTTCCTGCACGACTCGTCGCCAGCACCGAATCGGGTTGGCCGCAATTCCGCGGCCCGAGGCGCGACGGCATCTCCGATGAACGCGGCCTGGCTCAAACCTGGCCTGAGACCGGCCCGCGCACGATCTGGACGGCGACGAATCTGGGCCGGGGCTTCTCCTCACCCATCATCGCGGGAGACCGCATCTATATCTCCGGGGATGTTGGCGAGGAGCTTCATCTCTTCGCGCTCGACCTCTCGGGGCAACTCGTTTGGACCGCGACGAATGGAACCTCCTGGAAGAATCCGTATCCTGGTGCCCGAGCCACCGCCGCCTTCAGTTCAGGCCACGTCTTCCTGCAGAACGCCCACGGTCGCGTGGCCTGCTACGACGCGGCCACCGGTCGCGAGCGGTGGGCCGTCGGACTCCTGGAGACGTTCGGCGGAAAACCCATCACCTGGGGCTTGAGCGAATGTCTCCTAGTGGACGACCAGGCCGTTTACACGGTGGCCGGCGGCACCAACGCTCTCGTCGTCGCGCTGGACAAGACCACCGGCAAGACGCTTTGGAAAAGTGCGCCCTTGATGGATTCCGGCCCGGAGCAATCCGTCGATAACGCCAGCTACGTTTCACCCATCCTCGTCGAGTATGCCGGACGCCACCTGTTGATCGGCTGTTCGCTGCGGCATCTCTTCTGCGCGGACGCGACCACCGGACGGCTGCTATGGACGAAACGGATTCCGACATCCTACAACGTGCTGGCGATGATGCCCGTGTTCCTGGGCGACGGCGTCTTCATGACCGCACCGCATGGCCCGCCTGGAAGATTCTACCGCTTCACCCCCCCGTTGAACCCCGGCGGCGATCCCGGCGTGGAAGAAGCGTGGACCTCGAAGCTCGAGACCTGTCAGGGCGGAGTCGTCCACGTCGAGGGCCGGCTATTCGGATCGTTCTATCAGGGCCGCAAAGGCTGGGCGGCCGTGGATGCGAAGACTGGCGCGACGCTGTTCACCGCACCCGACTTCGTGAAAGGCGCCGGTCTCTGGGCGGACCGCCGCTTGTATGCGTATTCCGAGGACGGCTGGATGCGCCTGCTCGAACCGGCGCAGGATCGGTTCGAAGTGCGCGGCCAGTTCCGCTTCGCCGAAGCCCGCAACGACGCCTGGGCTCATCCCGTGATCTTGAACGGCCGGCTTTACCTCCGCTATCACGACCGGCTGGCGTGCTTCGAGGTGAAAGATAAAAGTCCGGTCGGTCATTGAAAGAAAGCTGTGGCAAAGAAAACGGCGGCGAATCCGCTCTGATCCGCCGCCGCCCAACTTTCGCCCGCACGGTCAATCCTCGCCCTGCGCCTTGGTGAAGGCGGGCTTGCCGTCGAACTCCTGCAATTTCTCGAGGTGCATCCAGCGCAGGCCGGAGGTCTGGATCGAGCCGAGCAACTGGTTCACGCGATCGAGCGGCAAGTCGCCATTGGGTTGGCCGTAGAGGAACCGGCAGCGCCAGTGATCGACGCAGTCGGTCTCGGCACCGCGCGCGGGAAAAACCTGCGTGCCGCGGTTGGAGATCATTTTCAGTTTGAACCCGCTGCCCTCGCTCACGCGCTCAAGCAAGCCGCCGAGTTCATTCGCGCTCATGTCCGCCTCGACAAACACATCAAGCCCGAGCGTCTGCCGGCTTTTCGCGGCCACGCTGACCACTCCGCCGGAGCGAGGAGGAACGCGGAGCGGTCGGCAGAAACGGGCCTTGGTGCCGACGGGTGTTTTGCCGAGATTCGCGATGATGGCGTCAGTGTAGGCGCGGGTTCCGGCCGCTTTCGCATCACCCACGACATCACGCGGCATGACCTTGCCTTCGGCCAGCGTGTAGAGGACGGCGTTCTCGACTTGTTGGGCGGCGTCCATCTCGCCGAGGTGCCGGAGCATCATCACGCCGGAGAGAATCAGCGCGGTCGGATTCGCCACGTCCTTGCCCGCGTATTTCGGCGCGGAGCCGTGGACAGCCTCGAAGATGGCGACGTCATGACCGATGTTGGCCGATGGCGCGAAGCCCAGCCCGCCGACCAGCGCCGAGGTGAGGTCACTCAGGATGTCGCCGTTCATGTTCGTGGTGACAATCACGTCGAACTGCTCGGGCTTCTTGACGAGCTGATGCGCGCAGTTGTCCACGACGATGTGCTCTGCGGCCACGTCGGGATACTCTGGAGCAATCTCCTCAAACGTGCGCTTCAGAAACCCCTCGGTGAACTTCATGATGTTCGCCTTCGTCGCACAATGGATCCGCTTTCGTCCTTCGGCGCGTGCGACCTCGAAGGCCAGGCGCGCGATCTTCTCGCTGCCCTTGCGCGAAATGAGCTTGAGGCACTGCGCGACGCCCGGGGTCTGCATGTGCTCGATGCCGGCGTAAAGATCCTCGACGTTCTCGCGCACCATCACGAGGTCGATGCCCCGTCCGGAGTAGGGCGTGGGGACGCCGGGGAACTCGCGGATGGGCCGGAGATTGGCGAAGGTTTCGAAAAGTTTTCGCAGCGTGACGTTGGCGCTCTTCTCGCCGAAACCAACGGGCGTTTCCAGCGGGCCTTTCAAAGCGACCCGGGTGCGGGCAATCGATTCGATGGTATCGGATGGCACGCCGGACGCGACGCCCTTCTTGAAGATGGAAGCGCCCGCGTGGGCTTCCTCCCATTGGATGGCGACACCCGAGGCGTCGAGGATGCGGCGTGCGGCGAGGACAACCTCGGGGCCGATGCCGTCGCCGGGAATGAGTGTGACAGTGTAGGAATTTCTCATGCGACGGCGAGTTGCGGAGTGATGGTTGAAGACTGGGCTGCCGCGCCGTTGACGCCAGACGCGAGCAACAGGGCGGAGTGAACCTGGGCTTGTGATTGACCAGCCCACCGGCGCGCGACGATTCCAGTGAGAGTGCTCAGCGAGCCAATCGCCGGGTGGGACGACGGCAGGATGTAAGCCTCGGTCTCACCGTGAAGCTGCAGGACGGCAAGCTGCCCCTGCCACCACGCACCCCGAAAATCTCCGACCAGCAACCCGACCACCGCCTCCGGCCGACATGGACTCAGCCAGAGCAGTTCGCCCGGAAGATTGGCCGAGAGTCGGACCATCTCGACGTCGTTCAGCGGCAGCAGCCAATGGGTCGGGGATGTCGTATGGAACGGAACGCCGAGCGAGAGAGGTTGAAACGCAATACGCAGGTTGCCTGCCTGGCCTGCGATTGTTCTGCCATCACCAGCGGACAAGGCCGACGCAAGAGCGCCCGTTTCGTTTTTCTGTTTCCAGGATGTTGATTCCATAAATGTGTTTTTCATAACGCCATAAGCAGTAGCTCGTGCCGTGGCGCGGGCGTTAATCGATTAAAAGAAAAACATCGTTCACTTTTATGGAACGACTACCCTGCCGCGCGTGGCGCACCTGAACTACCACCATCTCCGCTACTTTTGGGTCGTCGCACGTGAGAAGAGCCTGTCGCGCGCGGCGCGCAGCCTCGGCGTGTCCCCCTCCGCGTTGAGCACTCAACTGCGCACGCTCGAACACAGCCTTGGCCAGCAGCTCTTCGACCGGGGGCAAAAGGCGATGGCTTTGAGCGAGGCGGGCCTGCTGGCCTTCGACTACGCGGAAACCATTTTCCACGCGGGCGCGGAGTTACTGGATACCTTCGCCGAAAAGCCGGGGGCGCGACGACGCGTCGTGCGGATCGGCGCGATGGCCACGCTTTCGCGGAACTTCCAACTCGAGTTCATCCGCCCACTGCTCGACCGGCACGATGTGCAGTTCGTGCTCCGCTCCGGCAACCTTCGCGAGTTGCTCGTGCAACTGGAGGCTCTTGTGGTGGACGTGGTGCTCTCGACCCAGCCCGTAAGAACTGACCTGGATGCACGCATCAACAATCATCTCATTGCCGAGTATCCTGTCAGTCTTGTTGGTGCGAAGTCCGTGCGCGTGTCGAAAGACAAGTTTCCGAAAAACCTCCGCCATGTTCCGCTCGTGCTGCCCGGCCGCGAAAGCTCGATGCGCGCGCCATTCGACGCGCTGCTGGCCGACGCCGGGGTCGTTCCGCACATCGCCGCTGAAGTGGACGACATGGCGATGCTGCGCCTGCTTGCGCGCGAGGGCGTGGGCCTCGCCCTGGTCCCGCCGGTGGTGGTGCAGGACGAGCTGCGCGACGGACGCTTGCGTGAAGTCCAGCGAGTGCCGGGTCTTACCAAGTCCTTCTACGCGCTGACGCTGAACCGGAAGTTCCCCAATCCCTTCGTCCGCCAGCTCATTGAGGGCGCCACCCAACCGGATCGTAAAATGCAGCAATGAACTTAGACCTCCTGCACGCCATCCATGCGAATTTGCTTTCGCCCGCCGTCCTCTTCTTCGCGCTGAAGCGTCCACGTCGCGCCCTGCCGCTCGAAGAGCGTCACCGTGCCGACGTTGCCGACGGAAATGACATCCGCCTTCGGTGCGCCGACGAAAATCTTGTCGTGATCGAGCGCGATGAAACTGCCATACCGATCACCGGCTTCGTTGCAAGGATCGAGAAGCTTCGCCGTGTAGCGCCACCAGGGTCTTTTGTTTTAACGGTGTAACATGCAGGCTGCCAGAGAGTCAGCGCAAAAGGAACATTTCGTGAGTATAAACTCCCGCTCAGGGTCTTATGGATTCAAAACGAAAGACCCTGGTAGCGCCACGCGCCCGCGCCGCCGGGCACGCGCGAATAGACGAACGCCGAGCCGCTGGCGGTTCCACCGGGCGCGCCGATGACGGCGGTGTGTTCGTCGAGCGTGATGACGCTGCCGAACTGTTGAATGCTGCTGAGCGAAGCGGGCGGCTCCAGCACGGCCCTCCTTCCCACGGATCGCCCGCCGTGTGATTGCGCCGGAAGATTCGCACGCGTCCGCTGCGTCCAGAGTCAATTACTTCTCCAGGCGCACCGACGAAGGCCCAGCCGCGATCAATCGCGACACTCGTGCCCGCGTGCCCACCGGCGACGAAGCTGCCGGGATCGGCTTCCTCAATCCACTCCGGCCCCGACGCGGTTTCTTCGCGGCGATAGATGCAGGCTTCCCCGGCTTGCGCCCCGTTCACGCTCGCGTCTGGCGAGCCGACGATGAGGTTGTCCGCTTCGTCCAGATCGAGAGCTGCGCCAAAGCGTCCGTCGGCGGCGTGGGGGGAGAAGCGTTTGCAGCACCGGCCAGTTATTGTTCGTGCCGCGTTGGAACAGATGCGCCCGGCCAGCGCCGGCAAAAGGCGAACCAGCCGCGAGCGTCGAACCATTAAAACTGACGGCGGAACCAAATCGCCAACCCGGCGCTCCCGACGGCGCGCCCAGCACGATTTCACCGGTCCAAGTATCGGCGGCTTCCGAAGTTCGCTTCCAAACCGTGCCGGAGGCATTGTTGCGCCCCGGCGCTCCGGCGACGACGAGTCCGTCCTTTGCCGCGACGCTTTCGCCGAGGCGACCGTTCTCCTGCGGAGATTCGTTGACCAGCGTGGCAGCGAGCTTCCAACCGTGCGCGATCACGGAAGCGCCCTGGGGCAGTCCACTGAGCCGGCGAAAGACGTGAACCGCGCCGGAATCCACCACGCCGCCCACGTCGTAGCCCGGCGCTCCGACGACGAGCAGGTCATCACTCACGGCGATACTGGTGCCCGCGAGGTCATTGCTCGCCAGCGGCTGGCTCGCGACGAACCGCTGCGTGGCCGCCCACGTTCCACTGCTTCTCCGCATCGCGGTCGCCGCCCCGAAGTTGAAGGTGGCGCTGCCGTAATTATCATTCGTCGAAGTGGCGACGAGCAGGCTGCCCGAGATG
>Ga0163153_10006294_pt1 | contig 13454 bp, 16 predicted proteins | sample OliLakLV19MP6IB1_FD_148629 | JGI IMG/M metagenome (GOLD analysis project Ga0163153, IMG submission 148629) | Freshwater microbial mat bacterial communities from Lake Vanda, McMurdo Dry Valleys, Antarctica - Oligotrophic Lake LV.19.MP6.IB-1 | ecosystem: Environmental > Aquatic > Freshwater >... | reverse complement strand
CCTTCGCCCGTTGGACGATTGAAGCCAGGATCGCACCGCTGATCAGATCGCTCCGATACAGCACCTTATTCTGCCCGTTTCTGAGCCTGACCGACAGCAATCGATTCTCATCGATACGCGAGAAGATCGCGGAAAGCGCGTGCTCGACAAGGTCGCCACAGGCTTTCTTCCGGTCTCCACCATGCTGATCGATCCATTGCCGGTCCAGAGGTAGATCATCCGTGAGATACACACTCAAAATCGATGCCGCCGAATCACGATTCGGACGGCTCACTTTAATCTTGCGATCGATACGCCCTGGTCGCAGCACAGCCGGGTCGATCAGATCAGGCCGATTCGAAGCTAGAATAATCACCACATCCTGCAACGATTCAATCCCGTCCATCTCGGAACAGAACATCGGGACCAGCGTGCTGGAAATATTAAATGAACGAGAAGCCCGTCTCGTCCCGAGAACCGATTCTGCCTCATCGATAAAAATAAACGGCAATGCCCCCTCTTTCCGACGAGCGCGGGCTTGGGCGAACAGGTCCCTGACCATCCGCTCCGATTCCCCCAGCCACATATTCAGAATCTCTGGCCCTTTGATGTGGAGGAAGGCCCCGCGAGTCACGGGAATCTTGTCTCCCTTCGGACCGGAGCCAGCCTGGCCCGACTCCCCCACCAGCTTCGAGAGGCTGGCGGCTGCCGCCTGTCCAATTAAGGTCTTTCCACAACCTGGGGGACCATAGAGCAGGAAGCCCTTCGGTTGAGTAAACTTGAAGCGCTGAAACGTTTCCGCATGGAGCAAGGGGTACTCGATAGCTTTCTGAATGGCTGTGATCGCCTCCGTTTGCCCACCGATCTGCTCCCATGTGACCGTGGGAACCTCGTCGAGCAAGTGGGACTTAGCTTTCCGGTCTTCCAGTTTTTCGATCGCCACATGGAGGCTAGGCTCGATACGCACCTCATCGCCTGCCTTCAGGTCCACGCCGACAAGATCGCTCGACCGCTGGAGGATCAAGACCTGCCGCCCCATCTCCTGCTCGAAGCGAAGCCGCCCATCCGCCAACGTTTCCGCTACTTTCAACACAGGCCCATTACGGTCGTAGCCCAAGACCTTAATCACCGCATACGCCTCATTCACGAGAATCTGGGCGCCGATCTTTAACTCGGCAGCCTGCACCCGTGGATCGACCGAGGCATAGTATTCGGCACCCCCCACCACGATCCTGGCAAGGCCTTCACCCGGCACCTCCAGTAGAGTGCCGACCCGATTAGCCGGCGCCGTGAGCTTCGCGATAACATCGGCAACTTTCTTGAATTCAACTTCTCGCTGCTTCTGCGCGGCCTGCCCAATGGTCACGACATGGCGCAGCTTGTAGAGGATCTTCTGTCGAGGATCACTATCTGAGAAAGAGGCAAGACATTCTTCTATGAGCTCGAGTGGATCGGATTCCATGCGCATGGATTGATTCAGGGGATCCTCAGTCTTCCCGTTGGATGCTGGATCCTGTGGTTGCGCGGGTCGGCGATCACTCATCGGTGGTCCTCCATGCTGAACAGATGGATGATCCTACCATAGCGGCCCCATGGATTGCCGCTTATCGCAACTGTTCAATTGACGGCTTGAAGAGTGACGGGGACACGTTCGTGGCGGGTTCCTCGTAGGATTTCGACTGTAACCCGATCATTGACTTTATGCCGTTCCATCACATCCATGAGTTCATCCAAAGTTCCGACTGGTTTACCATTGATCGCGGTGATGATATCGCCCAACTCTACCCGGCCGGTCACAGTCTCACGTGCGCCCTTCAGCCCGGCCTGCTCCGCCCCACTGCCACGTGACACCTTACCGATAATCAGCCCCTTAACCCCCCAACGCTTGGCCATCGCATCGGGAACGAGTGAGACCCCGATCCCCGGTCGGATAAGCTTGCCGTGCTTGATGAGCTCCGGGACAATCCGGTTGACAGTATCGACCGGCACGGCAAAGCCGATTCCCGCAAACGCCCCACTCGGGCTGATAATCTGTGTATTCACACCGATTAATCGACCGGCGCTATCAAGCAACGGCCCGCCGGAATTTCCCGGATTGATGGCCGCATCGGTTTGAATGACCCCTTCAATCGTCCGATCCGATAGAGATTTGATTGTCCTCCCCAAAGCGCTCACCACGCCGGTCGTCAGCGTATGGTCGAGGCCGAACGGATTCCCGATCGCCAAGACTTTTTGTCCGACGCGCAGGTCGTTCGACGTCCCGACCGTGAGAGGCGAGAGCGTGTCTTCAGGCGCCCGGATCTGCAGCACCGCCACATCGTGGTCTGGGTCGACTCCGATGAGGGTGGCCTTATGTTCTCGCCGATCGGCCAATGTGACTGTGATCGAATTAGCTCCGTAAACGACATGAAAATTGGTGACGATATGCCCCTGCTTGTTCCAAACGAATCCCGATCCGGACCCTTGAGGGGCTTCAAAGAGATTGAATGACCAGGGGTCTCGTTGAATCGCCGTATTAGCAATGAAGACCACAGATTTCGTCGCCCGCTCGAACACAGCCATTGTGGCCCGCTCATCCGAACCCAACTCGGCTGGCGAAGGCGTCACCACTCGCGGCTTTCCCTCAGGCCCGTCGTAAGTCCCGCCCAACGGCTTGCCCCACTCCGCGGTCAACAAAGAAGGCCAAAGACCGATGAGCAACAATCCCATCGAAATGACCAGCCCCTTCATCGCAATCATTCCCCCATGATTTGGATAATGATTTCTCTGGTCCTGGATCGAGTATCGAAATCGGCAAGGACGACCTGTTGCCAAGCCCCCAGTAGCAGCACTCCGTCCAGGAATGGAATCGTGACCGACGGCCCCTGCAACTGACCTCGCAGGTGGCTGTGGCCGTTGTCCTCGCCGGCATTTCTTGTATTGTGCTGCCAGGCAGGATCGGCGGGCACGGCCCGATCCCAGAAGGCTTTGGTGTCGGCTCTGATGCCCGGTTCATCTTCGATGATCATGACCGATGCAGTGGTGTGCTTCACGAATACTGTGACAATCCCAGCCAACAACCTGGTGCCAGCCAAGGCATCGGTGACAGACTTCGTGAGATTTTCGATCTGTGTATTCCCCTGCATGGAGAGACGCAACGACACCGTTTTAACCGCCATACTTATGACTCCATTGCTCGGAGCGCTTGTCGCTCTCCCTGTGAAAAGGCACAGCCGCGAGCCTCCTCCAGAATCGCATCGAACGCACCTTGTGCCGTCAACCGACGCAACATCCCCATGACCACGTCACTCAACACCCCTTCCTGCTGTAGCCCTTCCAAGTAGGCAAAGGCATCGATCAACGTTTCTTTCTTCCGCACATAGTAGTCCCGCCCACGACGCTGATTGCTGTAAGCTTCAAACTGTTCACAGGCAACAAGAATTTCCGCCAACTGCTTGACCCAGGGTGTGGCCGACGCCAGCTTCTCTGGATAGTAATAATAGAGCATGACGTGCTGCATCCAAGGGGCCCACATCACTCCCATCTTTCCGATAGCTGGTCGAACCATGCGCAGCCGACGGGCAAGCCGTCGAGAATAACCCAACCGCATCTCGATCTGCTCTTTGGCCCAAGGAGTCATCGCAATGCCGTCAGCTTCTAACTCGTTACGGTATTGTCGGAGAAAGGCTTCTGTTTCTCGTCCATAAATCGTCTCTGGATGTATGGCTCTCCATTCACGCGGTCTGGTCGGAATGCCACGCGCCTTGGCCCAAGACCAAATTTTTCCGAAGAGCCGTCGATCGAGCCCCGCACGGCCCAAATCATGCAACAAACAGGCAATCTGATACTGGTGGACCCGCTCGGCTCCATGGCCCAATGCCGTGGCCACCGCTGCGCACATGCGCGCAGTCCGCACCGCATGCGGTCGATCATATCCGCGAATGACCTGGCCAGGGTGAGCCGGATGGGGGTAATCGTAAAGACGCATCAATCGTTGTAAAAGTGCACGGGAAACCAGAAGCGGGGCATGTGCGTGGGTAGTTCGTTTCATGAGTTGGGGTGTCGCAGTGCATGGATCACAGAAACGACCGTGAGGAGAGTATCGTTCGGCGAAACGAGGTGTCAAGGCGAGCCCTTCCACCAACCCTCGATGAAAGTCCTCATCTCTGCTATGCTCGACCGAAACGTCCGACGGAGATTGTTCCGGATAAAAGGCTGAACGATGACCAACCTACACCTATGCAAGATCGTCCTGAGCCTAATCCTCTGCACCTGTACCTTACTAACCTCGGCTACAGGATTCGCAGCACCCTCGCTAGATCACCTCACCGACCTCACCGGCAATGCCTCAGTCGTGGTCACGCTCAAAGGACGTGACAACTTCACGAGCGAATACCGCTATGATGTCAGTGTCAGAAACCACTCCTCTGATTTGCTGATCGCCGACTCGCTGGTCATCGTTCTCGATAAAATTACCAACCTCGCCGGTCAAGACCGAGAAGGGTTAACAGGGGAATCCTTCCTCGGGCGGTTCGATATTTTGGGGCAGGACGGCGAAACCGATGACGGCAAACCATTTTTCCGCATTCCAGCCGGCCCAGCCCCCGACCTAGGCCCACTGACCGACAGCCTCCCTGTCACAGTGCGTCTCAGAAACAAGGACTATGTTTCAGTCTTTACACCTTTCTTCAAAGTGTTGGGGCAAAAACGTCCGCCGCCTGAGCCGAAACAAACCCAAGCAGCAGCCCCATTTCAGCCAGGGACTACTCCAAGCACACCCAGTCGCAACTCCGTCGATAAACTGATTCAGTTATTGATCAAAAAGGGCGTGATAACAGAAGAAGAGTGGCGAAAATCCAACCAGCCATGAACGACCCCACGTGCAAAGCCTGCCTAGGTAACTGGCCGAGAGAAAACCATTTCATTGCAGATCTCGGCCTTTCCAACGCCTATTTACACGAGGATCAATTCTTTCCCGGCTGGACGGTTGTCGTGCTCAAACAGCACGCAACAGAGCTCTTTCATCTGGCTCCCACAGAACGGATTCAACTGATGGAAGAAGTCAATCTCGTTGCGACAATTCTCTCACAGGTCTATGAGGCCAGGAAGATCAACTACGAACTCCTTGGCAACCAACTCCCCCACATACACTGGCATGTGATTCCCCGTCTGGCCGGCGATCCGGCCCCCCTCGAGCCAGTATGGCAGGTACCCCACTCAGCTGTGTCCCTGTCAGTCGAACATGTACAAGCCTCTATCGCACGCATCAAGCAACGGCTTTTTTAGACCTTTGCCTTCCCCAACAAGTCACGCACCATCCCTGCGTCCTATGCTGTAAACAAAGAGTTACACTGTCAGAAAACTTTACAATGCGATCGAAACTGCTTTCACATTGATTAATAAGAAGTATTTCTATTTGTCCTTCATTCCATATCGGTTTTTGTGTAAAACATTTTAAGACCGCCACCCTCGAAATATTCTCAAGTTATTGGTTTATTTACTGTATGCCTGTTGGCATTTTTTTTGCTTATCAACATACCTAATTGAGAATTAGGATATCCACCGAGACCTCTGGATCTATACTCGTCGAAAGGAATTTCATGAAGCACTTGAAGACGTTACTGACAGCTGGTTTCCTGCTTTTCTCTGTGACCCAATCCTGGGCCATCCCACTCACAGTCGGCAGCAGCCCTCAACTATTCCAGTTTACGGGCGGGACAGGCTGGATCGATATCCCATCGGATGGCTACCAGTTCACGACAACGTCGTCGGTCAAGATCGATCTCACCGATCGATTGTTGATCGGGGATCGTTATCAGTTATATGTGAACAACACATATATGATGACAACCTCCCCTATCATCTACGCCCTTGATGGACTTCAGACCGGCGCGACTACGTTCAACGAGGCCTGGAACAACCCGTATCTCAGCAAAGGCAGCCTCTATCTCGGTCCAGGCACTTACGATCTGGATATAAAGGCGGTAAGAGTGGCCAGTGGCGTCACGTATGGCAGCGGCTATATTCAGGCGACTAATGTCCCGGAGCCTGCTACAATCCTGATGCTTGGGGCGGGAATCCTTGGATTAGGTCTGTTCCAGTATCGGAAATGGTCCCGGACCAATAGCTAGTCCTCTTTCCATACCTGAATCACCAAAAGGCATTGCCTGTTACAGGCAATGCCTTTTTCGTTGCCTCCTCTCCCCTATCGATTGCTCCTTCGTAAGCCTGAGCCCAAGAGAACGAAATCACCCGTTCCAACATTTCTATTGAGGACTTCATCTCCGTCTCCAGTCAGTCCACACATGCTCTATGCTATAATGGTTTTCCCGCAGACACTTCCCAGAAGGGTCACAGGTTTCCGATGCGTTTCCGACTGGTGCATGTGACCCTCTTGCTCACATCCCTCATCACTCAGCTCCCCATCGATTCGTTACTTGCGCAAACGCTTGAGGATTTGCCGCCCCCAGTGGTTGAGTCCCCACCACCTTCTTTCGAAGGCTCGCCTATCATATTACTTCCAGAGAAGCACCGGTCCCCCGAACACATACCATACGAACAAGGGGATGATGTGATTGCGCTGGGTGACTTACGCCGCGCAGTCCTTGTATCGCCGGACAATCCGGAGGCCCGGCTTGCACTCGCCCAAGGGCTCTACCACATCGGTGATCTCGACGCAGCCATCGACGAATGCCGTGTTGCAGTCACGCTCAATCCGAACAACGCCAAAGCCCATGTGCAACTTGGCATCACACTGATGGCCAAACAGGATGGCCGCACCGCTGCCCTGGCCTTGAAGGAAGCCATCCGGCTCGATCCCGAGCTTACGCTCGCGCATTATAGCTTGGGCAGCGCCCAGTACTCGCTGGGGCATCTCACAGCTGCAATCCAATCCTACCGTCGAGCCTTGGAGCTGCAACCGCATGTTCCCGACACTCGCTATCATCTTGCGCTGATCTTGAAGCTGACGAATCAACATCGTGAAGCCGCGCAATTGATGGAAGACGCGGCGACTGCCGGAGTTCAGCAAGCGCAGTACTTTATGGGGAACGCCTATCGCAGCGGACAAGGCGTCGAAAAAAATCTTCCGCTGGCGATTCGCTGGTGGACCAGAGCCGTCGGGTTCGGCCAGCAGCGAGCGGCAGAATCCCTTTCACAACTTCGCCGCCAAGCGCTTTCGCCCGATCAGTCCGATCGCCGAAGAAAGGATGCCTACGAAGGCTTCAAACAGTATCGCGATGAACTCTGGGCCGATTACCCGGAGGTCAACAGGAACAACCCCGGTGAACCCTTGGGCGTCGCCTTGCTCAAAGATAGCCAATCACCCAACGGAGTCACAACCCTGCTTGCCGAGGCCTTCGCACTGAGCGAGACCGCACACGACGAACTGTCACGTTTGTATGAAACCGGCCTCGATACCAGGCTCACTCAGTTCGACGCCCGCATTCTGACGTGCTTTACCACCACTGCAGGCGATGGGTTCATCCCGGCAAAGAAAGCGCTGGCACGCATCTATGGCAAAGGCCTCGGTGTCACGCAAGATTTGCAGAAAGCCAAAGCGATGCTGAGGGGGCTGCCCAAGCAAGAATCGAAAGCGATCTTGGCAGAAATTTCAAGACCGTAGAGAATACTCATGCTCGATACTTCACGCCTGTGGCGACAATTCCTCAGCTTCTTCTGGCTCCAAGCCGGCGCAATGGGGCTGATTGCGACCGTCATGGCGCTCGGACTGTGGGCTGCAGCCTCATCGACATTCACGGCGTTGGACTGGACTGCCTACGATTTCTGGCTGACCGATCGCGCACCTATCCCAGTCAGCCAATCCCTTCTCATTGTCACGCGGGATTCGGCTAGCGAAGAAGAGCTCGGTGTAGGCCCATGGGACCGAGCCGTTCTCGCACGCCTACTGACCAGCGCGCATGAATCCGGCGCTCTCGCGATCGGCCTCGATCATCGCCTCGACCACGCCAGTCCTGCCCAGCTCGGTGGGGCAGCGAGCGATGCCTTGCTGCTTGAAGCCATGAGCACCGCCGGCCCCATCGTCGTGGTGCAAAGCCCTGAGGCAACGCTGGTCTCAACCCAAACGATCGCGGGCCATCTGTTGGTCACACCCCATGCCGATCGTATAACGCGCACAGTACCGATGACGGCAAGCGGCGACAAGCAATCTGTCCCAGCCTTCGGCATTGCATTGTACGAGGCATTTCAACAACAGACTGCACCGGCGGAACTGCCTCTTTCAAAGGGAGGCACAGCCTTCCTTTTAGTCAACTATGTCGGCAATGGAACGATCAATTCCTTTCCAACCGTCCCTTTGTCATCCGTCTGGAACGCCATCGAACATCACGAGAACGATCGGCTGACCCAGTGGTTCAAGGGTAAGGTCGTGGTATTTCTCCCGAATCCTGTCACGGGAGGAAGCTGGCTCTTGCCCACGGGACAGACGATTACGAGCTCGGTTGCGCATCTTCACGTCCTCAACATGCTGCTGACTGACAATCACCTCTACCAACTCGGTGTGACCAGCCGTTCGTTGTTAACGCTGCTCCTAGCCTGGTTGGTTGCCTGGATCCTGATTCGTTTCAGAGGGACGATCAGCCTGCTCCTTGCCGGGAAGGCCATCGCCTTGTATGGAGTCGTCATGATCCTCGCGCTCACGATGGCCCACTTGGTGCTTCCCCTTGCCATGCCCATGACGGCCGCTCTGTTGGTGCTCATCGGCACCACCATTTGGAGCCACCTCACCGCTCATCAGCGGCTGATGCTCATCGAACAGGACATGCTCCACCTACAGCAGGAATCCATCGCCGTACGCGAAGCACTTGTGCTGCGGGAAACCCGAGCAGATACATTGCAGGAAGACCTCGACGTCGCACGAGCCGCTATCACACAATCGACGGGGCAGCAGGAAGAACTCTCCAGATCCGCAGACGTCCTTCGTTCCCAACTCGCCGATGCCCAAACTCAGGAAGATGACGCGCGCAAGAAGCTGGAAGGACTCGAACAGCAATTGCATAGTCTGCGTGCTGCCACAAACAAGCCCACGGCAATAGACGACACAGAACTCGCTCGCCTACGAGATGAGTGTCGGCAGCTCGGCATCATCACGCAAGACCCCGGCCTCTTGCGCCTGTATCGGGATCTCAAGAAAGGGGCCAAGTCCCCGCTGACGGTCCTTGTGCTCGGCGAACCGGGGACCGGGAAAGAACTCTTTGCCAGGGCGGTCCACCGGCTCAGTCCACGCGCCGGCAAAACCTTTATCGCCGTCAACATGGCAGCAATTTCTCCAGAGTTGTTTGAAAGCGAGCTCTTCGGGCACACGAGAGGCAGTTTCACCAGCGCAACGGCAGACCGGCGCGGCTACTTCGAACTGGCGAATCATGGGACCATCTTTTTAGACGAGATCGGCGATCTGCGCTTGGATCACCAAAGCAAGCTACTGCGAATCTTACAGGAGAGGTCTTTCTACCGCGTCGGTGCCACGGTCCCCACCACGGTGGATGTGCGGATTGTCGCTGCCACGAATCGCGATCTGCAGCGAGGAGTTTCTGAAGGCTGGTTCCGTGAGGATCTCTATTTTCGCCTGACCGGTCTGGTGTTCCGACTCCCACCGTTGCGAGAACGCACGAGCGACGTACCGATTCTCACAGAAACGTTTCTCCACGACATCGCCACCCAGATGAATAAGCCGAGCCCACAGCTCTCGAACGAGGCGCTTCGTGCGCTGGTCGAACATGAATGGAAAGGAAACGTGCGGGAGTTCCGGCATTGTCTGGAACAGGCTATCGCACTCAATGACGGCCCCCTGCTCAGCAAAGAATCACTACGACTCGATAGCGCTGTGCTGCCAGTAGCTCGAACCAAGGCATCACAGATTCTTCCGGATCCGGCCAGCGATGCCGCGGTATTGCATTGCCTCCGTGAACACAGCTTCGACATGCAGGCCACAGCAAAAACGTTACGGTGGGACCGTAGTACCGTGACGCAACGATTGAAGGGCCTCTGCTTCCAAGCGCTGGTCGAAGCAGCCGGCGATCAGGCCGACGCCGCACTCGCCATCGCAGGCGATCCTAGCCATCTGAGAACCGTTGAACTGAAGCTCATGGACTACCACAGTCATCTCATATCCGTGATCGAACCCTTCGCCACAGCAGACGTGGCGCTCCTCGATTGTAACCGTCGATTCAAAAACCTCCCCGACCGGCACTTCACTTCAGTCGAAACACTGGTCCGGCAGTACTTTCGTCAGGACAAATCAGCTTCTCTCGGTTTTAGAAAAAGAACTTAGGTTCTAAGTCCAAGTGCAACAACTTAGTCTATCAGGCCTGTGGTGTTGCACTTGGACCTAGGACCTCAAAGAGAATTCCTTCAATCACGCAACGATCGGAATATACTCATCGCACCCTGATACGCCCATCGTTCATCCGCACTACGCCGGGAATCGTATCCATCCTATAACGCCAAGTTTGGTCCAGAGACGGCGCACGACTATATTTCCAGAAAACACTAACCCGCAGTATTCACGAGAGTTCATGACGAAACTGCCGGGACGCCATGCGAGACGGGCGCGTGGTGCCGTGAAGGAGAGACGCATACTTGAAACAGTATGTTGACCGACTGAGCGGCGAGCCCGCCCGCCGTCAGGCTTGTCGCAGCGGCTCACTATCCTGCTGACCGGCAAGCGCCAATTGAGCAGGCGAACCGTCTTTCAGTAGCGCATCGACAAGCCACATTGGCTAACCCTTTGTTCGCATACATCAATCGTCATGTCTGGCACTGATATTTGCTCCTGTGACGAGCTGGATTGCCTGCTCAGGCGTGACGCTAAGCGCATGGAGTATAAGGGGAAAGCGATCTCTTATCCGCTACTTGATAAAATGGAGGTATTTGATACAATTTTTAAGAGGAACACTGCATGTTATACGAACTATTCATCGTATGGGTTGTTGGTAGCATCACTGTGGTTGCGACCAGCATGGTGCTCGGCGGCTTATTGTGTGTGTGGTGTGCCTTTGTAGGTCGCAGGCGCGCCGCCCGAATGGTCGCTACCTGCACACGTCAACTCAGTCTCCAATAAAATAGCTCCCTCCGGGCTTGCTCGTTGCTCACCCTCCTCCGAAATAGTACTCGAACTCAGACCTGACTCTGGCCATCGAATGAACCGTCCTATCTAGACCGCCCTCCACATCCCACTCATCAGCCAATACGAACTGAACAGTCGAACTGCCCGTGAGTTTCGCATCGAAAGGAAATGTGGGACTCAGTGACGACACCTTCGCTCGCATAAGCTAATCGTCATGCTGACCCTGACCTTTGGGATTCCGCTGCACTGGGCTTGGGGTCACCGCAACCAGGTGTGACGTCGTGAATCAGTATGAAGTGGGGAGTATGAGGCTAGAGAAACTGGACGTTTTTAACCGCGGCCGCCACCACAAACGTTCGGGTATTGTTGATCTTATCGTCGGCGGGAAAGAGAAAGAATCCAGGGCGTTGGGTATCGTACCCCGTGGTCGTACCGACCAATACCTCTCCGTCTTTGAACGTCACTTCGATTTTCTTCCCGGAGAGAGCTTTCCCGGCCACAAACGTCTTCCGCTCCTCGTAGGAATCATCCCCTGAAAAATTTCTGACGAAAAAGACAGCTTTGAGGTCACGAAGCGACACCTGCTGCCCGGGATCGGATCCAGCGGCTTCATTGGGCCTGACATGAAAATGAGGAGAGGTAGGGGAAAAATCCTGTGAGTATCCCTTCAGCGTCTTGCCGTTCACATACCGTACGACGATCTTGGCCGGGCCGATCATGTCCCCTCCACTCATTCACTCTAAGAAGTACACCGCGTAGTATGGCCGCAGGATTACGTTCTTCAAAGAATTTTGTCTTTTCCTGACAGAACGAATGCTGAGGGAGGAAACGGGCTGTCGAGTCAGGTTGAACACACCATGGGCAACCTTGGAACAAAGGGGTCTGAGCTAGCCCCTTGTTCTTTTCACGATCTCGACATCTTCAGCGTCGGTGTCTGCTCAACAGTCATGCCTGTCTCTCGCTCTTGATTGAGTCGGCGGACGCAGGATCAAACGCATCATCGCGAACGTCCAAGATGAGTTCATAGGGAGCCATGGGCGAGAAATTCGAGCGCAACGCAATGCACTTCCCGACCACATTGGCTTGCGCGCTCCGCTCAATAAACGTCGCGAGGCGCAGAAGCTCCACCAACGGGCCTCCAATCCATTGCTCGGTGATTTCTGTTTGATGCGAGGTGCCAATTTCAAGATTCATGGCCGGTCCGAACTGGGTGTACTCAGACAGCCGATCGTGCGCTGGATTGGACGCGTACTTGCGTACTTCGGCAGCGAACTTCCTCAAACCCGCCACCGACCCAACAATGCGCCACTCTTTCGCAGCATCATTTCGACCACAGAAAAACCCCAGCGCACGCCAAGCACGGCGCGTGGCTTCATTCGACATGACATTACTCCTAACAGGATGCTGAAAAAGTCGCTCTTCTCACCCGCCCGACCCCGACGCGCCGAGACGCGCCTTTCCCCATGCTTCGTTCTCGGTTCATCAAAATCCTCAACGTACCCCTAGGGTACGCCTCCGGTTTCGATTCGCCTGCGGCCTTGCGGACGAACTTTCTGAGCATCCTACGAGTCAAGAAAAGACTCCACGCCATTTTTCATGTCCTGTTGACTATAGAACAGCGGCTGCCTCGGACACCTACTTGACGTACACCACTCCCGGCAAATCCTTCAGGTCCGTGTCTCCTGTGACCACCTCAGCTTCTTGATCCCGTGCAGTTGCATACACAATCGCGTCGGCCATCGCTAAGCCATGCTTCAAGCTCACATCAGCAGCGAGGAGTGCAATCGATTCTGTCAATTGAACCACCTGGGTTGCACTAAGCCGTCCCGCGAACAATAACGCCGTTTCCTCCCCTCGTTCCCGCTTGATCTTCTTGTACACCTCATACAACACGATGGTCGGCGTGATGAGCTGATACCGAGAGGTGAGATAGGGCGCATACTTTTCGGCCAGTGGTCCACCCGTGAAGAATTCAATCCATCCGCTGGAATCCAGCAAGACCTTCACAATCGGTCCTTCTTCTCCCGAAGATCCGTCTTGGACATGCCTTTGAGCGCGCCCTTGAGCGACTTCAAAGGGACTTCCGGCACCAGGGTGATGACTCCGCCCTTCTCCACAATCTGCAACCGTTGGCTCGGGGTAAGATGAAGTTTTTCCCGCACTTCTTTGGGAATCACAATTTGGAATTTCGGTGAAATCGTCGTCATGGCCATAATGAACCTCCCTACTAATTCATGATCGATCATAATATCGTCATACGCTCTGGGTCAAGACAACCTTACTCCTCGACGGATGCTGGAAAAGCCTGCCAACATGGAAGCGCTGAACGGTGAGTGATGAATACTGAACAGCGTAAAATAAAGGGGTCCGACCCCTTTATTTTCAATGCCCATCGCCATACTCCCTACCGCCC
>Ga0163153_10006293_pt1 | contig 13459 bp, 7 predicted proteins | sample OliLakLV19MP6IB1_FD_148629 | JGI IMG/M metagenome (GOLD analysis project Ga0163153, IMG submission 148629) | Freshwater microbial mat bacterial communities from Lake Vanda, McMurdo Dry Valleys, Antarctica - Oligotrophic Lake LV.19.MP6.IB-1 | ecosystem: Environmental > Aquatic > Freshwater > Lake... | reverse complement strand
GCTTCAAATGGGCTCGGTGCGACTGGAACGAAAGCAGGATCAAAAATCCGAACCGTTGACCGATCGATCCGCCGCTCCCGTGCGACCGACAACCGACGTTTCCGAAACCATCGTACGGGCATATGTGCCTGCTACGGTGTGTGCCCGGATTGCGGCGGGGCACGAAGGCTGGTTGAACGAATTGCGCACGGTCACCGTCCTGTTCGTGAATCTTCCGGAGCTGAACTATGCCACGCCGCTGGCTCGCGCGCAACAGATCATGCAATACCTGCAGCGTGAGCTGTACCGGTTTGAGGGGAGCATCAACAAGCTCAACGTGGACGACAAAGGTACGTCGCTAGTGGCAGCGATGGGTCTGCCCCCTCTTTCCCATGAGGACGATGCCTGGCGAGCGGTAACTGCTGCCATGGCGATGCGAAGCCGTCTTCTAGAATTGGGACTGCGCAGCTCGACGGGCATCGCCACGGGACGCGTATTTTGTGGATCGATCGGCAGTCGACAGCGACGCGAATACACGATCATGGGGGATACGGTCAATCTTGCCGCGCGGTTGATGCAAACGTCACTGGGGGACATCCACTGCGACGAAGTCACTTTTCAGTTGGTTCAGTCGCACATCGAATTTCAGCAGTTGGCGAGTATCAACATCAAGGGTAAGGCCCGACCTGTTGGTGTTTATTGCCCAAGAAAACCCAAGGGACCTGTCACACGCCCGGCGATGGCGATGGTTGGTCGAATCAATGAACGAGAAGAACTGAGCAGCGCGCTCGTCGGACTGGTGGCCGATCATCACCAGTCGCTGCTGCACGCAGAACCACAATTCCCCACCACGATTGTCTTGGAGGGTCAACCCGGAATTGGCAAATCGCGTTTGATTGAGGAGTTGCTCGCTCGCGCCAGCGAAATTGGAGTGACAAGCCTGGTGGGAGCCGCGGACGCGATTGAAACGTCGACACTGTACTACGCATGGCGTCCGATCGTTCAGCAGTTGCTCGATCTAAATCGTGTGGACGAGCGTCCAGACGAACGGGTTCTCTCTCGGTTGTCAAATAAACAAGACATTCAAGGTCTGGCACCGCTGTTGGGTACCGTGCTGGCAATTGACATGGAGGACAACGATCAAACGCGACATATGTCGGGCAACGTAAGAGGTGAAAACACGCGCTGGTTGCTGCACCAGTTGTTGCGTGACGTTGCGCAACAGCGGCCGACAATGATCGTTCTAGAGGACACGCATTGGATGGACTCCGCCTCCTGGGCTTTGGCAGCCGAAATGTTGCGAGACAACGTGCCGCTGCTGATGGTCCTGGTCAGTCGTGAGGTGAATGAAGAAGAATCCATCAGCAACGAGCTGTTCCGTGAATATCGCTCCAAAGTCCTCCAGCTTCCGCACTCCAAGCGACTCTGTCTGAGTCCGTTGACGCGGGGTGAAACTGAGCTGCTGTTGTGCAAGATATTTGGCACATCAAGCGTTCCGGCGTCGGTGGTCGGCGCGGTCCACAGCACGGCCGAAGGGAATCCGTTATTCACTGAGCAATTGGCGAGTGTTCTACGTAATAGCCTGGTAAAGGAATCCGGCGATGGCAAAACCGTAGTTCTCAAGGATACGAAGGAAATCGGTAAGATCGAATTCTCCGATACGCTGGATGGCGTGATCACCAGCCGTATCGATCGGCTGGACCCGTCAGCGCAATTAGCGCTGAAAGTCGCCAGTGTCATTGGGCGACGTTTTCAATTCCGTACCCTGCAGGACAACTACCCTATTATTGAGGATCGGCCCCACGTGCGGAACTACGTGGGTGATGGGCTTCGATCGAATCTCATCGAGGTCGAGATACCTGACGCGTACATGACGTACATTTTCCAGCATGTCATTACCCAGCAGGTGGCGTATAAATTGCTGCTAGTCGACCAACGCAAACAGTTGCATCGATCAGTGGCCGAGTGGCATGAACGCGTGGAGGGGGATCAGCGAAACGCTCGTGCGGGCGTGTTGGCGTTTCATTGGCAACAAGCCGGCCAACCAGACAAAGCCATTGACTACCTCGAACAGGCCGGGGAACTGTCGTTGCGGAACGGTGCTTACTCGGAAGCAGTGGAATTCTTTTCCAGTGCAATGAATTTGCAGGAATCCGCGACCCAAACCATCTCCCCAACGCGACGCGCTCGTTGGCATCGGCAACTGGCCGAGGCGTATCTGGGATTGGGACAGTTGGCGACTAGCCGCGAGCATCTCACTCTGGCTCTTGCCCTGGTTGGACACCCCATTCCGCGAACCTACACCAAGCTGATAGCGAATATAGCGGTTCAAGTCGGCAAACAGACGTGGCGGCGACTCGTGTCCCGGTTGCGCCGCCGCGTGCGGCGGTGCGATTCGGACAATGAATGCCTGGAAGCGGCACGGGCCTACGAGCGACTGGCCGAGATCTACTATTTTTCCAACGAGCGGGAAAGCGTGATCCACGCGGCCCTGGCCACTTTGAATCTGGCCGAACGAGTGGGACCGTCGCCGGAATTGGCACGCGCCTACGCAAATTGCTCCTTTGCTGCGGGCCTCGGAAAATTGCACTCGCTCGCTAGAGGCTATGCCCGTGAGGGACTGGAGACGGCGCATAAAATCGACGATCCGGCGGCAACAGCCTGGGTGCATGAAATCACTGGAGTTTACTATTTGGGACTTGGGCAGTTTGACGAGTCGAGCGAGCGGCTGGAGAAAGCCATGGACGCCTACCGTAAACTGGGCGACTGGCACCATCTGGGCGAAAATATGGCTGCGCAAGGTCAAGCTGCGTATTATCGCGGCAACATTCCAGCCGGCGAAGCGGCTTGGAACGCGGTGTACGTGAAGGCACTCGAGCGTGGCGATGAGCTGCAACTGGCGTGGGGACTGAACGGACGCGCCGAGGGGCTGTTGAACCGGGGCGGGGAAGGTCACGCGGAGCAAGCGGTGGCGCTCTTGGAGCAAGCGTTGCAAGCTTTCAGTCGCAACGTCGATCGCGTCTCAAACATCGGTTCCTACGGTCTGCTCGCGCTGGCACAGTTGCGGCGCAAAGACGCCGTAGCCGCTCGGTTGTCTGCCGACGCGGGTAGCCAACTGGCCCGCGAACTCGGGGTGCCGAATTGTTACTACACCCTGATTGGATATGCTGGTGTCGCACGCACGTATCTAAGCCTCTGGGAGTCGGCGGAGTCTGGCGACGACCCTTCACTGCGGTCATTGTCGCGGCAAGCCTGTAAGGCGCTGACGAGATACGCGCGCGTCTTTCCAGTAGGTCAGCCCCAGGCATTGCTGTGCGAGGGGCTTGCGAATTGGCTAGCTGGTCGACAGCGGATAGCGATTCTGAAGTGGAAAAAAGGTCTGACTGCTGCCACCCGATTGGATATGATCTTCGATCAAGCGCTCATTTATTACCAGTGGGGCCGGCGACTATCGCCAACGGATCCGCAACGCAAATCGCACCTCTCCCAGGCGTGCGAAATTTTTTCACGCCTGGGGGCGCACTACGATTTGGAGCAGGCGCAAAAGGAATACGAGCTGACAGGAGAGAGTTGAATTGGCGAAGTGCCGGGCAGCCTGAATTAACGTTCGCCACTAGTGCCACGTCAAAGCTTAGATTTGGGGTCACCATTAACCCAAAACATTGCTGGGCAAGCCCCCCGCCTTCGCGAGGGCAGGCAGCAGTGGCACCCAAATTTCTAGCTGAGACAAAGGATTAGTCTGACAGGCTTTTCAGCAACTCCTCCGAGAAACTGTTCTTCACCCATTCTGCGTTGTAGAGCGTGTCGACGTAGCGTTCCCCCAGGTCCGGAGCGATAGCCACTGCGGTGACCTTTTTATCGCTATGTTCCTTCAACCATCGAATGGCACCCGAGACCACTGTGCCGGTAGAACCTCCGAACAGGAACCCATTTTTGGCCAATTTATAGCAGGTACGGATGGTGTCCGGCTCTTCGACCAGGAGCACCTCATCCACGAAGGACTCGTCGAGTTGTGCCGGGCGGACAGCCGTGCCTAGACCGGGGATCATCCGACGCCCCGCTGGACCCCCGAAAGTCACAGAACCAACGCAGTCGACAGCGACGACATGCACCGGTCGGTGCCACTCACGCAAATAGCGCGCACAGCCCATGAGAGTTCCGGTGGTGCCGGCTCCGACGAACAGCACATCGAGTTCCGGGAACTCGGAGGTGATTGCCGGTCCCGTCCTGCGAAAATGCGACCCCCAGTTGCGAGGATTAGAATACTGGTTGAGCCATACGAACCGTGGATCGGAAGCACACAGGGTACGCACGTACTTGATTCGCGCACCCAGCAGCCCGCCATCGGCATCCGATGCGGCCTGCGTGATGGTATGGACCTGGGCACCAAGTGCCTCCATATACCGCCGCGTTGACCAGTTGCAACGAGCGTCGGTTACGCACACGAAATCGTAGCCTTTGCTAGCCGCAATCATGCTCAACGCCACCCCCAGATTGCCGGACGAAGACTCAACCATCGCTGAACCTGGTTTCAGGACACCCTCTGCTTCGGCACCTTCCACCATCCCGATAGCTTGACGGAGCCGCCGAAGTTAAAAGCCTCACACTTCAAGAACAGCGAATGCCCAAAGATTGGCTCGAGGTCGACGAATAGCTGATCCTCGGTGAACGAATAAGGGTTGGAGATAATTGTCATTGCGATATTTCCGGATTTGTCGTGGAGTGATCACCGCTCAACCGTAACGCTTCAATTCGTGGAAAAAGTCTTCGATGACGTTTAATTCGCCTGCGCGAGTCACTTCGTCGTAGACATACTTGCCGACCGCAAGGTCCAGCACGCCGAGACCGAATGGCGAATAAATCAACGGGCGATCCGTCGGCACCGTCACAGGCTTCGCCATGAAATCGCCCAACGTGCCCTGCAGGAAATCCCGGTTGCCGGTGAGCTGCTCAGCCAGATGCGGCGACGTGTTCGCCTTCAGGCAATGTTCAACGTCATCGACGTAGTTCGTTGACGCCAGGATGATCTCGGGCGAGAGATCGCGCAGCGACACATGCAGCACCATTGGATTGTGCTTGAACCACGACAGATCTTGAACATGTGGCTCGCCGGCGATGGTGGCAAACACGATCAAGTCACTGGAGCGGATCAACTGCTCGGCAGATTCATGTACGGTGATCTTGTTCGCGGCACCAGACCGTTCCAAGTAACCCTGATAGCCGGCTGCGCTAGCGGCAGAGAGGTCGAACAGGCCAATTTCATCGAATGACCAGTCCGTGCCGGCGAGAAACGTATGGATGTAGCGGGCAATCAGACCCACCCCGAAAAAGCCGACACGTTTTGGGCGTTGTCGGCCACGACTGAACCAGTCGGCCGCCATCGCGGCCATCGCGGCCGTTCTGGTCGCGCTGATAATGGAACTCTCCATACAGGCGAACGGGTAGCCCGTATCGTGATCGTTGAGAATCAGCACGGCCGAAGCCCGCGGTAGTCCACGTGCGACATTCTCTGGAAAACTCGAGATCCACTTTATGCCATCCACCTTGATGTCTCCGCCGATAGACGCCGGAAGCGCAATGATCCGCGAGGTGGGAAGGTCGGGGAAACGCAAAAAATACGACGGTGGATTGACCGAATCCCCCGCGCTGTGCAGACGGTAGGTGGCCTCGCACAGCTCGACGATTTGCTTCTCCCGTCCTTGCAGCGTTTGCTGGACCTGGCCGCCAGGAATAACCGCAAACGTTGGCGTGGTTTTGCTCGAGTTGGAAGAGTTGCTAGTCATAAAAAATCACCTCGACAATTGGCTATCAATTTGAATATTCATCGGACCTGACCACCACCCACCGTGGTGCCCAAACTAGTTGCCTGTGGCGAAGGAGGGGCCGCAGTTACCTTGGCCGCCTCGGCTATGCGGACATTTGCAACCTGACTGGCCGGGTTTCCACTCCATCGCGTGTGCGGCGGCACCTCCTCTCCCTTCATGAGAAAGGCACCGGCGGCAAGTTGCGCGCCATCACCCATTTTCACGCCATAGTGAACCAAGGAATTGACTCCAATGGTGCAGCCGGCACCGATCGTACTGTTATCCGATTTAAAGCCGCCATCTTCCTGTGAGTGACACTGAATAACACTTCCAGAGTTCAGCGTGCAACCGTCGCCGATCGTCGTCATGGTCCTTTCCGTGATGTAGCAGCCGTCGTCGAACACGCGCTTGCCGACGCGCACACCCAGCAGACGCCAGATGAAACTCTTCAATGGGGTGCCGTCAAAACCCGACAAATGGTTGGGCAGCGCCGCCAGTTTCCAGTAGCGCTCGTGCTGCCAGAAGTCGGGATCGTAGATCGAACACTGCTTGGGCTGGAGCCGTTTGAACGACATGGAGGCGCGCTCCATCAGTAAGCGGTAGCCGGTCCTGACAAAAAGCGCAAGCATCAGCGCGAGCGCGAACATCAACACGCCATGGTCCTGGAAGAAGCTGCCGGCAACAAACAGAATCAATACCAATATTAAGGCCAGTGCCCACTCCGCTACCAGGAAGAGTCCTATCGTGACGAGATTGTGCTTGTTCTTGATCTTGAGCTTGCGGTCCAGGTCTTCCCCCACGTCGGCCTGGCTCAGATCCCTATCGCGTTTTACCGTTCGCGGGATCTCAAAGCAGGGGGATCCCAGGATTCCGACCCCTTCCCAAACGCGTCCTTCAACTGGAACCATCACCTTCGATGCCAGCAGGCAATTATTTCCCGCCTTGGCCTGCGACGGATAGACAATTTGATTTCCCAGGAAGTTGTCGGCACCGATTACCACCTTAGATGCGCGGAAAGACGTATTCGAGTAGTCGTTGGAGGCGATCGACAGCCCGTCTGCGACCATCGTTCCGCGGCCGATGGACACCAGGAAGGGGTTATCGTGCTTCACGGCACCGCCAAAGTTGGAACCTGTCTGCACAACGTCGTTGGAGAGGTCGTACCCGATGCTCCGCAAATAAGGGACGATGTAGGAGCTGTCGCCGAACAGATGAACGAGGTAATTGACGTTGCTCGTCCGCTCGATAGCTCGACTGACCCAGTAGTGGAAGCCGTACAGCGGATAGACCTTGTCCGGCTTGATAGCGCGATTGAGCAGACGCGGAATCGTGATCACATAGAGAAGTCCGAAAAGTATCGAGCCAGCGAAGAGCACCATCGATATGATTATCGCGTCGACGTAAAAGACCCAGTGCCAGTGGGCCACAAGCTCATCAAGTTCATCGAAGTGTGCGCGCTCGGCGATCGTCTCGATCAGCCCGGCCGTTGCGGCGAAGAAAATCGCCGCGATAATCAGCCCATTCAGCAGCACAAACGTGCAATAGACGAACTTCTTTAGAACGCTACTCGACGCCGCGGGAACCTCCCGATAGTTCGCTTCGGTCCGTTGCCGCGCGGGAGACCCGCACCGGTGCTCCCCGCGCGGCACCGATTGGCCGGGGTGCAGCGAAGAGGAATGGCCGAGCTGCGCGCCATCACCCAGCGAGGATCCAATTTCCAGTACCGTCATCTCGCCGACAAAGGCGTCTTTACCGATCGTCACCGGGCCGGTTTGAATCTGGCCGTTGTGCGCGTTGTAGCAAGAAAAGTACGAATCCTTGCTGATGACGGTGTTATCGCCGATCGTCAGCAGGTCGGTGCAGACGGGCACCTGTGGGGACAGGATCAACACTTCGCGGCCAATTTTGGCACCCAACGCACGCAGGTAGAAATTGTAGATCGGCGTGCCGGCGAACAAAACCAGCGGGTTCAATCGGACCAGCGTCTTGACGAGCCAAAACCGGAAATACTCAAGGCTCCAGACCCGAAACTGCTGAGTCTTCCAACGCCCAATAAGCATCCACTTCGCCACGATCGGCAGTAGGGAAATACCAAGTAGCTCGGCACCTCCCACCAGGAACGCCCGCCCGTAAGTATCGACGAAACCGGAGGCGTCGGTGATCCAGTCGTAGCCTTTGACGGTGAAGTATGCAATCAGACAAGCGTAAACGAACACGCTCAACAGCTGCAGCACTCCACACAGTAAATACTGCAAAGTACCGACCGGGGGCACCATTTTGTCTGACGCCGAAGCCGACTCTGGTTCAGTCTCGGCAGTAGGCTCGCTTTCGATGAACTTCGCAAGGTTGCTGATCGTCGGGTTCAGGTACACCTCTTTGATCGACACGGGGGGTAGATTTGCCCGCGACCGTAGCCCGGCACAGAATCGGGTGATGATCAGCGAGTCAGCACCGAGATCAAAAAATAAGTGGCTATCCACCGACACCTGTTTGATGCCCATGATTTCCGCCAGCACCTCACAAAGAAGCACTTCGGTGGGAGTCGTTGGAGCAGTGTATTGCCCCACCTCTTCCACGGCGCTTAACTCTTTGGCGAGTGCCGTCAATTTTTTGCGGTCGATCTTGCCATTAGCGGTCAGCGGTAAACTTTCCTGCCAGTGGAAGGCCGAGGGAACCATGTACGATGGTAGCGCCAGGCTCAGGTGATCCCGCAGAATGCTGATCTCGAGTTGCCGCTCGCTCGAGTAGAACGCCACCAGACGCTTCCCTTTGTCGGCTCGCTCGGCGATCACTACCGAACCCTGATCGACGCCGGGCACACGCAAAAGGGCGTTTTCGATATCACCGATCTCGATCCGGTGACCACTGATCTTGACCTGAGCATCGCGTCTGCCCAAAAACTGCAACTTGCGATCCGGCCGCCAACATCCGAAATCACCACTCCGATAAAGTCGCTCCCCCTGACGGATTGGATCCGGCACGAATGCCACTCGGGTCCGCTCGGGATCGTTGATGTACCCGCGTCCGACGCAAACTCCCGAGAAAACGATCTCCCCCGGAGCGCCAAGCGGCACTGGGGAAAGATGAGGGTCGACAACGTAGACATGCACATTGTTGACGGCCGGCCCCAGCGGCATGCGATCTCCATCGGGTGCCCGGTCCATGACTTCATGGTTGGTGTCGTCCGAAGTCTCGGTCAGTCCGTACGCGTTAGCAAGCTTGATCGAAGGTCTGGCCGCGAACCAGCGATGGGCAAGCTCCATCGTTAGCGCCTCGCCAGTAACCGACACGCATTTCAGATCTGGCAGTTCGCGGGGGTGTTCTTCAAGATACGACAGGACCACATCCAGATAGGACGGGACAACCTGCATGACCGAAACTTTGCTGTCGACGATCGTATCAACAAAGCGCGGCAGATCCAGGATGACCTCTTGAGGGATGATCAGGGTTCGACCACCGACCAATAGCCCAGCAATCAGTTGCCACAGTGAAATGTCGAAGCACTGGGGGGCGATTTCGGTCACCACTTCCCCTTCGCCGATCCCCAGGTCCTCAATCTTCGCGTAGAGGTGGTTCAGCATGCCCGCGTGTTCGCACATTGCCCCCTTGGGTTCACCGGTGGAACCCGAGGTGAAGTAGATGTAGGCGAGCTGATCCGGTCCGATTTCGACGCCCAGATCATCGTCGCTGTGATTCTCATTGTATGCCACATCGACGAACAACATCTCCATCCCGGACAACGAATCGATCGCTGGCTTGAGCGTGGTAGTGCTTTCGCGCTCAGTCAGAACAAGCTTGCATTCGGCGCGGGAAAGCGTGGTCGCAATGCGGTCGGAGGGAAAATGCGGTTCGATAGGCAGGTACACACCGCCGGCCTTAAATATTGCGATAACCGCGGCCATCCAGTCCAGGTTACGCTCGGTCACCACCGCAACCACAGCTTCACGGCGCAGCCCACGCGCCAAGAGTGCTCGTGCCAGACGGTTAGCACGCGCGTTCAGTTCCCTATAGGTCCACTGCTGGTCACCATGTACACCCGCAACCGCATCAGGGTGGGCTTGCACTCGCTGTTCAAAAAGCTCGTGGAACCGCAAATCGGGCAGTTCGCGCCGCGGCCCGGCGAGACCTTCAATCTGAAAATCGAACTCCGCGGCGGAGAGCAAGCTCTGCCGTGCGTGTTCAGCATCGGGATTGGCTGCAATCAACGCCAGCGAGGAGAGGTAATAGCCGGCAATCCGGGCGGCGCAACTTGCGTCAATAACTTCCGTCCGATAGCGCAGTTGCAATACCAACTGGTCACCGCGTTGCGAGATACCGACCGATAATACGGTGTCCTTGGCAAGAGCAGCACCCGTGCCGGTTGGATCGAGCACCGTCTCGAATGATGGCTGAGTCAGGCCCAGCTCGCGCCTAAGATCATCAAGCGGAAATACTCTGTGCGATACTAATTCCGTCTCGATTCGATGGACATCTAGCAGTAATGACCGCCACGATTCAGGTTCAATGGACAACCGGCAGGGCAATGGTTGTCCCCCCTCGGCGGCAACATAGCCGGTCACCACCTCTCGCTCGCCAGAGAGCGCAGCTAGCACCTTGGCGTGCGCGGATAGCAGTACTGAGCTGAGTGATACAGACGATACGTCCGCCAACTTGCGTAACGTCGCCACGAGGTCGGGGGAGATCGGCTCCTCATGCTCGGCGACGCCCGCCGAAGGAGTGGACACTGACGGATCGCCCGGTGTCGGATTGACTGTCCACCGTGGAATTCTGGTAAACACGTCGGCGGCGAGCACCTCTTGCCAGTATTCACGACTTGACTGATTGAGACTATTCATTGAGCCTTACTAGCGATTACACGAAACTCGATTGCGAAACCTTTTCGGTGGCCAGATCGACACTGGTCCAGCATGAAGCGCCACGGATGCAGTGTTGATCTTCACGCGATGAACCAGGCGACTAGAAAAGTTATTGGCCTGAATCATCCCACATCCGGGTTGATATACGCCTGATTCTGCACGACGCTTTCGATCGTACGCCACTTCGCTTCAGTGGTATCTCTGATTCGCTGCGTAACAGTTCGCAGCAAATTGTTGTAAAGTTTTGTGCCGATTTCCGGATACTGCTTATTCAGGGCATCAAAATCTTTCCGGTCTAGGCTGAGCAGGACAGTATCTTCAGATGCCAGGGCAGTAGCAGACCGCTTGCCACCATCGATGAAACTGAATTCTCCAAAGATGGATCCCTCAGGGGCAATGAGGATCGTCTTGGTGAATTCGTTGGCAAGGGACTTGATGATCGACACTGACCCCTTCTCAACGATGTACAGCCTTTCGTCGCTGTCATTCTCCTTGAAGACGTGATCCCCCATCGCAAAGCTTTCTTCGCGTAGCTTTTCCTTTAGGAGCTTCTTTTCATTGTCATTCAATAGGTGAAAGAAGCCGTCCTCATCAAATTGTTTTTGGATGTTCACAATACCTTGTCTCCTTTTAACTCCACGATGTACCTGTGGCGGAGCCAATTCGAACCGGCCCAGTACATCCAAGACTTTACGAGTAGATTGAGCGTTGAACGATACCGCATCTCGCTGGGCGCAGAACCGCTGACCGCAAAAGGCGCCGCACTTCCCACAAACCCATACCACCTGCCCCCGCGATTATCATGGTGCGACTGGCTTCGGTCTAGTAGGCAGAGCAAAAGAGGGCTAAAAATGAGCAGAGTGCCTGCTGCGGTGACCCCATTGTACGACTGGTATTATGGTTTCTTGTTAAACTGCGACTGGCTCATTGCGGTGCTGTATGAAGGTCGCGGCTCAAAACTGCGCTGGTGAGTGCCAAAAAAAGGGCTAGTTCTCGGCCACCTTCGGCTTGTTGACCGCACGCTCACCATCCACCCTGGTCGCCGCAGGTTCATCAGCCACCCGCTCTTCGGTGGAAGGGCACCCTTGCCGAAGTGAATGCAGCTTCGTTCAGGGGAGTTCAGTAACCACGAGTTTATTGCTGCATGTCGCCCGGCACGGGAACTGGTTGACCTGCCGCTTGCCTACTTGCTGCGTGTTTGAGGGGCTTTTTCTGCTGAAGCACCCAAAACATGGGTTTACCACGGGCAGTCGTTACGACGCAGGTTGCTTTATATTCGCATTGTGGAAATTCCAGATTCCAGGTAGTGTTCGCTGCAGAAGCGGCATAAAAGTTGCCCTCATTACCCGGTAGCAGTGTCCCCGTGAACATAAGTTTCAAGCGGAAGAAGCTATGAATATCCAAAATTTCTCTTCGGCGACCGCGATTGTGCTGGAAGTTGTAGTGTTGGCCGGTGCTCTTGCACAGGTCGTCACCATCTTTGGGTGGAAATATTGGTACAGAGATTCATCCTTGATGCGGTCGATTGGGACTTCACTGGGAGTTACGCTTGTTCCGTTCTTTGCCGCGTACTGCGGTGCTGGGGTTGCTGAAGCGTATTGGAGTTGGAATTTCTGGTTGGCGCTATTTTTCTTTTCTACGTTCAGCCTGATGCTGGGTCTGGGAGTTATTGGCGTCGGGATTTCCGATTGGTCAAACAAGCTCGGCGAAAGCTGGTAACAGTTTACGGTCGACCGTCCGCGTGCGACGCATCAATGCTCAATGCGTGTTATTTACTACTTCGCAAAATGCACTCGACGTCGCATTGCAAGTAGTCCAGCTTCAGCAATGCCCATCTATAGGATAGTAGTTGGCTCCGGCACAGCTTCAATGCTGGTCGGCTTGCCGCTCAATCTAGCCTCTTCCGAGGACCTGCTCGCCGCTTTCCCGATGTCTTCATCTGCGTGGTCTTTTTCGCCAAAATAGGCACTTCCCCCCTGGCATTTAACTAGTCTCTCAATAGCCAACTTTTTCGCCCATTAGTTAGCACGTTAAATACATGTCCTAACAAGTAACGATTTTGCGTTTCTCCCTGTGCCAAAACTTGCGGACGCATTCTCTGCCTCACGACACTCTCCGGCTGTAGCTCTTTAGCCGCCCACGCGATCGCTCGCCAGTGAGTTACGAATCGGGTTTGGCACGGGGAGGGTTCCTCCGCGACGTAAAATGCCTGGTTTCTCGCTTCCAGTTCGGTGCTCTCGCCAGTGAGTTACGAAGAGTGCTTGCCACGTGGATCGCAAAGGTGAGACGATGCCCCTTTAACCAGATGACCTATCAACTAGCTGGCATATAAAATAATAATTAGAAAATTTGTTACTAAATGGTTGGTGCCTTGCCCAAAATCAGCTACGCTGGGGATTCGGTGTCCGATCAAGTTGGATTCGCTTACGAACCGCGAACCCCATTGAGTCAGCTTTCTGCACGATTCCCTCAGGTTATCGGCGAAACCGGGCGAAACTCCTACTTAGCAAATATTGAAACCGGAGATGCAAATGATCCGCCTTGCGATTCAATCGGTCTTGTCCTTGCTGCCTATCAAGCGTTGCCTGCTAATCAAGCGCTGGCAGTTTTCTCATGCTGCGAGGTACATCCCGTTCTCGTTCGTTCTGATTAGTGGAATACTCATGACACCGGACCTCCAGGCACAGGTCAAGGTGTTCGTTGACTTCAGTTCCGACACGCACAATGGGGCTGGCGGAGCGCCCAACGGGATTCCTGATTGGTTCGATGAGCTGGGCAAGCTAACAACTGCCACCGGAGTCGACCCCTTTACGCCGATAG
>Ga0163153_10006292_pt1 | contig 13459 bp, 11 predicted proteins | sample OliLakLV19MP6IB1_FD_148629 | JGI IMG/M metagenome (GOLD analysis project Ga0163153, IMG submission 148629) | Freshwater microbial mat bacterial communities from Lake Vanda, McMurdo Dry Valleys, Antarctica - Oligotrophic Lake LV.19.MP6.IB-1 | ecosystem: Environmental > Aquatic > Freshwater >... | reverse complement strand
CGGTTGGTGAGTACATCGAACAGCTGCTCTCGCTCCGCAGCGCCGGACGAGCGCACTTGCACGGCTTGCGCGATGGGGCTCGGCAGACCTTGTCCGACCATCGTTGGAAAATCCGCCTCGGCAAGAAATTGCAGGCCGTGCTGGTTCAAGTGTTCATTGAATTGGCGAAAGGTCACCGGCTGGTTGTGATCCTCCAGCAAGTCGTGCCGGAGATAGCCGTCGCTCCATTCCAGCAAGCGAGCGAGTTCCGTGCGCAACGCGTTACTGCGCTGTGTTGTGTCACTTTGGAGCAGCTCGCTTAACTGGTGCATCAATCGGCGGGCTTCCGCGACGCGCTCGGTTCCGGAGCGCGTCGCACCGACGGCCGTTAAGAGCCATTCGCGAACTGCCAGCCGATTGCTCCAGCCTGGCAGTGCGTTGTAGCTGATGAAGCCGATGCCGGTTGGCGATAGTCGCTTTTGAATCAGCGCCAACAGCGCGTCCCGCACGTCGGGCGGCGTCCAGGAGTAAACCCCATGGGCGATGATATAGTCGAACGCTCCGTCGTCGTCGTTCAAATCGCGCAAATCGCGAACCGCTAGACGGACTTGGTGGAGTTGGAGCGCCCGCACAGTCGCGAGGCCGGCTTCAATCTGCCGTGGCGCGAGATCGATGCCGTGCAACTCCGCGCCGGGCATCGTGAAGGCGAGCGGCAATAGGTTCGCGCCGTCGCCACAACCAATCTCCAGCACCCGCGCACCGGCAAGCGGCGGGAACTCCAGTCCCATCAAGCAGGCCAGCGTCGCCAGATGTTCCGGCTGCGATTGCGGATAAGGCGAACATGGATAGGGCAGCTCGTCGTAGCCAAGCGGATCGACGACTGCCATATCTGCCCCACTACCTTGGAACACTCAACATCACTGTCCGCCTGCCATCAGGCGGGAAGCAGCCGCGCGGCGCGGCTCAACGCGCGGGCGCCGGTTGGGCCCGGCTCGTCATCGAGCGAATCGATCACCAAGTCCACCAGATCATAACCTGCGATGCGGTGGCGAATGGTATCGTTTCCCGCGCCGAGATTGACGTGAACGTGGGCTTCGGAGTGAACGTCCTCGCGCACCGCCGGGAGCAGCAGGCCGATCAACACGTGATCGTCGCCCGCGCCGGCGTCGACATCGAGATTCACCAGCGGGTAACCGACCCCGTTGAGGGCCAGCCGGTCGTTCCCTTCGCCCAGGTCGACGCGCATCCGGGCGGCGGCTTCGCGCACTTTTTGCACGGCCGGTAACAGCAACCCGATGCCCACGTTGTCATCTCCACCGCCGGCATCGAACACGGCGTCGACATGGTCAATGCCGTGCAGATTCGCACGCAGGGCGTCGTTGCCTGCGCCCAAGTCGACGTGCATCCGGGCCGCGGCGTCGCGCACCTTTTGCACTGCCGGCAGGAGCAGGCCGATCAAGACGTTGTCGTCCCCTTCGCCGGCGGTCAAGTCCAACCCGACGCGGTCGTAGCCCGAAGTGTTCACTCGGGCGGTGTCGTCGCCAGCCGCGAGATCGACGTGAATTCGTGCTGCGGCTTCACGCACCTTTTGCACGGCCGGCAGCAACATGCCGATCAGGATTCTGTCTTCACCTTGGCCAGCCGTGAGATCGAGCTCAGGAAGGTCGAACCCGGTCGTGCTCGAACGCAGGTAGTCGTCTCCGTCGCCCAACTCGACCTTCATACGTGCAGCCGCTTCGCGCACTTTCTGGACAGCCGGCAGCAGCAATCCCGTCACAACTTCGTCGTCGCCTCCGCCCGCGGACACGTCAAGATCGACGTCGTCGATGCCGGACGTATTCACGCGCAGCCGGTCGTTTCCTTCCCCCAGCCCGAGATTCAGGCGTGCCGCGGCTTCGCGCACTTTTTGAACGGCCGGCAGCAATAGACCGATTCCGACTCCGTCATCGCCACCGCCGGCACGCAAATCGAGTTTCACGTCCGGCAGATTCGCCGATTGCAGGCCGAAGCGATCGTTGTCGTCTCCCAAATCCACGGACAATGACGCGCCCGGTTTGCCCGGCCGCACGTTGGGGATCGATCGAGCGCCCAAGTCGATGTCGACGTGGTCCTGCCCCTGTTGCCCGATGATCGATAGATCGATGTGCTGTTCCAGCGGCGCCGCGTCAAGCAGCACGCCCCGAACCAGCAAAAAATCGTCGCCAGCGCCCAGGTCGATGCCGACCGGAATCACCGGTGCCCGTCCGGCTTCGCGGCGGTACAGAAACTTGTCGTCGCCCGCCAAGAGGTCCACTTTGATCTGCCTGACGCCGCGGAATTCCCAGTGCGTCTCGCCCTCCCCACGGGTGTTGACGATCACTTTGCCCTGGCCGTCGTCGATGACGTTGGCACTATCCGCTTCGCGGGTGCCGACGATCGACAGCAGTCCGTCGGTCAGCACGGGCTGAACCGACATGCAGATGCGGTCCTCAAGCCGTTCCGTGGCAGTCCAACGAGAGCGAAGACGATGACGGCGTGACATGGGCAGACTCCAAAGGGTCGTTCAGCGGACGCGCGACGTTAGCCAAGACAGCGTTAAGGGGAAGATGGCGATCCTTCCAACCAATCGAGGAACCATACACGGGTCGATCGGAAGACACGGAAAAATCACCGGGCGGTGTTCCCCCTACACTGAATACCGAAGGGAAGCCGGGACGTTACAGAAAAATGGACGGATTTTTTATGAAGGTCTGCAATCAGGCCGCCATGCGTGACGGAAGTCGTTACTGTATTTAAGGATGCGGCAGATTCGAAATATCCGCCGCTGCGGCATATTCAGCGATCTGAAATTTGCCAATCGCGAAGATATTCCAGGCTTCGGCGGTAATGTTTCTGGCCCAACCCAAGGAGTACAGCAGCCGGAAAGTGCGTGATGGCCCCCACGACGACCAGGGAATAGTGCAGTGCCTGCTGGTCCTGGAAGACGTGCTCCGTGAACAACGCCACCACAGTTGCACCGGAACCCAGCCCGATCAGATTGATCACGAACAAATAGATCGCAGTGGCCTGGGCCCGCATCGTGTTCGGCATCATCCGCTGAATTGCGGCCGGGGCGACGCCAAAGGGCATACTGAGGAAGAAAATCGCCGGGGTCAACAAGATCGCCGCCCAGGTTGCGTTCGGCGCCAACGGGAACGCTAGCCCGAAGGGCAGCCAACCGACGGCGCCCAACAAGGCCGCGCGGAGATTGCCGTCCGAGTGGCCGCGCTGGTGGAGCCAGTCGGCCAATTTGCCGCCAAACACCACGCCGCACGTACCGGCGATACCCACGATCAATCCAAAAAGCATGCCGACTTCGCCCGCCTTCCATCCATAGCGGCGCACGAACATCGTCGGAATCCAGGCGGTGCCGCCATAGGCGTTGAGCGTGACCAGGGCGATACCAAGATTCAAACAACTGAACGTCGCCGCGTTGTCGCGCACATAGGCCCAGACTTCGCCAAGGGAAGCGGTCGTGGCCACGCCGCGCCGGGCAGGCTCGCGGACCGTCAGCCAGGTCAGCAAAGCGACCGGCAAACCAGGCAGGCCGACTAGCAGAAACACCAATTGCCAGGAGCGAATCGATCCCAGCCAAGGCAATTCGATCGACTCCTGCTGCGCCGCGAACTTGACGACGATTCCTCCTAAGACAAACGCCAGGCCCGACCCGATGTAGATGCCCATCGAGTAGACGCTCATCGCGGTGGAGCGCCGCTCGGGGCGAAAATAGTCGGCGATCATCGAATACGCTGACGGGGACAACGTGGCCTCGCCAATGCCAACGCCCATGCGCATCAGCGCCAACGTCCAATATTGCCGTGCCAGCCCGCAACCCGCGGTCATCACGCTCCAAAAAGCAATGCCGACGGCGATCACATTGCGACGATTCTTCGTATCCGCCAATCGCCCGAGCGGAATGCCGAACAGCGTATAGAAGACGGCAAAACTCACGCCCATCAGCAGACTCATCCAGGTATCGTTGATGGCCAGGTCCCGCTGGATCGGTCCGACGAGCAAGCTCAGAATCTGGCGATCGATAAACGAGAACACGTAGGCCAGCGTGAGCACGCCCACGACATACCAGGCCTCGCCGGGCGAAGGATAGGGGGCGTCGGTTTGCTCGTCGCTCATGGGCGGCCGTTGGTGGCAAGAAAAAGTGCGCGAATGAAATCCAGGGTGCATGAGCGTAGCATGCCCGCCGCGCCGTGGTAAGCTTACGCACGGAAATGATCGCCGCGCCGGGAGCTTGAGCCACGATGGAGTCCGCGCAGGAGTTGTTCGCTTTATCGCCGCGCGCGGAGGATCTCCGCGGCCGGCTGCTGCAGTTCTTCGAGCAGCACATCTATCCCCACGAGGCGACCTATCGCGCGCAAGGCGTGAGCGCCGAGCGCTGGCAACCGCGGCCGATCATCGAGGAATTGAAAGCGCTCGCCAGGCAGGCGGGGCTATGGAATCTCTTCCTCCCCGAAAGCAAATGGGGTGCCGGGCTGACGAACCTGGAGTACGCCCCGCTTTGCGAAATCATGGGGCGAGTCCTCTGGTCGGCGGAGGTCTTCAATTGCTCCGCGCCCGATACGGGCAACATGGAGGTCCTCGCCCGCTACGGCACGTCGGAGCAACAAGAGCGCTGGCTCAAGCCGCTGCTGGGGGGCGAAATCCGCTCGTGCTTCGCGATGACGGAACCGGACGTGGCCTCGTCGGACGCCACGAATATTCGCGCGCGAATCGAGCGGCAAGGCGACGACTACATCCTGAACGGCCGCAAGTGGTGGACGTCCGGCGCGGGAGACGCGCGCTGCCGGATCTGCATTTTCATGGGACAGTCTGATTCCGCGGCACCCTCGCACCAGCGGCAATCGATGATCCTCGTGCCGATGGACGCGCCGGGCGTCACGGTCCATCGGATGTTGACGGTATTCGGCTACGACGACGCGCCGCATGGCCATGCCGAAATGACATTCGAGAATGTTCGCGTTCCGGCAACGAACCTCCTGCTCGGCGTAGGACGCGGTTTCGAGATCGCCCAGGGACGACTCGGCCCCGGGCGCATTCATCATTGCCTGCGACTGATCGGCCTGGCCGAGCGGGCACTGGAGGCCATGTGCCGGCGCGTGCAATCACGCGTTGCCTTCGGCCGTCCGCTGGCGGAACAAGGCGCTCTCCGCGCAGATATCGCCGACTCGCGCGTGGAAATTGAGCAAGCCCGGTTGTTGATTTTGAGATCGGCCTGGCTGATGGACACGGTCGGCAACAAGGCCGCGCGCGCGGAGATCGCCATGATCAAGGTCGTGGCCCCGAACGTCGCCTTGCGCGTGCTCGATCGGGCCATTCAAGCGCACGGCGGCGCGGGCGTGAGTGGCGATTTTTTCCTGGCCGAGGCCTGGGCGGCCGCGCGTACCTTGCGGCTCGCGGACGGTCCAGATGAAGTCCATCGCGAAGCGATCGCCCGGCTGGAGTTGCGGAAGTATCCGTCGAATCCCATTTAGTTTCACCATGACCACCGATCTCAACGCCACCGCTCCGATCCGTTCCGGCGAAGAGCTGCCGCTCGAATCACTCGCGGCATACCTGCGGGAGGAGCTGCCTGTCAGCGACGAAACGCTCGACGTCGAGCAGTTCCCGGCGGGGCATTCCAATCTGACCTACTTGTTGCGGTGGGGCGAGCGTGAGTTCGTGCTGCGGCGACCGCCGTTTGGAAATCAGGTGAAGACCGCTCACGACATGAGCCGCGAGTATCGCATCCTGTCGCGACTCTACGTGGTCTATCCGCCCGCGCCGCGGCCGGAGTTGTATTGCGATGACGAGTCGATCCTCGGCGCACCGTTCTATCTGATGGAACGACGGCGCGGCATGATTCTGCGTCGATCCTTGCCGCCGGGCCTCGACGTCACACCGGCGCTCGCGCGACGGATGTCGTGCGCGTTGGTAGACAATCTCGCCGCCTTGCATGCGCTCGATGTCGACACGGTTGGCCTGGCGGACTTTGGCCGGCCGGAAGGCTACGTTGAACGGCAAGTGAACGGTTGGATACAGCGATACGAAAAATCGCAGACCAGCGACGTACCCAGCATGAATCGCGTCGCCGTCTGGCTGCAAGAGCATCGTCCCGCGGAGTCCGGCTGCTCCGTCATTCACAACGACTACAAGTACGACAATGTACTGCTCGCAGCGGAAGATCCAGCGAGGCTTGTAGCGGTGCTCGATTGGGAGATGGCCACGATCGGCGACCCGTTGATGGATCTCGGCACGACGCTCGCCTATTGGGTCGAACCCAGTGATCCGGGGCCATTGCAACAAGCGGCGTTCGGCCCCACCGCTTTACCCGGCGGATTGACGCGGCGCGAAGTCATTGCGCGCTATGAGGAGCGAACCGGCCGCAAAGTTGCTAACCCGGCGTTCTACTATTGCTTCGGTCTCTACAAGCTCGCCGTGATCGTACAACAGATTTACGCGCGCTTCGTGCGCGGACACACTGCCGATCCTCGCTTCGCGCAGCTCGGTCAGCTCGTAATGCTGCTCAGCGGCCAGGCTGATCAAGTAGTCGCTCGGGGTTGGTGAAGATGCCCGGGACTTCGACTATGTCGCTACGTATCAACGCAAAAGCGAAGGCCGAACAGCGTTCGACCTTCGCTTCCTGTGGGGGCAGGCTTCTTCTGTTCCGGCCCCGCGACTTCTATGTGATCGCTCGCTATTTCGCGAGCAGCTTTTGATCGCTGAACACCAGCGAGCGGACTTCGTTCTTGTTGTCCCCCGCGTCGATGAAAGCGAACCGCACCGGCAAATCGTAGTCGCCGACGCGCGTCCAGGTGTTGTAGCACATCATGCTGGACTTGAGCTCGCCCGTCTCCTTGTCCCAAAAGTTCACTTGAAACACTTGGGGAAGATATTTCCCTTCCGGATTGCGATGCACGTCGATCACGTTGATGCTAAACCGGCTCTTGCCCATTTGGCGATTGACCTGCGTGATCACGTCGGCGTCGATGCGATATGCGCTGTGCATCGAAGGATCGTCCTTGAACTTCACCAGCGAACCGAGGGGGTGATGCGTCGCTTCTTCGACCAACTCAACTTCGCTCTCCGGACCGTTGCCGGAGAAGCGATGTTGCACCATCGATTCCAATTGGCCGCGCGCCCAACCCAGGTCCAGGTCGCCAAAGCCGGTCAATTCCACTTCACCGTCGGCGGTGATTTTGGCTTTGCCTTGAGCGCTGTGTTCGCCGTCTTCCAGCGTCAGCGCGGCTTCGAAACCTGGGAAGCCGTCCCATAAAGCGCGTTGCTCACGGGCGTGAGCTAGCATCTGATTGCCGTCCGCCACGGGAGCGTCGGTCGACGACGTTTCACCGTTGCCGGCCAACTCGAACGTCAACGTCGAGTAACGCCGCACGCCGCGATAGGCTTTGCCTTGGTGCTCACCTTCGGTTTCCGGCTCATTGCGGAAGGCGCGGATGGCGTACAGCCCAGCGGCCTTCGCCGAGAATTCAACTTGTCCATTGGCGTCGGTCTTGAACAGTTGATCGGCGTCGTTCGGCGCGATGACCGTCACATCGGCATCCGCGACCGGGCTGCCTTGCCAGAGTACCGTCAACTTGACGTTTCCATCCGCCGCGGCTTCCGGCGCCACGTCGAAGGCCAGCTTTTCCGCGCGCCCGATCTTGGCGAAATCCGCGGCCTCCACGCCGTGCAACGCCTTGGCGTAGTATTCGAGCATCATCGCACCGGCGCCGCGATCGAACACGCCGTAAATGCATTCGGCCTCGATGCTACACGGAGCTTCACCGGCGAGCGTGGCGAGCCACGCGCCGCCGCTGGCCGATTGCTCCTCACGCAGAGCTAGGTCCGTCAACTGGCCCTGAAGATCGCGCCGCCAGGCTTTGCTGTGCGCGACTTTGGCCAACAAATTCACTTCGCCTGGCGCGGCGCCTTCGCTGAACCAGAGCTGCGCGGCGGGCTTACCCGATGCGTCGGGCGCGACCGCGGCCCAAATAAAGTGGGCTTGAGCGGCCGGCGCGGCCAAAGCCAGCAACAGCAGCGTTGCGGCGAGTTGACGTACAGTCCTCATGTGACGAATTCTCCTTCCACGGATTTGTGCGATGAATCAATTGGTTGAATATACGTGAGCTGCGCGCGATGCTTACTGCGGCCAACCGGCCAAAATGGCTTCGTGGCCTTCGCGCGTGGCAAGTGCGTCAAGCGTGGCTTTCGGAGTGCTATCAGCGACAAATCGAACGCCGCCGTCGACGAAAGCGAAGTTCGCTCCGCCGGCATGATCGCTGCGGAACGTGAACCACTCGTCGGAATCATTCACCAGGCGGTCGCTATTGAAGATGCCGTAAGTAGTGCCCCAACTCACGCCGGGGTAGCCGATGGCCCAGCGGGAATTGCCCCACATGACGCCAGGATACAATTTGCACGTCGACGGCCACTTGAGGTTGCTAAGGCCGTAGTCGAATTCGCCCACCATCAAGGTGTTCGATGTACCGTCCTTGCGGCTGATTTTTTCGAGCGTCGTCTTGGGACCCTGGCCTGGGGCGGTAATGGCGCCATTGTGCGCTCCCCAGGGGCGGCCCGATCCAACATTCACGGCGTAGCTGCCCGGGGCGCCGCGCTCATTGCAAACGGAGCTAGGCGCTTCGCGCGGCAGATTCATTGAGGTGCAGAGGAATGTTGGAATCGGCGTCGAAACCACTGCCACGTTGTCCGGATGGGTGACGTCTTTGGAAAAATCGTAACCGTTCTCCAGGGCGTTCTGTTCGATGTACGGCAACACCAGCAGAAAGGAACTTGCCGAGTGCAACGTGTCGGAACTGGCGCTGGGCAACGCTTTGTAGGTCTCGTGATACGTGTGAAATGCCAGCGCCGTTTGCTTGAGATTGTTCTGGCATTGCCCGCGCCGCGCTGCTTCGCGCGCGGTTTGTAGCGCGGGCAGCAGCAGGGCGATCAGAATGCCGATAATGGCAATCACCACCAGCAGCTCGACGAGCGTGAAGCCTAGACGTTTCTCCCGGCTGCTGATGCGTCCACGCTGGCGACCAATCGCAGCGCTAAGCAGGCCTCCAAGAAGCAAGGCGAACGTCGTCGGCTCGGGGACCGGGTTGCCTGGCAAGCTGGCGCCAAAGTTGTTGCGAACGGCATTCAGATCCTGCACGTTCACTTCCCCATCGAAGGGAAACGTATCGCCGAGGATTCCGTCGCCGGATTCGCCGAAATTGTTGCGCACAGAGTTCAAATCGGCGATGCCCACTTCGCCGTCGAACGGCGCCGTATCGCCCGGCAGCACCACGTCGTCAATCAACTCGTAGTCGATCAGCAATGTCGGAGGCGAAATCGGTTCACCCGTGGAAAAGCTGACATTCTCCTTCGTAAAAAACGCCGGGTACGACTCGGTTCCTCCTTGCCCGGATACTTCATGCAACGACGTGAGCATCAGCGCAAGCGCGCCGGTTTCCAATGACTGTTGCAAGTAGTCCACAACGCCCGGCAACTCAAGATCAAGCGTGAAGGTGAACACCGTGCCGTCGACGGCCGTCCCACCAGGCGACAACGGCGCCTGTCCTACGGCCCACGGCAGCGTATCGAAACCGAGTGAGACGCTATCCGACACGTCGACGAGTTGACCTTGGCCGCTGCCGCCCAATGCGAACGCGGCGCGGTCAATCGATGTTGGTTCGAAATTGCCGAAATAGGGCGTGCCCTCTTCGAATTCGGGTGCTTCCAAGTCGAGCGGTCCGAAACCGATGCGCTCGTAGCCGTTCCGAAACCCAACGCCGAACAACTCCAGCGGACGCCCCGGATCGCCGTCCTCGCCGACATACGAAGCCACGTTGTCGTAAGTGGGGTCGTACGCGATGTTGCTACCGCGCCCCACCGTAGCCGTCATCACCACCGAGTTAATTCGATAGCGCGATGCTTCCTCGCCCGATGGAATCTGGCTGGCGGTGTTGAAGCCAATCAACATTTGCGAAAGGCGGTCCTCGTCCGCGGAGCCTAGCGTGGCGAAGGTCGTGGCAAATTTGCCGTCGCCTGGCGAGAAGGCATTGGAATAGCCCCAACTATCCAAGTCGGGCAGATTCCATTGCACGGTCTCGCCAGCCGCCGGCTGAATCCACAGCGCGGCGGCGCCAAGGACGAACGTCAGGAGGTAGTTCCGCATCCTTGCCATGCTCATGCAGGCCGCCTCCGCAATTGACTCCAAACCACACCGCCAAGCGCCACGAAGGTCACGGCCAACAATGAGAGCGAGCTCGGTTCCGGAACGGCGGTCACGTCCAGCTCCAGTCGGACCGGGTTACCGCCTGTGAACTCTTTGGCTAACAGCCGGGAGTAATTGTCGGACAATCCCAACGTGGAAAAAACGAACCCGAGCTGACCCTTGTCGAGACCGGATTGCAGGTATTCGAGGATGGCTGGATTTGACAGGTCGACGTCGAACGTCAGCTCCGTGCCAGCAACCAGATTCGCGCCCGGCGCGAGGCTCGATACGCCGACCGCAAACGGAGACGACTCGAAACCGGCCGCCCCATCGTTCAAGTAGTCGACGCTGTTCGCCACCGAAATGGGGTCGCCATTGGCGCCGAAGCTGATGGGGCGCACATAGCGACCGGTCGGCGGGCCAAAACCGCGAGGATTGTTTTCCTCGTATGCCGGGGGCACGTTGTCGGTCGTCACGCCGAAGGCGAACGACGAATAGCCGGCCACGAAGCCGGCCCCGAACAGTTCGATCGGCCGGCCCGCATCGCTATCGGCGACATATCTGGCGGCCGTATCCTTGAGGTACGTCGCGACAGAGTCGTACGTTCCATCGTAGACCGGCGTGCCCGAGACGCTGGATACCGTGGCGACCAGTTTCACCGACGCGATCTGATAGTTCGCGGCGCCCAGGCCGGCGGGGACGGAACCTGAGCCGCCGTTCACGGAATCGTAAGCGACGATGAATTGGCCGTCCCGCTCGTCGAGGCCCTCTTCGCCAAGGGCCGAAAAGATGGGGGCTTCAATTTCGCTGCCGTTACCGGCAAACGGATAGTTCCAGCGGTCCAGGCCAGGCGCGGTGAATGTGATGGTTTCGGCTGTCAGAACAGCCGGGCTGGCGAGCACCGCCAAACAGCAAAGGTACGCGAGCGGCTGGCATAGTTTCATGGGGTGCGATCCAAGAAGTGAGGTTTCAGTGTTGCCGACATCAATGTCGCACGAACTAATAAATCATGAGATTCAGTATCAATTAGACGAGATTTTAGTCGTTCTGGCGACACTGTCAACCGTCTGGATCAAACACTGCACTTGATACGCGCGTCCGACATCGCCGGCAACTTTTGAGAAATCGACACGCGGCGTTGTTGACATTGAGTCTCAATTTATATATTCTGCGACCGTTCGACTACTGGACGTCCATTTTTTGGGGTCTTCTCATGACTGAGCAATCACCCATTACGTCGCCAAATCCGGCCGCCATCACAAGCGCCGTGCCGTTGCCGCAGGATTCGCGGATGCTGCGGTCGACGGAGATCTTCGCCGGGACCCGGGAAGTGCTGATCGCGCATGGCGACGAGTACTACCGCCTGCGACTGACGCGATCCAATAAGCTAATCCTGCACAAATAGGCGAAAACCGCCCATTCCGGCATGCTCCTGACGCTTCCGCGGCCTCTTCCCGCAATCTCGTCGGGCAGTGGCGGTTGAAATCCCGCCAGCCGCGTGGTATTGGTTGTAACGCTTCCGCAACGTGTAACAGCCACGACAGTTACGTTGACTGCACTGGCCTTGTGAACTGGCGACGCAACAAATTCGCCAGCTTGCCCAACCCCGCCATGACTTCACCGGGTGGGGAGTTATACTAAGAAGCTTAGGCAGAATGCCGTGCTTGCTCAGAGATCCACACCGATGCCCAAGGCCCTTACCATCGGCGGGATGGTCGTTTCGGCCGTCTTGCTACTGCTGTTCGGACTGGATCTAGCGATCGAGATCCCGTTCCAACGCGTTAGTCCGCTGATGGATATCGGCGTCGTGATCTGCGCGCTGATGTTGGGCTACATGAGCTGGTCGACGCTACGCGAGATTCGCTAGCGATCAGGCCGCTTCCGAGCGCAGGATAGAATTCGACGGGAAAGACTCCCGGCGGCGCAATTGGCCATCCACGAAGGCCTGCAGCGTGGAAGTCTGCAAGCGGCCCTCGTGGCGTCGTCGCTCTGCGTATGCCAGCACGCGATCGACCATGCGCAGGAATGAAGCGCCCCCTTCGACCAGTTTGGGCCCGTCCAGCACCCAGGTGATGAGTCCGCCTTGAGCGGCGCTGCGATCGATCCCCCGGCGGCTGGCCATCAGCCCTCCCTCGAAGTTCCGCCAGGTCGTTTTTACCTGCCAGAGGCCCCAGCGAACCGCGTGGGCGGTGTTGGGCGCTGCCATGCGCATCCCTGTCGGCCACCAGTTCGCACGACGAGCATCGGGCGCCGTGCTGCGGAGCACGCTCATGCCGGCCCTGACCAAAAGGTCGTAATGAGGTGCGGCGGTTTCGCGCACGGCCAATGTGCCAAGCTTTACGCCACGTTGTGCCGCCTGTTGCACGCGTTCCGCGAGTTCCCTGGAAAACCTGGCTCGGCCCATCGTCGGTGCCGTCCACGACGCCTCGCCCAGGAGCGCCAGTTCGTGCGGCAAGGGGTCCGAAAGCAGCCGATCCGTCATCAACGAGTGGGCCGGATCGCTCATGGCCCAGGTGCCGGCCACGCCGTGGTTCGCCAAGACTCCCAGCAATGCCACGGAGGTTGAATTCAAAGCCCTTTGGAGGTTCAGATCGCCGCGCACGTCGGCGGCGTCGACGTCCACGGAGACCACGAGCACTCCCGTTGGTGATTGTTGGGACATGATCTGGCTGACTCCGTTCACAAATGGCGAGTGGCATCCTGCTGGTTCTGTTTCTCGGCTTGCGCGCGCCGGCCCCTGCATCAAAATGGACAACTGGAAAGACTGGGCGCTCTCGTGAAGTTTGCCGGTCGCGCGTCTCAGGACCGGCCGCGTCACCCAATCGCGCTATCCTGGCCGCGCTCCGCCGCGAGGATCGCCGCTACCACTCCGGTCATCGTAGCTTCGCTCGCTTCCGCCCGAGGCGGATGTCCAGCAGCGCTCAGTACTCGGCTCGTAAGTGGGCTGATGCTGGCCAGTTGCGTGTTGTGAAGCCCCTCGCCAAACAGCGCCACCAGAGATCGGCCGATCGCCGAACTCGTCACCGTGATCCAATTGATGCGTCCAGCCGCTAAATCTTCCAAGATCGCTGGTTCGGGCGCTTTTACGTCCACGCTCCGATAGACGACGACCTGTTCGACCTGGCAATTTGCAGCGCGGAGGCGGTCTGCGTGAACCTCGCGGCCGCGACTCGCTCGGGCCAGGAGCACTCGCTGGCCTGCCGCCATAGGAACGAGGGCGTCGGCCAGGGCCTCGGCATCGAAGGCCGCGGGGACGACGTCGGCGGCGATATG
>Ga0163153_10006289_pt1 | contig 13461 bp, 12 predicted proteins | sample OliLakLV19MP6IB1_FD_148629 | JGI IMG/M metagenome (GOLD analysis project Ga0163153, IMG submission 148629) | Freshwater microbial mat bacterial communities from Lake Vanda, McMurdo Dry Valleys, Antarctica - Oligotrophic Lake LV.19.MP6.IB-1 | ecosystem: Environmental > Aquatic > Freshwater >... | reverse complement strand
TTTCTAACCTGAACGGAATGGTCACACCGGTTGACCTGACCGGGGTGCCTTGCACGGGGCCTAGCGAACAACCAGTACGCCCCGGTACATTCCCATCCCGCACAGGAAGGCCAGTTCCTTAGCTGGTTGCGGGGCAATCTCAATGAGCACGCTCTTACCCACCGGGAGTTCGCGGTCAATTCCCAGTTCTCGAAAGACCACGCGATTGGCGCAGTTCTGTGCGTCGAGCCGTTGAAAGACGAGCCGGATGGGCCGGTTGGCCGTCGTGACGATTCTTGCTGGTGAGAAGCCCTTGTCGCTCACGGAGATGATCTGCGCGTTGGGGATTGCGCGCAACACGGAAACCTCGCGCTGGGCGGCGATGCGTAATACGAAAGGGAACGTCAATACGGTTCCGTTCCGTTGCACTTGCAGCCACAACTTGTACAGGCCTGGACTCTTGAAACCGGTTACGGTCTCGATCCCGGCAGGGCTGGGCCCTGGCATCGCGTGGGAATGAACCCATGGGCTGGGTGGTGCGGCGGTGGCTTCAAGCGGATGCGCATGGATGACTTCATCGCCCTCCTTGCGGACAAATAAGATATGCCCCCAAGCGCCGAGGTACGGCTGGAGATCGGCGATGACGTTGCCGGTGGCCGCCTCGGCAAGCGCGAAGCGGAACGAGATGTCCTGGCCGGCTTCGAGTGATCCTTTGGTCGTGAGCGTGGCGCGGACCCCCGCCACCGTTACGGCGCGCGTGCCCGTCTCGCGAAGGGCTATCTCACGAAGATCCGTGCGGGGCTGAGGCGGACCGGCCACCGTGACGCGGAACTTCGCGATGGTTTGCGTTTGACCGGGTGGCGTGTGATCCACGTAGATCCAGTAGGCTCCCGCGTGTGGGAACACGTGAGTTCCAGTGAAGAACTGGCGCGTCAAGGCCTCTGGATGGATGTGGTTGAACGAGGCCAAGTCCTCCGAGATCAGCAGGACGTGCATCTCCTTTTCGTGGACCCGCTCGAGCACGGAGTACGGGCTGGCCACGGCGAAGGCGGCGGGTGCTCCGGCGCGCCACGGGCCGCCCTTGGTGAGCAGGCGCAAGCCATTCGCCGAACCGATCTGTCTCCATTCGCTCTGATCCCCGTGATCGAATTCTCCCCGGTACGACGGGCCGATCAAGTAGGGGTAAGCCATGGCGCCGTCTGCTCGGGTGGCGAGGAAATAGGCGTACGTCCCATGGGGAAATTCCGGCGTCTTGGCAAAGAGGCCGTTGTGCTCGTCCAGGTCTCCATGGCCTTTGACATACTCGTAGTCTTCGAGGAAAGTCCCGCTGGGGAACTCCTCATTGATCGGAGGGCCTTCCTGTGCGGGCGTTAGCTCCTCGCCGGCCGGAAGTCCGCGCCGCGAGTTACTGGCTCGCAAGCGATAGGAAGACCGAACTCCTCGCACGGTTAGCTGAGCATCCCAGCCGTATGGTCCGTAGATGGGGTAACCGTCCAGCGCAAATCCGATTAGTGGGGAATGGGCGTTGCGACGTTCAAGCAGGGCTTGTACAAGCGCGGGCAGGGGCGCTCTGTGCTGTGCAACGGCATCGACGTGCCATAGATTCTGGTCGTGATAGGAAAGGACACCGGCCAGATTGTAGATGGGTACTCCGTTGAGGAAGCTTCCAATGACGCCCAAGGGCACGGGAACTGGCTTGACAGCGGGGGCGGGCTGGCGGGGGATTCGATACGCGAAGTGACGGACGCCGTTGCCGCCGTCAAAGGGACGGGCCTCCAGCGGTCCGAACGACTGCATGGACAAGCCAGCGGATTCGATGGTGACATACCGGTCGCCGGAGGTGACGGAATGCACTTCCGGGCCGACTGCCTTGGCGCCCGGCGCCAGCCTCGAGCGAATCCACATTTCCAGGCGGGGATCGGCCTGGGGCTGGGCTAGTAGCGCCGGAAACGCGAGCAACAGCAGCCACCACAGTCCCATCATTTGATGTTCACATAGACCACGTGCTGGGCCTGCCGCCCGCCGTGATCATGACCTCGCGCTTGCGCTTTCCGAAGAGCGAGCGCGGGACCAGCAGGCTAAGTTGCTCCCGTCCCGGTCCAAACCCCTGGGTGCTCACCCGCACAGGAACACGAACTCCGCCGATGGTGGCCGTGATGTCCTTGGCGGCGCTGATTCCGCAGCCCTGAAGGAGCAAGCGCACGTCGCCGCCGGCACTTCGGGCGCTGACCGCATAACCAGGCTCGAACTGGTTGGGATCGGTGGCGCCGTGAGCGATGGTGGCGGTGGCGAAGCCTGGGGCTAGTGACACTGGCAGGCGGTAGTCGACGAGGGTTGGCGAGACGTGATGCGGCGTTGCCCGCCGAGACGCACCCTGCGAATCCCTGATGGGGACCAGATTCTGTTTGCTCACTCTGTATCTCCTGTTTATGCGCAGAAGCGACGGGGCCGGCGCGATTCGTCTTGGCTATTGAATGGTCACGTAGACCGGATTCGTAGCGAATCCGCCTACCGTGAGCACCACCGGCATGCGGCCGCGACCGGCCAGCGACCGAGGGATGATGAGGTTGTACTGATCGAGACCGGCGTACTCGCCTTGCGGGCCAGCATAGGTGACAGTGGCGGCCACGCCACCGATGGTGGCCGTCGCCGCTGTCGTGTTACCCCGTCCTGAGCCATAGAGCAGCAGGTAGACGTCGCCCGAAGGGCCCAAATCGATGTTGCTGAGCGTCGATGTGGTTAAGTTGGCGCCGTTCACTGAGCGCACCGCCTGTCCGGCGGCGACCTCTTCCGCGTTGGCGATGAAGACGTGCGGATAGACGGCGTTGATGCTGATGTTGGAGTTAGAAGATTTTCCGCCGGCCGTGATGATCAGCGTCGCATAGCCGGTGGAACTGGCAGCGGGAATCCGGTAGTTCACCTGGGTAGGCGAGGCATAGAGCACCTCGGCTGCATACGACATGCCCGCCGCGTCCCTAACCGTAACCGTGGCGCCGCCCAACGAGGTGGGCCAGACCGCCGTGCTGGCCGCTTCCGTGGAAGTGGCGAGTACGGAACCGTACGCGGCGGTCGCCGTCACCAGTCCGCCTGGGGTGAGCGGGCCAAGTTCGTAGGAAGCGGCGGACACGTTGATAAACGTCGGGCTGATGACGGCCGGCGAACCGGCCTCTGCGCCGGAGGCGTTGCGGTAGCTGGTGCCGTCCAGGTAGTTGTACATGGCGGCGCCATTCACCCAAACGCCCAGCGCACCTAGGGTGCCCGCCGTCTTGGCCGTCGCAACAATAGGAGTGCGAGGGAATGAGCGCGTATAGTTTTGGTTGCTGGGATAGCTGCCAAAGTCGCCGCCTCTTTGGAGCGGATCAAACCACGGGCCCATGACATGGCTGGCGAGGCCGGCGCCGTTGATGTAGACCGTCGAGTCATTGAAGCGGATCTGTTGGATATCGACCAGGATGGGTACGGCGGTCGCGCCCGGCCCGGTGACACCGGAGGGCCGGTCGGTGGGCCAAGTGTTCCTGGGGCCGGCTGCTGGATTGTAGCCGCTGATGACCAGCGCCTCTTGCTTGGTCTTGCCGGTCGACCAAGTGGTGAGGACGGGCGCCGTTTGCCCGGTGCCCGCGTAAGTGGTTACGCCATCAGGGACCGTAGTCACTCTGCTGAGGTTAACGGTGCCGTAATACTCGCTACCAGCCATATACGGGAAAGCAGGAGCGCCATTTTCGTTGATGGTGATGAAGTAGGCGTAGGTGCCGTTGGGAAACTCGGGCGTCACGCCGGTACGGCCGTTGTACTGATCCAGGTCGCCTATGGCGCTGTCGTGCTCGTAGTCCTCAATATAGCGGCCCAGCGGAAACTCTGCGCTGACGACCGGACCATACTGGCTGGAAGTGAGCGTCTGGCTAATGCCGGAATGAACCGACAGTGACCAAGTGGGGAGCGTCGTGCGAGTGGTCATGTTGCGTAGCCGGAAGCCCGATTTGATCCGGCGCACGCCGCTGTTCGGGTTGTTGGCAGTGGAATAGCCGTACGGTCCGTAGACGGGATACCCGTCGTAAGCCCACCCAAGAATTGGCGAGTGCTTCAGGCCAGTGGTCTTCTCCCGGTATACGCTGCCCACCCGCTTGGTGCGCACCAGTTCAATGTTGTCGTCGAGCGTGGCGCGGAGGCAAACGGGATTCGCATGGTAGTGATACTCGCCGGTGGGGGGCTGATGGCCCAGGCAGTTGTCCAGGCTGTAGATCTCGCCATAGACGGCATCGCGACGCCAAATGCCATCGCCGCCCATTCCACCACCCCCGCCGGGTTGCGCCAGCAAGGGGGAAATGAGAGTCAAAAGCGCACAGGCCGCGAAGGCACGGCGCCAACGGGCGAGGAACTCGCCCATCCTGCCGTGCCGGAGCGAGTCCGTTGTGCGCGCGGTCTTCAGAAGAAACAGGAAGTTATTCATGGAGTTGAGGGTCCTTTGGAGTTGAGTTGCCTTACCTTCTTCACTGGAAGGTCACATGAACAGGATTGGAGGGCTTCTGGGCGGCGGAAACCACGATGTCCACCTTGCCGCGCCGGGCTAAGTCCGCAGGCAATGGAATGTTGATCTGGTCCAGGCCAGGGAATGTCCCCTGGGGACCGGAATAGGCGACCGGCACGGAAGCGCCGCCGATAGTGGCGGTAACGCCACTCGTCGTGCTAAGCCCGGTGCCGTAGAGAATGAGCGTCGCCTGCTCCGCCGCCGGACCGATGGTGATGGGCCCGGTCACCGGCTCATAGAGCGTGCGCCCTTCGCGGATGCGGGCCACCTGGGCCGCGGCCAGATTCTCGAGGTTCTGTTTGAAGATGCCGGGATAGACGGGCACGATGTTGAGCGCACTCATTACCGTTATGCCTCCTGCTGTGTGCCGAACAGTGGCCAAACCAGTTGCCGCTTGTGGCGGAACGCGGTAGTTGACTTGCTTTGGGGAAGCATAGGAAATCTGGGCTGGCGCCGCTGCACCGCTGGCGTCGACTACAGTAACTGTGGCGCCACCGAGCGTCGTTGGCCAACTCGGGCTGGCAGCCGCTTCGGTGTCCGAAGCAAGTTTGGCTTCAAACTGTGCAAATGCGGTCACAAGCGACCCTGGCGTCACGGGCCCGCCTTCGAGTGACGCTGAAGACCTGCTCACTGCATTGGCAACCACTACCCCTCCTCCCACATCGTCTCCCGAGGCGTTGCGATAGGACGCACCGTCAGCTGCGTTGAATATAGCTACTCCGTTCACCCAAATGCCGATGGCGCCCAAGCCAGTGTTCGTCTTGGCCGCGGCAGGCTGCGGAGTACGTGGCAACTGCCCCATGCTATTGATCGCCGCAGCCCAATTCATGAACACACCGCCGTTTGCGCTTCCGGCAAACCAGGGGCCGATCACGTAGCTCGGCAGGTTGTTCGAATTGAGATAGATCGTGCTGTCTGTAGTGCGGATGCGTTGAATGTCGGCGTTGGCCGGAGAAGTCACCCCGCCACCGGGCGTGCGTGCGCCTGCTGGCTGAGCGCCAGGCCATGTAGTCTGCGGCCCTGTTGATGGGTCCCAGGCAATCAGGGCGCGAGCGGAGTTCTGGGAGTTCTGGGTCTGAAGACTTTTTAGTTGCGGGTCGGAGGTGTTGGGTTGGCCCACGAATTGACCGTTGTTGAAATAGTCCAGAGCATCCGCAGGTACAGCGGCCATACCTGGTCCGGCTTGTCCTCGGACAGTTCCGTAGTATTGCAGACCTTGTATGTAGGGAAAGGCGGGCGTACCATCATCCTTGAGTGTGACAAAGTAGGCGTAAGTGCCATTGGGAAAATCGGCAGTTACTGAGGTGCGGCCATTGAACTGGTCAAGATCGCCGAGACCTGCCACAAATTCGTAGTCTTCCACGTATCGTCCCAGCGGGAAGCGTTCGTTCACAGGCGGGCCCTGTTGGGCGACCGGAAGCTGCGGCGGAATGTTCGCATGGTAGCCCAATGCCCAATCGGGAAGAGACTCCCGTCGCGTGATGTTGCGTAGCCGGTAGCCGGACTTCAACTGCTTCACGGGGCTGCCTGAGTTCCTGGCATCGCTGAAGCCGTAGGGGCCGTAGATGGGATAACCGTCTAGTGACCAGCCAAGGATAGGAGAGTGTGTCCATGGCGCGGCCTTCTCACGATAGACGCTGCCTGCGCGTCCCGTACCAATGACTTCCACGTTGTCGCCGAGTTGCGCTCGCAAACAAATCGGCTGAACATGGTTGTGATACTGACCTTGTCCTGGCTGATGAGCCAAGCATGGATCGAAGGTCTCCACCTCGCCAAAGAAGGCATCGCGTAGCCACACCCCATCACCCGTTTGCATGCCGGGAGCCTGTGCCATGCAGGGGATTGTCAGGCAGACTGTTAGCAGCCCGATGAGCCAGGGTTTTTGATTGTGATCGATCATTCTGTGAATCTCCATGAACTTACTATCTAGCCTTGTCGGCTGTCCCTCTTGGGTGAGCCCGCAGAATCGCTAATAACTCCTTAGCCACTTCTGGGTACTGCTCCTTCACATCGTTTATTTCGTTCGGGTCATCGTAGATCCGAAAGAGAGACTGCACGGTGGTCTGGCCCATCGTCTGTTCCACAAATTTGTAATCCCCGCTAAACACAGCCGAATTGGCGCCCCCGCCGAGTACGACCGCGCCGCGCTTGACGGCTTCCCCGCCCAGTAGATCTTTCCAGAGGCTGACTCCGTCAAACTCTACGCCATCGGTGTCGAACCCGGCCGCCTCGGCCAGGGTCGGCACCCAATCTACCACCGTGAACAAAGAGCTGTGAACGCGTCCCGGCGTCAATACCCCGGGCCAGACAGCCAGAGCCGGAACGCGCAAGCCGCCATCGTAGGCACCTCCCTTTTGGCCGCGCAAGGGATCATTACTGCCGCCTGCGTTCATGGTCGCCTGGCCCCCGTTGTCACTCATCCAGATGATGAGCGTGTTGTCCGCTATCCCTTCGTCCTTTAATACGCCCACAACTTTTCCGATGGCCGCGTCCATGGCATCCACCATCGCCGTAAACGTCCGCCGGATCGGATCTTCAATACTCGCGTATCTAGCGAGGAACTCTTCCTGCGCTTCGAGTGGCGTGTGCGGCGCATTCAGCGACAGATCCAGAAAGAATGGCCGATCCTTGTCCCGTTCCTTGATAAAACGGATGCCTTCGGCCGCAAGCAGATCGGTGGTGTACCCTTCTTCGTTCACGATGGCGCCGTTCCTGTACCAGTCCACCCGGTTGCCAGCGCCCTGATGGGTGAAGTAACTGGTTTGGCCGCCCAGGAACCCATAGTGCAGGTCAAAGCCTCGCCGATGCGGCAGGTACTCCGGCGTAATGGCGCCCAAATGCCACTTGCCCACGAGTGCCGTCTGATAACCGGCCGCGCTCAGCATCTGTGGCAACAGCCGCTCCCTGGCCGGCAACGCATCGGTGGCCGGAATGGGGGCCGGTACTCCCAGCCGGAACGCCGACCGGCCGGTCAGCAGAGAGGCTCTCGTCGGACTGCAAACCGACATCGTCCGGTACTGATCCAGCCGAACGCCATTTCCTGCCAGACAATTCAAATTCGGGGTTCGGATCGCCAGATTGCGGAACCCGACATCATTCCAGCCTAGGTCATCCGATACGATCAGCAGGATGTTCGGGCGAACCGCGCCGGCGGCTCTGACCCCGGTCAGCAGCAGGCCAGCCGCTAAACCCATAAAGCCCCGTCGGGAAGTGGTGTGTGTTGTCATGTCGGTCCTAACCACAACCGTGCCACATCACTGTAAGAATCTGATGTGATGGCGCGCCAAATTGTAAGGCGAGTGTAAGGATTGAAGGGTTTCTACCTGGAATGCCCGATACTGGTAGGCGAATGACCGGAGCCGAAGCCTGTTCCCCAACGCGCATTCTGCTCGTCGAAGACGATCAGCGTTTTTGCCGTCTGCTGCAAAGATACTTGGAGGAGATGGGCTACTCGGTCGCCCTGTGCCATACCGGACCTGCGGGACTCGATATGGCGCTGCGGGAGACATTCCATGCCATTCTGCTCGACGTGATGCTCCCCGGGCTGGATGGATTCGAGGTGCTCCGCCGCCTGCGAGCGCACTCGGCCGTTCCCGTCCTGATGTTGACAGGCCGCGGTGAAGAAGCGGATCGCATTGTGGGGCTGGAACTGGGCGCGGACGATTACCTGCCGAAGACGTTTTCGATGCGCGAGTTATTGGCCCGCTTACGTGCCGTGCTGCGGAGGTCCATTCTTTCGAGCGCCGCCTTGGCCGAGCGGCGTGATCCCGTGGTGGTCGGCGAGTTGACGATTGATCCAGGAGCGCATACCGCCACACTGGCCGGCAACCCGCTTCGGCTTACCCGGCAGGAGTTCGACTTACTCCTTTCGCTCGCTCGTTCCCACGGCCGGGTGAAGACGCGGGAGCAACTGCTATTGGAGGTCGCCGATCGGGACTTTGAAGTACTCGACCGCTCTGTGGACGTCCTCATCTCGGCGCTGCGCCGCAAGCTGGGAGACGACCCAACTGAGCCAAAGTGGATCGAGACGGTCCGCGGTGTCGGCTACGTCTTCAAGAAGGCGGGTAACGCTTGATGCGCCGTTGGTCGCTGCAGCGAAAAATTCTTGCGTTGGGCCTGCTGCACTGGTTCCTGCTAGGGGTCGGCGTACTGGCCTATGTTCGTTTTCGGTATGGGCTGGGGCCGAATGCACTGCTGGTTGCCCCGGCCCAGGATCGCATCGCCAGGGTCATCACTGAGTTCCAGCAGGACTTAGACGCCACGGACGACAAGGATTCGGTTTTTCGTGCATACAAGAACCGCTATGCGGCAGACTTTTTCGTAGTGGGCCCGAGGATGGGTTTGGCGATTGCCGGGCCGCAGCCCAAGATACCGCCCGATCTTGCCGCCCGCATGCACCCGCCACGCCCCGGCCCGGCCAACCCAAGGCCCGGTATCCCTGGCCCGGAACGCATGGATAGATCGGCGCCGGGTGGGATAGAAGAAGAAGGCCGAGGGCCAGAGGGACCCCGCGAAGGACCCCGGCCGCCGGGGTCGCGCGAGCGGTTTTTCTTCGTCACCACGCAAAATCCAACCCAGTATTGGGCGGGCGGACGGCTTCCGTTTGGCCCACGCCCGGCCGTATTCCTCATTCGCTGTTCTTCGCTGTTCCAGAGCCAATTATTCTTCGATTTTCGTGAGTGGGCCGGGTTTGGCCTGGCGATGCTTGCGGCCTGGTTGATTTGTTGGCTCCCCTTCCTGCGGTCTCTGACGAAATCGGTTGCCCACCTCGATCAAGTTACGCAAAAGATCGCCATGGGGCAATTCGACGCTCGCGCTCCAGAACAGCGCGGCGATGAGATCGGGCGCCTCGGCGGGCATATCAATGTATTGGCCGGCAAGCTCGATGGCTTCGTGAAAAGCCAAAAGCGCTTCCTGGGCGATATTGCACACGAACTATCGGCGCCCATATCGCGAGTTCATGCCGCGCTGGGTATTCTGGAACAGTCCGTCGAACCCACGCATCAACCGGAAATCGACCTGCTCCACGAAGAGGTTCAAGAGATGTCAACCCTGGTCAGCGAACTGTTGTCTTTCTCCCAAGCAGGTTTAGAGAACGGCGGTCTGGCATTGGACGCGGTCAATATCGCCGAGACTGTTCGCCAGATCGCGGCGAGAGAATCGGTGGAAGTGGTTTCCCGGATCAACCCGGAGTGGGTGGTGAAGGGCAACGACGCCTATTTGAAAAGAGCTATCGGTAACATACTCCGCAATGCGAAACGCTACGCGGGGGACTGTGGCCCCGTTACCGTTACCTGCACGCGAATTGAGGACCGCATTCTCATTTCCATTTCAGATGAGGGGCCAGGCCTGCCTCCCGAAGCATTGCCCCACGTGTTCGAGCCCTTTTACCGGTCGAGTTCCTCCCGGACCCGGGACACTGGGGGAGTCGGGCTGGGACTGGCCATCGTCAAGAGTTGCGTGGAAGCCTGCGGCGGTACCGTTAACTGTCGTAATCTTCTGCCGGGCGGCTTTGAAGTTACCTTGCTGCTTCGTTCCGCTGAGTCATAGCCTCGGGCTGGCGTCCATGGGGCCAGACTGCCTCGCTAACTCGATGCCCGTATCGTGCTAGCTCGAGGATCAAGAAAACGGCTCTCAGCGAGTAACTCCCGCCCAGTCGCGCATTGTAGATCGATTCGGTGCTCGGGGCCACACGTCCCGTTCTGGGAAGTTGCGGATCTCTTGGATGTGTAGCTGGCTATTTGTAGACATGGGTCCGCGAACTCGTATTCGTTTGGCCCATCATTTACCTGGCAGTAGTCTGAGAATTGGAAGTTGGCGCCCGTTACGAATAGTGCCGGGCGCGCACCAGGTCGCGCTCAATCGGCGGGAGGATCGAGGGTGTGCCATTCGTCGGCTGTATATTCAGTCTGATCATCCTGGCCGGATTCTGGCTGTCGGGGTCCGAGGAGCATTGGAACCGGCAACCGGTTTAAGCCGTTCAGTTCTCTGAACGGTCGAGATGACGATAGGGGTTCGGGAGGATCGGGAGCCCGGCCCTCCGCAGGCGGGACTCGTAATCCTCCCAAGCTTGGCGGCTTTGGCGGATGCTCGTCCCACGTCGGGAGATTTCGATGGGCGGCTCCCCCATGCGGCGCCGCAGCCGCATGCGCGGGCCGGCGTCGTTTTCACGGCTGGACAGGTCCGTCACCCGTCGCCTGCGGGCCAGTTCCTCAAGGTTATAGGCGATCCGCCGGAGTACCCGGATTACACGGTCCTGGTCCACGGCAACGGAATCAGAATCCGGCCAATCAGTGCCCGGCCGGAGATTCACCACCACCGTCTCCCCGGCGGCGAGGGGATGCCAGCCAGGCCGCGCAGGAAATCAGTGCCTCTGCCTCCCCGGTAAGGCGGCCGGCAAATTGTTCCTCCGCGCCGGGAAGAGGATCTTCCGGAGTAGGCCATCCCGTCTCCCGGAGCACCGGCAAGGCTTGCTCCACACAATCCGCCAGCGGGCTGGTGACGAGTTGATGCACGCGGGTTGGGCTTAATCCCGCATGCGGGGCGATATTCCAGACAGACATCCCCTCGCGATGCGCAGACACGATGGCCCAGATTCGCTCGAGTTCCGCCATCTCCAATCGAAAGAACGCACGGGCAAGCCGGCTGCGAATCCGTTCCTGTCGTTGAAGTTCTTCTCGGGACTCAGGATTCATTCCTTCATCCTGCTTTGATGTGTTCACCAAAGTGAACACCTTAAACCTGTGTCCGGTTCCAATGCTCCTCAAACCCCTAGCTACCGGTTTTCATGTCCGCAAAGACCTTGCGAAAGGGATCGTCACCCGCATGGGCCGAGACGCATTTCATTGCGGCTCGGCAAGCGTGAGCGCATAGAGCGCGGTCCGCGCCTGCGCGGTTTCGCCCAACTTGCTCTGCCCCGGCTACTTGACGTTCAGTTGTCAAATATGACAACATTTAATTCTATGGATGGCACGCGATAGCGGATGGCGAAAGTCCGTAAGACCCGGCCTGTTTCCTGGTTCAAGCCAGCACTCAGGGAATTCGAGAAGTTCCCGAAAGGGGCACAAGAGATCTGCCTCACCGCGCTCACGATTGCAGCCGAGGGAGGCAAGGCCGATCTTGCGAAGCCGCTGCATGGGCTTGGCTCCGGCGTACTGGAGATCGCGTTGCCGTTTGAGGGTGATGCGTACCGGGTTGTCTACGCCGTGCAGTTCGGTACCGATATCTGGGTCGTCCATGCCTTCCAGAAGAAAGCAACGCAGGGCATCAAGACGCCGCAACGTGAGATCGACCTGATTAAAGACCGCTTGAAGCGACTGAAGGAGATATTGCGATGAATGCTGAAAAGCTCGAAATTGTACGCGGTAGCGGAAACGTGTTCCGCGACCTTGGGCGCGAGAACGCCGACGCCTTGCAGTTCAAGGCCATTCTTGCCGCCGAGATCATCAAGGCGCTCGACAAAGATCAATTGACGGTGCGGGCGGCGCATGACCGCACGGGCATCGCCGCCGCCGACTTCTCACGCATCCGCAGCGCGGATCTGGGGCGTTTCACCGTTGACCGGCTGATGTCCGTCCTCAACCGCCTCGGTTCGCGAATCGAGTTGAAAATCCGTGTCAGGCGGATTGAGACAGCCGAGCCGGTTGAGCATGGGCTGCTGCCAGGATAGATCCAACAAAAGGCGTTCTCAGTAGTAAGTCTCAGCCTTCTTATAAGTCAGGTCCACGTCGAGAAAGACCTGCTTGTCCGTAAACGCGGAGAACTTGTTGCTGAACACCAGATAATACATTCCGGGCCGAAGCCTTGTTTCAAGGTTCCCGGTAGTCTGCTTGCCTTGTGTACCCCAAAAGACCTGGGCCTGATGGCCGTTGATCCAGTTGGTATAGTTCGTCTCATCCGCGATAACGGCCTGAATGTCGTTGCCGCTTCCGCCGGAGGCGTTGAAGCTGCCCGTCACAGTGGGCTGAATCATCTCATCCGTAATGGTGATCCGGTATTGGACATAGCCGCCCGCTTTCACGATGATCTGCCCTGTCGCAAGTTTGTCGCGAGCGGGAACATAGCGTGTTTTCAGGACGGGTACGGGTGGGGATGCGGCCTGCACTGAAGGCGGGCCGCCCTCAGTGGTCTTGGACGGACTGTTGTTATTGGTGGCAACGAGCGTGCCGATGATGAGAACAGCGCCAATGCCGAGGATCAACGGAATCCGGTTTGGCTGGTTTTCGGCAGGCATGGGGACGCCCTGAAGCTTCGCGCGTACTTCCGCGCGGTATTGCTCCTCTGCCATCCGCTTGTTTTCTTCTTCTTCGATGCGCTGGCGTTCTTCGGGTGTCAGCATCCGTACCTCTATCGCCCTGGTATCGGCAGAATTGTCAAAAACCATGCGCCCTGCAAAGAAATTTTCTGAAAAGATAACCAGATTACTGATTTATCCGCCGATAGAAGAATACCTTGAGACTGGTCATCGGAGCTTGCATCACAATGTTCCTGGGCGCGTGCCTGGAGAACTCTCTTGTCGCACAAGCGATTGTACCCCGTGCCTTAAAGGCTGTCGCTGGTGAATCCCGCAGGGCCGCCGCGCCGGACGGCATCCCGTCCATGACAACCATCACGTCCACACAAACCACGCCGACGCTGGAATTCCCTATCCGCATTGAGGCAACAATTGAGGCAACATCTGCGCAGGGTCCGTCTGGATTAACGATTGTGATACCCCCCGCAACACCGCCCGGAGATTATGCCGTCGAGGTCACAGGAAGCGACCCGGCTGGCCGGAGCATAACAACGATGCTTCAGGTCACGGTCGAGGCCGTGACACTCCCGCGTGCAGCCGTTGCGGCGCGGCCTCCTGTGATCCTGCTCAACGGATTCCAGCTACGGTGCGGAAACACCGCCAGCATCCTCGCGGCTTCCGTCGATACCTTCGGCCAGCTCGCGGCGCTCTTGCAGGCGGATGG
>Ga0163153_10006288_pt1 | contig 13462 bp, 11 predicted proteins | sample OliLakLV19MP6IB1_FD_148629 | JGI IMG/M metagenome (GOLD analysis project Ga0163153, IMG submission 148629) | Freshwater microbial mat bacterial communities from Lake Vanda, McMurdo Dry Valleys, Antarctica - Oligotrophic Lake LV.19.MP6.IB-1 | ecosystem: Environmental > Aquatic > Freshwater >... | reverse complement strand
GGGGTGGTTCATTTGGTGGTGAATGGGGGGGCGGTGAAGGCGATGGCTTTGGTGAACATAGCTTTCGCGAACGCGGCGATGCGGGGAACACCAACGGCCATGGACACGAAGGGAATGGTTTCTCCTCGGGGCTGCCGTTCCAATTTTCCTCGGGCCAGAACGATCCCTCGCAAGTCGTGCGAACCGCGATCTGCATCGAGCCACGCGGCGGGGTGCTGCATTTGTTTATGCCTCCCATCGATCACTTGGTCGATTATCTCGACCTCGTGGCCAAAATCGAAGCGACCGCGGCAGAGTTGCAATTGCCTATTGCGATTGAAGGCTATGAACCCCCGCACGATCATCGGCTGGACCATTTGAAGGTGACGCCCGATCCGGGTGTGATTGAAGTCAACGTCCACCCGGCAGCCAACTGGCGAGAATTGGTCGACACCACAACCGGCGTTTACGAAGACGCCCGCAACAGTCGGTTGGGCACCGAAAAATTCGATCTCGACGGCACGCACACCGGCACGGGCGGCGGCAATCACGTTGTCCTCGGCGGACCAACCCCCAGCGATAGCCCGTTCTTGCGTCGCCCTGACCTGCTCAAGAGTTTGGTCGGTTATTGGCACAACCATCCCTCGCTGTCGTACTTGTTCTCAGGGTCATTTATCGGTCCGACGAGCCAAGCACCCCGCGTCGATGAAGGCCGCCGCGATGCGCGTTATGAATTGCAGATCGCCTTTGAGCAAGTCGCCGGCAAAAGCAATGTCCCGCCCTGGATTGTCGACCGCGTGTTCCGACATTTGCTTGTTGACGTGACCGGCAACACCCATCGCGCGGAATTCTGCATCGACAAGATGTATTCGCCCGATACGGCGACGGGTCGCTTGGGTTTGATCGAGTTCCGCGGCTTTGAAATGCCGCCGCACGCCCGCATGAGTTTGGCTCAGCAGGTATTGCTGCGGGCGCTGGTGGCCCACTTTTGGGAATCACCCTACGAAACGCCGCTCGTGGATTGGGACACGTCGCTGCACGACCGCTTTATGTTGCCGCACTTCGCACAGACTGATTTTGCCGACGTGGTGGAAGAAATCCGCTTGTCGGGCTATGCGATCGACGCCGCGTGGTTTGGTCCCCATTTTGAGTTCCGCTACCCTGTGATTGGCACATTTTCACAAGCGAACGTGCGCGTCGAGCTGCGGAAAGCGGTCGAGCCTTGGTATGTGCTCGGCGAGGAAGCCGCTGGCGGAGCGATGGCTCGTTACGTCGATTCCTCGGTCGAACGGTTGCAAGTGAAAGTGCAAGGAATGACCAATCCCCGGCACATGGTGACCTGCAATGGTCGAAAACTGCCGTTGCATCCCACCGGAGTCGAGGGAGAATATGTGGCGGGCGTGCGCTACCGGGCGTGGCAACCGCCGAGTTGTTTGCATCCGACGATCCCCGTCGATACGCCCTTGGTGTTCGACGTGTTGGATACGTGGATGCGTCGCTCGATGGGTGGCTCGACCTACTATGTGAGCCATCCCGGGGGATTGAACCCGAGCGCGTTCCCCGTGAATGCGTTTGAAGCCGAAAGTCGGCGTGGTGCTCGATTTGTGGCGATGGGTCACCATGGTGGTGAGATCGCGATTCCCCGTGATGAAGTGAATCCCGACTACCCCATGACGCTCGACCTGCGGCGTGGGCGTCAAAATGGACTATTGGCGTGAAATATGGGTAAAACTCTTTCGTGAGCGTTTTAGAGCCGGCTAAGCAACACGTGAATCTCTTCGGCGACTATACGTGCAATTCGCAGTCGTACGATGAAGTCTTTTCCGCTGACGGGAAAATGCACCCCCATTGGCAGCGGTTTGCCGAGGCGGCTGCGCACCTTTCGACCGAGGAATTCAGCCGCCGCTGGGTGCAAGCACAGCGGCTTCTGCGGCAAAACAGCCTGGCATATCCCGACCCCACCGATCCGCACGCCCGTAAACATCCCTGGGCGCTCGACGCGTTTCCGCTCGCGATTGGTGCCGAGGACTGGAGCAAAGTTTCCGACGCCCTCCAACAACGCGCGCAGGTGCTGGACTTAGTGCTCCGCGATTTGTTCGGTACGCAGCGCTTGTTGCGGGAAGGCATGTTGCCTCCCGAGGTGCTGTTCCGTCATCCCGGGTTCTTGTTGCCCTATGCCTCGCCGGAGAAAGCTCCCGGTCGCATCTTGCACCTGTACGCGGCAGACCTCGCGCGTTCGCCCGACGGTCAGTGGTGGGTGATGGGGGATCGCACCGAAGCCCCCTCCGGGGCCGGTTTCGCGCTCGAAAACCGGATCGCCATGTCGCGCATGATGCCCGATGTGATTCACCACTGCCGCGTGGAACGTCACGCGCCGTATTTCAAAGCTGTGCAGCGACATTTGGAAGGATTAGCACCTCCCCAAGATATTGAGCCCCGCGTGGTGCTCTTGAGCCGCGCCGCGGGAACCGCCAACTATTTTGAGGATGCGTTTCTTGCCCGCTACTTGGGCTACACGCTGGCCGAAGCCGGCGACTTGGACGTGCGCGACAATCAGGTCTTCATCAAAACGCTTGCTGGCCTTTCGCGTGTCGATGTGCTTTGGCGGCGACCGAATAGCGAACATTGTGATCCGCTAGAGCTTTCCAGCGTTTCGCCGAGTGGCGTGGCGGGATTGGTGCAAGCCGTCCGCAGTGGCGGCGTGGCGGTGGCCAACAATCTCGGTAGCGGGCTGGTGGAATCACCAATCTTCATGGCGTTCCTGCCGCAGTTGTGCCAAGCTTTACTCGGTGAGCCGCTGAAAATGCCGGGGATCGCGACGTTCTGGTGCGGTGAGGAAAAAAGCCGCAAGCATGTGCTCGCGAATCTCGACAAACTGGTGATCAAGCCCGCGTACCGCCGTCGCGGCTTCACACGCAGTGAATCGCAGGGCTTTGCGAAACTCACCCGCCGTGAGATCGCCCAACAGATCGAAAAAGCCCCCGGCAATTTCGTGGCGCAGGAAGTGATCGTCCGCTCGACCGCGCCGGTTTGGTCGGAAATTACCAGCGAAAAAGCCTTCGTGGCCTTACGCACCTTTGCCGTCGCCAACGACGATTCGTATGAAATCATGCCCGGCGGTTTAACGCGATTGTCCGCTACTCTCGCGCCACTAGAACTTTCGCTCCTCGACGGCGAAGGGAGCAAGGACACCTGGGTGCTCGCCGACGGACCGGTCGAGAAGGTCACGCTGCTCCAAACCGCCGATGAACCTGTGGAAATTCGCCGGGGTGGTGTCGATCTTTCCAGCCGCGCGGCCGAACACTTTTTCTGGTTGGGGCGGCTCACCACCCGGGCCGAATCGCTCGGCAAGTGGGTGCGGGCCGTGGCCTCACGGCTGGCCCGCGAAGAAGATGCCGAGAGTATTCCCGAGCTGCCGATTCTGATCCGTGGCTTGGCGAGCCAGGGCATGATCGAGCCGGGCGTGGTGGTCGAGGAAATTCGCGACCAACTGCCGGCCATCGAGAGATTGCTCCCCGCAGCCGTGTTTAATAACGACGACATGAACGCCCTGCGCTCCACGGTCAGTCGCATGACGGTGCTTGCCTCCTCGGTCCGCGATTTGATGTCGCTCGACAGTTGGCGGATCATTCGCCAGATGGACGATAACTTTTGGAGCTCCCCCAAGAGCGACGGCCTGCTGGACGTGATGGAAAAAGTCAATGAGCTCTTGGTGCAACTCGCGGCACTTGGCGGTAACGTCGCCGAAAGCATGACCCGCACCCATGCCTGGCGATTTCTCGACTTTGGCCGCCGCTTGGAACACTCCCTGCAAACCGTGACGCTGCTCTCGAGCGTGCTCGATGCCAAAAGCTCTGCCGATCATGCCCTGTTGGAATCGCTCCTCGAGATTTGCGATGGTCTCATGACCTATCGTTTCCGATATTTTTCACGAATGCAACTCGCCCCCGTTCTCGATTTACTGCTGTGTGATGATACGAACCCTCGCTCGGTGCTCTATCAAGTGATTCAATGTTTCAACCACGTCAATCAACTGCCACGCGACATTCATGGCCCGAACGTGCGGGTGGAGCAAACCTTGGTCGCGTCGGTGTCCACGCTCTTGAAAACGACCAACAGCCAAGAGATCGCCGCCGCGTACAATGCGGGCGACGCCAAGCCGCTTAAGTCGCTCCTCAAGTTTGTCGAAGACACGCTCCCCAAAATTTCGGACGCGATTTCGCATCGCTACTTTTTTCATTCAGGACCGGTCGTGCAACTGGCGAAGATTAACCCCACTTGATTCATGCAATATACCGTTCAACACACAACCTGGTACGCGTACACCGAGCCGGTGCCGAATTGCCATAATGTGGTCCATTTGGCCCCGCGCAACACGGCCCGCCAGACCTGCCACGCGCATCAATTGCTCATCGAACCGGTGCCCTCGACCCTCGCGCGGCGGAGTGATTACTTTGGCAACGCGGCCGATTATTTTGCCGTGCGTGGTCCGTTGATGGGGCTCAAGGTCACCGCCGAGAGCAAGCTTGAAGTGACCGAAGCCCCGGCCTTTGAAAAACTCGACTCGCCCGCTTGGGAAGAGCTTGCCAATGTCCGCGGAGCGACTTATGACCGCGAGTCGCTCGAAATTCTGCAGTTCACCTTTGCCTCGCCCCGGGTGCGATTGTTCGCTGACATGTTCCGCTATGCCGCGCAGAGTTTCCCCGCCGGCCGGCCGATTCTTGCCGCCATCCGCGATCTGACAACTCGCATTCACGCCGATTTCAAGTTCGATTCCCGGGCCACGACCGTGAATACCCCGCTCGATGAGTTGTTACAACTTCGTCGCGGCGTCTGCCAAGATTTCGCCCATTTGGCAGTGGGGTGTGTGCGCTCGATGGGCCTCGCCGCGCGCTACGTGAGCGGCTACATCTGCACCCAACCCCCGCCGGGCACCCCGCGACTTGTGGGAGCCGACGCCTCGCACGCCTGGGCCTCGGTCTATTGCGGAGCCGAACTCGGCTGGATCGACATCGATCCCACGAACGACATGTTCGCCAGCGACGAACACATCAGCATCGGCTGGGGCCGCGACTACAGCGACATCTGCCCCATCCAAGGCGTCTTCGTCGGCGGCGGCGATCACACCATGGGCGTGAGCGTGGATGTGATCCCGCAAAACCCTCAAGTCATTCCCGCACAGGCGGGAACCCAGCAGCAGGCTCAATCGCAACAGTAGATTAGGCTTCGTTGAGTTGTAGCGACTGCCTTTGACGCTCAATTCGCCGCGTCAGCCGGTTTGTTCGACAAGCTCCAGCTTCAGCCCCAGAGCAGCGACGACGGCTTCGATGTTTGCCAGTGTGACCTCACGATCATATTCAATATCGCGGACAATGCTGGAGTTCGAGAGACCTGCTTTCTCGGCAAGGGAATTCCAAGAGAGCCCCCGAGCTTCTCGCGCTAAGCGAATCTGGGCCCCAATACCACTCGACGCGGGTTGCAGTCGTGGTGGGTCGCGAGGAGGAAACTCCTCCATCACCTTGTCGCGCATTTCCTGCAGCCGCTGCCGCTCTTCGTCGCTCACAGGTCCGGCAGAACGAATTCGACCTATAATCTTTTTCTCATCCATCGTGGCACCTTACGGTTCGGCGACTTCGAAGGCCGTCACCGGATATATTGTGTCGTCTTCAACCTGCTCATAAATGACGATGATATAATCGCCGCCAAGCGTATAACCAAAGCAACACGGTCGACCAGCGCTGCGACTCTTGCTTTCCTCGGTGGGATTCTGCAGGACGAATTCAACATCCTCGACGGTGAGACCGTGCTCAGCGATATGTTGAGTATTGCCATCTGGATTTTCATCTTCGTCCCAGATAATCCGCACATACCACATTCGAAAACTCACAAGCCACTATCATTATAGCAGTCGCAATTTCCAGGCGGCGAATATTTTCTGCAGCCGGCTAACGCCAGCCGCTCGCCTTACTCCGACTGCCCGCGCACGACGTCGGCATGTTCCGCCTTCGCGGCGATGAAGGCTTCATTGTCGACCTTCTTGAAGCTCGCCAGATACTTGCGGGCTTCGTCGAGCCGCACGCGGTCTTCGCGGGAGAGCCGCCAGGTGAAGAGGTGCGTGGCCCGCAGCATCGACTTGTTGTTTTTGAGCGTACGGCGAATTTCCACCGGCATCACGCCGTATTTTTCGAGCGAACTGTTGAGTTCCAACCGTGGGCCCGGCGGCGGGCTGCTGTTCATCATTGTGTTGAGCCGTGTGTACCAGTCGGTGAACTCACGGTATCGGGCGAGGATTGGGGCACTGTCAGCCGGGATGGTTGCGACGTTGTATTCCCAAAGATCGCTCGTGAGCATGAGCACGCCCGTCTCGCGGTCAAAAGTCTCCTTGAATTTTGGCTTCGCGGAAAACTTGAGCAGCGGGTCTTTTTGCTCGGCGGCCCACTTCGAGAGCTTTTGCATCAGCCCGCTGATCTGCTCGGTCGAAACTTCGGTCCGCCGCGCGCTACCAACGTCGAGCAGAATAAATTGGCCGCCGCTTCCTGGCGTGGGCGCACGAAAGATCGCAATCTGTTCCGGATTTTCGACGAAATCGTAGACTGTGTTCTTATCAAACAGCGTGACCGTGTGGCTCAAGGGTTCGTCATCCTCTTCCTCGCCAAAGACCTTGGTCTCGATCCTCAGTTCTTGGGCGTCGCTGGACACCGTAGGCACGAAGCATGCACCCAACAAGATATGACACATGAAGAGTAGTTGAGCGAGGCGGGTATGAGTCGTTCGCATGGGTTGGGTTCCTGTTATCAGGGAAAATCGCTAGGCGGAATTAGCTGGCATGAGGGTGCCAAGAATAGGGTGATTGCCAGCGTAGGTAAACAGCGTTTCACGCTTCAATTCGCTAGCATTTTCTACTCAATCCGCAGAATTCCCCGCGCGTAACGGCAGCCACCCAAAAGGCTTGAAGAGTGCTGGCATTCAGGCCATACTAAAGTGCTAGCCAGCCAACGGCTTACCGAGAACGAGGCACGAGGTGACCATCACGCAGGCGTCCGAACGATAGGGGATCAATTCGGCCATGGAACAAGTTTCTGCAGACAGTGCCTTTAGTTCGGTCGAATTCGCCGAGAATCCCGAGCCCCGCGTCCCTTGCGTCCTGATCGTCGATACCTCGACGTCCATGCACGGCCCACGCATCACCGAGCTCAATGCGGGGCTGCAACTCTACCGGCAAGAATTGATGGCCGACCCGCTGGCATCCAAGCGCGTCGAAGTGGCGATTGTCACGTTCGGTGGCCGGGTGACCCGGCTCGTGGAATTCACCACTGCGCTCGAGTTTGATCCTCCCAAGCTGCAAGTCATCGGCGGCACGCCGATGGGTGAGGCGATCAACGTGGCGCTCGATATGATCGAAGAACGCAAGGCGAGCTACCGAGAGAATGGTATCGCCTACTACCGCCCATGGGCATTCTTGATTACCGATGGCGAACCGAACGATCATTGGAAAACAGTAATCTCGCGCGTGCATGACGGCGAGAAATCAAAATCTTTCTGCTTCTTCGCGGTGGGCGTCGAAGGAGCCAGCATGACGGTGCTCGACGAAATCTGCGTTCGCAAACCGCTGTGGCTCCAGGGCATGAAGTTCCGCGAGTTGTTCAGTTGGCTCTCCAACTCACAGCAAGCGGTCTCGCGTTCCTCGCCCGGTGATGAAGTGCCGTTGGAAGATCCAACGACCGGACCGCGCGGCTGGGCCCAAATCTGATATGGCAACCGTGTGGCGCACCATCTCGCGAAGCGTGCAGGGTGAATCCCACTCGGCAGACGGCACTCCCTGCCAAGACAGCAGCCGGGTTCGTGCTTTTGATGGCAAAGCCGCGGGAACGCTCGTCGCGTGCGTGGCCGACGGCGCAGGTTCGGTGAAACATAGCGGCGTTGGTTCGCTGGTGGCCTGCAATGCGGTCATCGAAAGCGTTGATGCTTTTCTCGAGGCGGACGGCTCGCTTGCCGAAATCGAGCCGCCAGATGTGATCGCTTGGTGTGATTTGGCTCGCAGTCGCATCGAAGAAGAAGCCCAAGCTCGTGACGCCCGCACCACGGAATTTGCAACGACGCTTTGCGTGGCGATTTTGTCGCCGACCGGTTCTTGTTTTTTTCAAATCGGCGACGGCGCGATCGTGCTGCGGAGCGGTGTGGCCTGTGGGGTGGTGTTCTGGCCCGACTCCGGTGAGTATGCCAACACCACGACGTTTATCACCTCAAAAGAATATCGCGATAAGCTCCAGTTTTACGTAACGCCGCAAACCTTCTCGGATGTGGCCCTGTTCACCGATGGCATCGAACGCATCGCGCTACGGTTCGACTCGCAGACTCCCCATCCGCCGTTTTTTGAACCGCTGTTTCAGGCGCTCGCAGCGCTGGAGAATTGGCAGATTCTGGGCGACAACTTGGAACAATTCTTGAAATCCGAATCGGTCTGCAAACGGTCCGACGACGACAAAACCCTCATCTTGGCGACTCTTACCGATGGCTAGTTCTCCCAAATTAGTGGATTCACGGGGCGTCGAGATTCGACTCGGCGAAACCATCGGCAAGGGTGGCGAAGGGAGCGTCTACATCGTCGAAAGCGCGGCGGGCTTGGTTGCCAAACTGTACCACCAGCGGCCGTTGCCTGCCGATACGCTCGCCAAGTTGCAAGCCATGATCTCGTGCCGCACCTCTGCGCTCGAAGCCATCTCGGCTTGGCCCAGCGAATTGTTGCACGATCCACGCAGCCGTGATGCCCTCGGCATTCTCATGCCGAACGTCAGCGATTCGCGCACTTTGCACGAGTTGTACGGCACGGCCAACCGTCGCCGCCATTTCCCCGATGCACGCTGGCATCATTTGATCCTCGCGGCACGCAACGTGGCGGCGGCATTTGAATCGCTGCACGCGGCGGGGATCGTCGTCGGAGATGTGAATCAGGGCAACCTGATGGTCGACAAAAATATGTGCGTCCGCTTTATCGACTGCGATTCGTTTCAGATCGAGAGCAATGGCCACATCTTTCCGTGCCCCGTGGGAACCCCGCACTTTACTCCGCCCGAACTGCAATCACTCAAGCTCCGCGACGTCCGCCGCACGCAGGATCACGACCGCTTCGGGCTGGCAATCATGATCTTTCATTTGCTCTTCGTGGGCCGGCACCCGTTCGCGGGTCGGTTCCACGGCGCTGGGGAATTGACCATCGAGAAAGCCATCGCAGAGCAGCGATTCGCGTTTTCTAAGAACACCCAGCAAACGGAAGTTTCGCCACCACCCGCTTCGCTACTGCTCACGGACTTGCCCCCCAGCTTGGCGGATTTGTTTGAATGGGCTTTTCGAGGACGTCAGGGTAATGAAGGCCGACCGACAGCCCATATGTGGGTGGAACAACTCGAAGCCCTCATCAAACTGCGTCGGCCTTGCTCGTTCGATCAAGCACACATTTATTACAACCAACTCCGCGACTGCCCCTGGTGCCGCATCGAGGACGAAGGGGGCCCCGTGTTCTTCGTCGCCGATGGGGGTGTCTCTACCGTTTCCAAGGGACGCTTAGAGGAACTCGATCGCCGGATTCAACAGTTGCAGATTCCCGGCTTTGCCGATTTGCCTCCCGCCAAGTTGGCGATTCCCCAGGTGCTCAAACCCAAAAAACGCACCACCGTGGCCAAGGCCACGGCCTGCGACGTTGCCGCGACCAGCATGGTGGCCGCCGCGAGTGTTTGCTTGCTCGGCATCAAATGGGTGGCGGCTCTTGGTGCTGGAGCCCTGGGATCAATTGCCGCCGGAAGTTATTTGATTTTCAGTAAAACAGGCCGTGAGCGTCGGGCGGAAGGGGACAAGCTGATCCTGCAACTGCAGCAAATCCAAGCCCAACTCGCCAAGGGGGCCCACGTGGTCCATGCCAAGTATCAACTGCGCAAGAAACAGTTTGAAACTTCCGTGGAGGATTTGAAACAGGCCTACGAACATTACCAAGCCGAGGAAGGCCAACTGCAAGACGTGTTGGCCATTCAGCGCACCACGCAATTCAATCGCTATCTGGCAAGCCACGTCATCCAAGATCATGTCGCGCAAATTTCGGGGCTTACTTTTTCCATGGTCTCGATGCTCGAATCGTTCGGCGTGGAATCGGCGCTCGACGTCGACAATCTCAAATTGATGGGCATTCCCATGCTCAGTCCCGGCTTGACGCTCGAGCTGCTGAGCTGGCGGGAGCGCGTAACCAATGGTTTCAAATTCAAGCCCGAGCATGGCGTGTCATTCGACGATGCCAAGCAGGCCGGCGAAAGCGCGCTCCGTCGCTTCAAAATCTCCCAAGCGCGCAAGGTACTGATGGGCGCCAAGCAACTCGACGCGATGGCGGAAGTCGGCCTCGCCGAAACGAATCGCGATCTCAAAAAGTTCAACGAGCTCGCCGACCGCGGCCGCCACATCGCCCACCAACTCCGCGAATTCCAAAGCAACCGCCGCAGCCTGGAACGCGGGCTCAACTCGAATCCGTATGTGACGGCAACAATCGCGCTCGCGATTCCACTGGTGGCGTGGGTGCTGCGGTTGGTTTTTGGTTAGCCGGGTGCCATGCTCACAGCGGTACTCCGCCGTGGGCATGTAAGTCGAGGATGACGATCAATCAAATCGCCGCATCAGTGTCCCGTGCGATGGTTCGTCGAGAATCGGGGAGAAAAGGTGTCAGGAACCGTTTTCAGCCTTCTTCGGCCTTCCCTGGGGACGGAGGGTGGACTCCAATCCCAGGCGACGAATCGTGCGGTCGCTCCAGGTCGCGCTACCGAAGGGACGGCCCCGCGCGACGCTACGATGCAGCGCGGCTAACTCCGCGTCCGTCTGCGGCGCGTTGACGTGATCCACCCAACTCGCCTTCCGCGGCAACGGCCACGGGGCCAAGAGGGTTCTGTCCTCGGCCGAGCCGCGCAGCCACCGATACAGGCTGCCCCACCGCCATTCTTCGGCCCGTCGCACGAGGTTGGCCCGCAGCGCATTCCGCTCCACGTAGCGGGCCACCGTGTAATAATGCTCATCTTCCTCGACGGGGAACGACTTGAAGCGCCCCTGGTAGACATGCCCCGAACCAGCCGAGTGCCGCTGGGCGTGCCAGCGCTGGGTATGGGTCAACGTCAGCCAGCCCACAAAGCGCGACAGCTCGCCATCCTTGCGCGGCCAGACCAACAGGTGCAAATGATTGGGCATCAGGCAGTAGGCCAAAAGCCGCGTCTTGGTACGCTCCACCGCCTCCAGAAGAACTTTCTCGAAGGCAGCGTAATCGCACTGGTCCTCGAAGATCGACATCCGTGCATTGGCGCGGTTCAAGACATGATACACATACCCACCCTCGGCAGCTCGCTGTGGTCGTCCCATGACCGACAATTAGCACAATCGGGTGACCGTGTCAATTAAAACGGTTCCTGACACCTTTTCTCCCCTTTTCTCCCCCTGCGTTTTCCAAGAAGTATGAGAATCACCGGGCCGCGATGGGACTGTTCTTTGCTGCCTACAATTTCTGCCGCCCGCACAAGACTCACAAGGGCAAAACCCCGGCCATGGCGCATGGGATTGCAGACCACAAGTGGACCGTGCGAGAATTACTGGTGGAAGTCAGCGGCACTTAGTTAGAGACCTAATCTCATGTATGCATTAAGTCTGTCGATATTTGTTGCGTGCTTGATCACAATTGGTATTGCCGCCGTGCGCTGCATGATATTCTGGTACGACCGATCAGCGGCAAAGCAACGCGCGTGCTTAATTGCTTTGCTGGCAATTCCCCTTCTTTTCCCGTCATTGTGGCTGACTGCTAAGCTCCAACGCGCGGGGTTACCAATTCCCAAGCCCCCCATGCCGGACCCGGCGAGTGGCGAATGCGTTATGTTCGTAGCATTTAGCTTCATCGCCGCATACGTCTTTGCGTTTGGTATTGTGCGCGTCGCCAAAGGCAGGAGCAACACTTAATCACACACTACCAACATCTTGTGGATGCCCCTCGCCTGATTTACCAATTCAGTGCTTCAAGAATCTCACCCAAGCTCGTGGCTCCGGCGAGCAGTTTGTCGACGGCGTCGTCTTTCAAGCGGGGAATTTTGTGTTCGCGCATGTAGTCGCCGACTTCCACTTCGTCGCATTTGTCGACGATCCGGCGGGTGAGCTCGTCGTCGATGGAGAGCATTTCAAAAATGCCGACGCGGCCACGGAAGCCGCGCTCGCCGCAGCGTTCGCATTTGCCGGGTTCGTAAATGATGCTCCCTTCGATCTGCGGAGCACCTAACGACGCGGCTTCAACTCCCGTGATATTCCGCGGTTTGCGGCATTGCGAGCAAAGCCGCTTCACGAGCCGTTGGGCCACGGAAAGCCTGAGCGTGGCCGCCACTTGGAACGGTTTCACGCCCATGTCGATAAGTCGCGTAATCACCCCAGCCGCCGAGTTGGTGTGCAGCGAGCTGAACACCAAGTGTCCGGTCAGCGAGGCCTTGATGGCGATGTCGGCCGACTCAAAATCGCGGATTTCGCCAATCATGATCACGTCGGGATCGCTGCGCAGAATATTGCGGAGCACGGTGGTGAACTGCACCTTGTCGGCATCGTCGACTTCGGCTTGGGCGACCCCCACGATATCGAATTCAACGGGGTCTTCCACGGTGATGATCCGACCGGGATAGTTGGCCAGTCGATGACGCAGCGCGGCGTAGAGGGTGGTTGATTTGCCGCTCCCCGTCGGGCCGGTCATAAGAATCATGCCCTGTTTTTGGCTGGCATGTTTGACGAAGGTGTCGTAAGCCTTCTTCGACATGCCAAGCCGATTGAGCGTAAGATTCTCCGTCTCGAGCGCCAACAGTCGCAAGGTCATGCGCTCGCCGTGAGTGGTGGGAAGACAGGCCGCGCGAATGCTGACCTTGCGTTTTTCTTCCTCAAAATGGTGAATGAAGCTGCCATCCTGCGGCAACCGGCGTTCGGCGATGTCCATGTTCGCGAGCACTTTGTAGCGGCTAACAACGGGGTTATGAAGATTCTTGGGGAGCTTGCGAATCGTTTCCAAGTCGCCATCGACGCGAATCTGAATGAGCGTGATGCTCTTCTCGGGATCAATATGAATATCCGAGGCCCCACGTAGGAAAGCGATTTTCAGCATCTCGTCGCACATGGCCACGATATCGGGAGGTTCGCCCGCGACGGCGGTTTCATCCTTCTTGCGTAGACTGCGGACAAAGTTGCCGAGCTTCTTGCCAGACTGTGGCGTGTCGGCGGGTTTTTCCGCTGTGGGGATGACGGTGGTAAGTTCCAACCCAGGAACATAGGCGGCAATCACCCACTCTTGGGAGTCGGCATTCCGCACCCGATGAGTGGGCATCAGATTCCCTGCTGCCGCCCAGAGCTGGAGCTTTTCCAGCGGGTAGGGCCCGTAGGTATTGCCATCGCCAATTTCAAAAAACCACTGGTCGCTCATGCTGGGCGGAGGGGTTGGGGG
>Ga0163153_10006287_pt1 | contig 13464 bp, 9 predicted proteins | sample OliLakLV19MP6IB1_FD_148629 | JGI IMG/M metagenome (GOLD analysis project Ga0163153, IMG submission 148629) | Freshwater microbial mat bacterial communities from Lake Vanda, McMurdo Dry Valleys, Antarctica - Oligotrophic Lake LV.19.MP6.IB-1 | ecosystem: Environmental > Aquatic > Freshwater > Lake... | reverse complement strand
CTCGCCGCCGCTGCCGAGTGCGATCGCGTCTTGGCGCTTCCGCGGCAACTCGTCCACGGTGACTTCTGGGACAACAACGTGTTTTTCCGTGATGGTCGCGTCGTGCTCGTCACCGATTTTGACTTCATGGGTGAGCGCGCCCGCATCGACGATTTAGCACTGACCCTTTACTTCACGAGCTTGCAGTACGCAGAGATTTCAATCTCCGATGATCAGCTCTGGCGATTACGCAGACTCGTCGACGCCTACGACAGCGGGTTAGCCAACCCCTTGTCGAGCGCGGAGCGTGCGGCGTTGCCACTGGCGATGGCGCGTCAGCCCCTATGGTCGATTGGTGGGTGGGTCGCTCTGCTCGATGATGAGCAGAGCGCTCGACAACACGCCGCCGGCACCTCTGGGGAAGTGGACTGGGCGTTGAGAATCATTGGTGAGCTTGACAAATGGCAAACAGCGTTTGCATAGGCCACCAGACATTCCAATAGTCGGCCATTGGCTAAGCTTTGTCATCCAAAGAATGAAATTTTGCATCGAATTTCACGAATTCTTCGAACTAATCCTTCGAGAAATTCGATGCAAAATTTCGACCGAAACTCCATTGGATTGGAGCAATTACCCAATGATGATATTCACCAATCGGTCGGGCGTGACGATGATGCGGGTGATGGTGTTGCCATCGACATATTTGGCGACACGCACATCGGTGAGCGCCATCTGTTTCAGTGTTTCGTGATCAATGTCAGCGTCCACGGTTAGCACCGCACGCAGCTTGCTATTGACCTGCACCGGCGTTTCGATAGTAGTATCGGCGCAGAGGGCTTCGTCGTAGATCGGCCACGCAGCCAGGGCAATCAAGGCCGGCTCACCCAAGCGCGACCACAACTCTTCGGCGATGTGCGGGGCGAAGGGGGCCAACAGACGCAAAAACGGTTTGGCGATCGCCACCGGCAAGGTTGCGCTTTGTCCCACCAGGTTGACAAATTCCATCATCCGGCTGACGGCGGTATTTAATTTGTCAATCGACGCCACGCTCTCGTTGACACCCTTGATGGTTTTGTGCAACTGCTTCCACAACGCAGCTTCACTTTCGGGCGGCGCGGCGGTCAGCTTGCCGTTCAACACACCGGTCTGCTCGTCAACCATGGCGCGCCAGACTTTGTTTAGGAAACGGGAGACGCCATCAATGCCAGCCATGTTCCAGGGTACGCTGGCACTCACCGGCCCGGTAAACAGTTCATAGAGCCGCACGGCATCCGCGCCATAGCGGTCGATCACCTCGTCCAACCCGTACACATTCAGCTTGGATTTGGACATTTTCTCCAGTTGCGTATGCAGCACTTTGCCGGTGTTCTTGGCCACCCACTGCCCAGCCTGCTCTTCCACCTCCTGTGGATAGTAATATTTGCCATTGCTGTCCTGGTAGGAATGGGCCTGGATCAAGCCTTGGTTGAACAGTTGTTGGAACGGCTCTTTGGTCGAAACCAGGCCACAATCGTAGAGCACCTTGTGCCAAAAGCGCGCATAGAGCAGATGCAACACCGCATGTTCAACGCCACCCACATAGAGATCCACCGGCATCCAATAATGTTCCTCCGCCGCCGACCACGGTGCCTGGTCGTTATGCGGATCGATGAAGCGCAGATAATACCAACAGGAGCCGGCCCATTGGGGCATGGTGTTGGTTTCACGCACACCGGTGCGTCCATCGGGCAGGGTGACCAACAGCCAATCATCGCCGGCTTGGGCCAGGGGCGGTTTGCCAAAGGCGGCAGACTTGCGCTCACGGATGGGCGGCAAGGCTACCGGTAATTGATCTTCGGGGATCTTGGCCAATGTGCCATCGGCCAAATGGATCACCGGGAAAGGCTCGCCCCAGTAGCGTTGACGCGAAAAGAGCCAATCGCGCAGTCGATATTGAATCTTGCGCTGTCCGTAGCCGTGTTCCTCTAGCCAGGTAATCATGCGTTCCTTGGCCGCGGCGGTCGGCAGTGTATCCAAGAAGCCGCTGTTGATGGCAATCCCTTCACCTACATAGGCGGTCTCCTGGATCGACACTTCGCCACCCTGCACTACTTCGATAATCAGCAAACCAAAGTGGCGCGCAAAGGCATGATCGCGCTCATCATGACCCGGCACCGCCATAATCGCTCCGGTGCCATAGCCGCTCAGCACATAGTCGGCCACCCAGATGGGGATTTCAGCCCCATTGGCCGGGTTGATGGCATAAGCACCGGTAAAAACCCCGGTCTTTTCCTGCCCCAGAGCCGCCCGCTGCAACTCTGATTTATTCCTGGCCGTGGTCACATAGTCGTCCACCACCGCCCGCTGGTCCTCCGTCACAATCTGCGCAACCAACGGATGTTCCGGCGCCAACACACAATAGGTGGCCCCAAACAACGTATCCGGCCGCGTGGTGAAGACGCTGATTTTAGATTTGCGATTTTGGACTTCGTCGTGAGCGCCGGGGACCCCTTGGGTGCGAACGATTTTGGATTCTGGCGTCGCTCCGTCAATCGCGCCCGTCCCAGAGGGATCCCCGCTCCCGCCAAAATCGCAAATCAAAAATTCTATCTCAGCGCCCTCAGACTTGCCGATCCAATTGCGCTGCATCTCTTTCAGACTCTCCGGCCACGCCAGGTCATCTAGATCGGCCAGCAGGCGTTCGGCATAGGCGGTGATTTTTAACATCCACTGGCGCATGGATCGTCGTTCGACGGGGTCGCCGGTCTCTACATATTTGCCATCCTGTACTTCTTCGTTGGAGAGCACCGTACCCAACGCCGGGCACCAATTGACCGGCACATCGGCCAAGTAGGCCAGCCCCTGGTCAAAGAGCTTTAGAAAGATCCACTGCGTCCACTGATAGTAATCCGGCGCGGCGGTATTGACCTCACGTTCCCAGTCATAGGAAAAACCCATACGCTGCAACTGGCGACGAAAGGTATTGATGTTACGCGCCGTCAAATCGGCGGGATGGACGTTGGCGCGATCAGCGGCGCGTTCCGTCGGCAGGCCAAAGGCATCCCAGCCCATAGGGTGGAGCACATTGTAGCCCTGCATCCGGCGTACACGCGCAATCACATCGGTCGCAGTATACCCTTTGGGATGGCCGACATGCAAGCCATCCCCAGAAGGATAGGGAAACATATCCAGAATATAATATTTGGGCTTCTGCGCTAACGCTGCGCCGGTTGGCGTGCGAAAGACAGCTTGGGTCGCCCAGGCTGCTTGCCACTTGGGTTCAATCGTTTGGGGATTGTATTGGGTTGACATTGCTACTCCTCGCGTTGATCGCTGGCATACTATTGCCGCAAAATTATTGTCCACGTCGATGGCAACACAACAACAGAGTTGGCGAGATTTAGCCTTGAACTAAAGTTCAAGGCTAAATCTGTTGTTTGCTGAATCTATCGTTGTGTTTGTTGAATATACGCTATGGGTTATGGTCAGGCCCGCTGATCGCGCGGGCTATCTAAGCGCGAGGAGACCGCCAACGCTGGAGCGAGTCGCGGCCAGATACGTGATGGTGGCGAAGATGGTGTAGGTACTCGGTATAATATCCATCATAAAAATCAGTATACCACAGCTTGTCAAGGGGGGTGGATAAATGCTAGCCATTTTGTTTGGACTACGCTACAATTTCCATAGACGATACATCGAAAACGTTGAAGAGCAGACATCGCGTGAGGCATGCATTGCATCAGCTTGGCGATCAAAACGATCTCTATAATCCACCCTCACCTACAATAGTCAGCTTTTGCAATAAATCTATAATGGCAAATTGAACGAAGATCACCTTGTCATCTTGTCATCTTGTCTCCCTGTCTCCCTGTCTCCTTGTCTTCTCATCTCCCCCTCACTCCTCATCCCCACCACTCTGTTGAATCAACTTCGCCACCAGCGCCGTCCACCCGGTTTGGTGACTAGCCCCGATGCCTGCCCCACCATCGCCATGAAAGTACTCATAGAAGAGAATATGATCACGCCAGTGTGGGTCGTTTTGGAAGAGATCACTGCCGCCATAAACGGCACGCTTGCCATTGCTGTCGCGCAGGAAAATCTTGGTGAGGCGCTGGGAAAGCTCGGTGGCGACGTCACCTAGGGTAACATAGTGACCGGAACCAGTCGGCATTGCCACACGAAGCGACTCGCCATAGTAGTGATGATGCTTTTGGAGCGACTCGATCATCAGATAGTTGACTGGGAACCAGATTGGGCCACGCCAATTGGAGTTGCCGCCAAAGAGACCGCTGCTCGACTCGGCTGGTTCATAACGCACTGCATGATCCTGCCCATTCACATGAAAGATGTAGGGATTCTGCTCATGCTCTTTGGAGAGCGCACGCAGTCCATAGTCCGAGAGAAATTGGCCCGGATCGAGCATACGCTCCATGATTCGTTGCAATTGATCGGCATTGACCAAGGAGAGCAGATGCGCGCCCGCCGCCCCTCGATCCGTGAGTAGCGTGATATTCTCGATCAAGTTGGGGCGATATTTGGCAAACCACGCCATCCGCTGGCGAAAACGCGGTAACTTTGCCAAAGCCTCCGGCTCCAGCGTCTCGACGGCAAAGAGCGGGATCAGCCCGACAAAGGAGCGAATCCGGAGCGGAATATGGTGGTCATCGCTCAAGTGAATCATGTCATAAAACATGCCATCTTCTTCGTCCCACAGCCCATGCTCGCCAAAGGCTTTGTTAATGGCGTTGGCAATGTAGATAAAGTGTTCAAAAAACTTGGTCGCTACATCCTCATAGGCCGGCTTGGCGCGCGCCAGTTCCAGGGCAATTGCCAACATGTTGAGACAGTACATGCCCATCCACGCTGTGCTGTCGGCCTGTTCCAGATGGCCGCCGGTGGGCAACGGTTGGCTGCGGTCAAAGACGCCAATGTTGTCTAATCCCAAAAAACCACCTTGAAAGACGTTGCGTCCGTCGGCATCTTTGCGATTGACCCACCAAGTGAAGTTGAGCAGCAACTTGTGGAAGATCTTTTCCAAAAAGTCAGTGTCCGCTTTACCGGTCACATTACGGGCGATCTTGTAGACACGCCAGGCTGCCCAAGCATGAACCGGCGGGTTGACATCGCCAAAGGCCCACTCATAGGCCGGCAATTGGCCGTTGGGGTGCATATACCATTCGCGCGTCATCAGAATCAGTTGACGCTTGGCCCATTCCGGGTCAATCAACGCCAGTGGTATGGTATGAAAGGCCAAATCCCAGGCCGCATACCAGGGGTATTCCCACTTGTCGGGCATGGAGATGACATCCAGGTTATAGAGATGATCCCACGCAGCATTGCGGCCAGCTTTACGCCCCTCCGGTGGCGGTGGGCTGGCCGGATCACCGTTGAGCCACAGGTCGATCGCATAGTGGTAAAACTGTTTACTCCAGAGCAGACCAGCAAATGCTTGACGCTGCACATTGCGTTCATCAGCGTTGAGCGTGGCTTTCTGTACAACCGCGTAGAAGTCATCTGCCTCTTGAATACGCTGGGCGAAGATTTCGGCAAAGTCACCAAAGGGTGCATGATTGGCCTGATTAGTCAAGCGCACCTGCACCGTAAAGGTTGCTCCTGGTTGGACAATGGTCTGATAGTGCGCAGCGACTTTGCTGCCCGTGCCCGCTGGGTTGACTCGTTCCATTTGCCCATGCACCACCGCGTCATTGATGCCATCTTTGACATAGGGGCCGGCATTCGGTGTGCCAAAGAGCCGTTCCGTGTTGGTTTCGTTTTCCGTAAAGAGTAGGCGTGTTGTCGGTTGCGTGTGACTTGTATCGACATAGAACCAGCGCTCACCCAGATGACGATGATCGGTGTGTGCGGCTAGGCTATTTTGCGGCGGGTGAAGCATGACTTCGAGCTCGGCGCGTGGCGTTCCATAGCCCCACGACCAGGTGTTGCGATACCAAAGCTGGGGCAGGATATGGAGCGGCGCAGGATCTGGCCCGCGATTGATGGCCGAAATGCGACAGAGGATATCCTCTTCATTGGCCTTGGCATACTCGATAAAGATGTCAAAGTAGCGCCCCTGTTGGAAGGCGTCATGGAGCGCGTCGGCCAGTTCATATTCAAAGCCTTGCCGCCCGCGCCGCCGATTTTCTGCCACCAGATCGCCGTAGGGATAGGCGACCTGGGGATATTTGTAGAGCATCTTCATATAGGCGTGAGTCGGCGTGTTGTCGAGATAGAAATAATATTCCTTCACATCCTCGCCGTGGTTGCCTTCGTTGCCAGTCAGGCCAAAAAAGTGCTCCTTCAAAATGGGATCGTGCTCATTCCACAGCGCCACTGCCAGACAGAGATTTTGATAGCGGTTGCAAACACCACCAATGCCATCCTCATTCCAGCGATAGGCGCGGCTGCGCGCATGGTCATGGGGAAAGAACTCCCATGCTTCCCCGCTAGCGCTATAATCTTCGCGCACCGTACCCCAGGCCCGATCACTCACATAGGGTCCCCAGTTTTTCCAATCTGCCACGCGCTCTTCCGACATGGCTAGGCGTTGGTGTTCTTTGGTTGGTTCCGTTGCAGTATTGATTGTCTCTGTTGGCATGGCTCATTCCTTGTTTGATTGTGGATCGTAGGTCTGGATGGACACTGGAAATGTTGATGATCACACTGTTTGTGCGCCAGCCAATAGATGAAATGCTTGCTTTATTGGGTGATTGGATATTGGGTGATTGAGCTTGTCGAAATCACCCAATATCCAATCACCTAATCCCCCATCACCTACTTCATAGCTGCCTACCACCCAGATGATCCATAGCGCTCCTCACGCCAGGGGTCGGCGTCATTGTGATAGCCGTTGCGCTCCCAGAAACCCGGCTGATCGGTGGCGCTGAACTCCAAGCCACGCAACCATTTGCCGCCCTTCCAGAGATAGGCGGTTTTCTCATCACGGTGCGCGGTGTTGACGCCAATCACCATCCGCAGCGGCCAGCCGTGGTCGGCATCCAGCGGTTTGCCATCGTAGTGGGTCGCCATCAACATACTGTCGGACAGCAGCAGGTCGATGGGGGTATTAGTGGTGTAGCCTTGTTCACAATGTTGGATCACAAATTTGGCCGTCGCTTTGGGCTGGATCATGCCCATTTCTACCAACGTTTTGACGGAAACCCCTTCCCACAGCGTATCAAATTTTGACCAGCGGGTGACACAATGCAGATCCAACATCAATTGGGCGCGGGGCAGTTGATTGAACTCTTCCCAGTTCCAAAGCTTTTTCTCGGCCACTTCTCCAAAGACACGAAAGTTCCAAGTTGCCAAATTGGTATGCGGCACCGAACCATAATGCAAGACCGGAAATTTATCGGTTAACGACTGGCCTGGCGGCAGGCGGTGCATAGCGCGCACCTCTTCTTCACGTTGCTTGCGTGGGGTAAGAATTTTATTGAACATCGATTTGCTCCTTATAGATCGCTCATCGGTAATCGACCTTTTCAAACCACTTTTCAGTATCATGGATAAAGCTTACCTAGTCATGAAGCTTCTGTTACACATTTCTTACGAACTATCAATCGCATAACTTTCGTTGTCGTCATAGGTACAGAAAAAATAATTGAAAGTCACACCATTCAACTACCCGCTCTGCCAAGTCGCTACACCATCTCGCGAAAATAGAGGTAATCCCTACCCCTGGCCTTGCGGCAAGGCAAATCTGTGTTATGTTCATCGCTATTTTCTCCTAACAAATATCATTATGGCGGTGATTTGACTGTATGATTTCCTCTGATTCAATTTGATGAATATGCATAGAATGCTTTGATTATAAGGACCGAGCGCACAACTTACATCGGCTGTTTTACATGTCGATAGTAAGGGATTTGGACAAAAAAAGAGCGCCTACTAGGCGCTCTTCACAGTCGTGATAAGTAAAAATACAGGGGTGGGAAATTGGATAAAAACAGGCTGCTGGCAGGCGCGATCTCATGCTGACTTGTTTTTAGACAGGCTGTACACGCACTGCGCAGGCTAATTCAGCCCGATCTTTGGAAACGCGCCCATCGACATAACGCAAGACAAATTCATTCCAGGCTGCCTTTGCCTGTAGATGCGTATAGCCATATCGCTCTTGCAAGGTGATGAGCAACACTTCACTCGGAGCCATTAGAATAACGCCCAAGTCGTGGTCAGTGAGAGCGCTGAAAAAGGCGCGAAAACTCGCCCGAAACTGGCGCAAAATATGATGGTTCTGATACATGTTCATCAATCATTCCTCCCGATTAACCTTTGTCAGTCGCCTTTGGGGATTTGCTTATACAACAGCGTAACGTTGGTAGCGTAACGTTGGTAGCGTAACGTTGGTAGCGTAACGTTGGTAGTGTTACGTTGGTGGCAAGCAGAAGGTTCCCTAACCAGTGTGACACATGCAGCAATCTTATCACAATGAAATGATTCGTAGTCTTACAACAGATTAGCAATTGTTGCTTTTGTGTAACTAAGCTAAAATCAGCCTGAAATCGCAACGTTGCGATTTCAGGCTGATTTTAGCTTACATAGTAAGCAAAATTATCGATTTACACGCTTATGCCACAGCGAAAGCTGTATACGGTTGGTCAATTTGACGCTCCCGAACCATCTTGGTTTCTTCATGCTGAATTGATTGAAATTGCAGGCTTCCACACATATTTCCCGGTGTCGGCGGTGCTGCCGTCGCCAAGAAATGGGTGACATGCGCAGCCGTTTGCTCTATCAGTTCCGCACCGCCCGCAAAATCGAACAGGTTATGATGAGCGATCGTTGGAGCAGGCAGATAGACAACCGGCAACCGTTGAGCCACAAGCGGCGCATCCACCAAGACCTGTTGGCGCAATGCGGTAAAGACTTTGTCGAGCAATCGGTCGGCGAGGCAGCGGGGTGGTTGACTGGGCCGGCGGCGATTGCCGGCATCCAATACAACTACGGAAGCTGCACCCATCTGGACTGCGGCCTTGAGCGGCACATTGGCCGACAGACAGCCATCGACGTGCCGACGACCGTCAATTTTCACCGTGGGCAAGAGGCCGGGAATCGCGCTACTGGCGAGCAACGCCGGTTGCAGTTCACCCTTGGTAAAAAACGCGCTACGTCGGCTCATCAACTCGGTAGTGACGACGCCCAAGGGCAGCTTTAATTCCTCAAAGGAATGCCCACAGAGGATCTCCCGAATCAGCTTAGCTAACCGATCCTGACGGAACAGGCTCTGGCCGGTTTGCAACAGACATAAAAGCTTGGCCAGGGATCCATCTGCGAAGATATCAGTGCAGCGCAGGTTTGTCCAGAGAGTTTCCAAAAGCTCAATCCCCCGATCAAAGCCACGATCCGCAATGACCGCGCCGTTGAGCGCACCCACCGATGCGCCCACAATCAGGTCAGGACGTATGCCCGCTGTGTGCAGCGCCCGCAACATGCCTACTTGCACTGAGCCTAGACTTGCGCCACCGGAAAAGGCAAAGGCAATTGGTCTAGGTAAACCGTTATTCCATTGTTCGTACATAACGCCTCCTTGACCTATAGACAACCATTGACTTGGCCGGCCATTCTATTATAGACCCTTCGCCACCGCCCAACAGGGAGCAAAATCCATAACGCTACCCGGGAAATTATTCAAAAAGTAGAGCACCTTATGTGCATTCTTCATACCAAGATAAACGAATTTTCTCGCTAGTTTCTGAGATTCACTATGCACCAGTTTCTCACTATCGACTTGAGCAAACCAGAGCAACTTGCTATCAAAAACATTCAAATTTCTACCAAGATAGAGTACACCCGCTAGAAAATAAAGAGACCGCGCCAAGCGCGGTCTCTTTATTACAGATGCCACACGCCGCCACCTGCACGACTACTTCATCCGCTGCCGGCGTCGGGTCGGGGACACGTTCGATACTAATCTTTTCAGAATAAAGCAACGATTTCACTACTACGTGGATCGATGGTGGTCAAGTCGGATCCCTTGCGTCGATTACAAGGCAGACAAGCAAGCGCCAGATTCTGTGATTCGGTTTTCCCACCATGTTTGCGCGCGAGCAGATGATCAACTTCATGCGTATAGGGTGATACGCTTTGATGAATAAGGCAGTATTCACAGCGTGATTCGGCACGTTCGATCACTAATTGCCGCAATGGGATAGGAATGGTTGTTTTGCTCATGACAAATGCTGCGTTAGTTATTGATTTGTTGCTTTGCCAGCAGATGATGACCACGTGCTTTTAGAAGCACAACCACATGTTCAATCTGTTCAAATGCATCTAATTCGGCCTGTTCCAACTCTGTCAATTCTCCCTCACGATTCTGATCCAGCAGGTCACCTAAGCGTTCCTGTGTTTCCGCCGAAACCGCAAAGGTCAAGATTTCTTGTGGGCTTGGACTAGTTACCAAGAAATCAAGAACTTCAGCATAAGCCGGCGAGGCACTAGCTGCTTGGTTCATCTGTAATGAGAGCGTAGCCAGCCTTGTATCAGGTGTAAGCGTTTGTGCAATTTGCTCCAATAATTCAGGCAGGCGCTCGCGCACAGGCGCTAATCTTGCTGCCAAACTATCAGAAATCTGTACCTTGAGTTCAACCATTTCTCACCTTTTTGTAGAACAAGACACTCATGATCGACTATCTCTTCGTAGATCCAACCAGGCAAGCTCTTGTGGGGTAAGCTTGAGTGTCATCGCTTCCATGTTGGCTTTGAACTCATCGGCATTGGCGCAGCCGACCAGGGCAAAAATATTGAGTGGGTAGCTCATCACATAGGCGGTAGCGATCTGGGGGATGCTCATGCCGTGCTCGGCGGCTAGGGTCTTCACCCGATCCAGCCGTTGGAAGTTTTCTTCATTGCAATAGCATTCAACGCAAAGCTTGTCCCCATAAGTCTCAAAGGTGTCCAGGTTGTCACGGTTGAAGCGTCCGCTAAAGAAGCCACCGGCCAGACTCGACCAGGTGAAAAGGGGCATATTGTGTTGAGCATACCAGGCCCGTTCGCCCTCACCCGCAGGGCCGGCAATGCTGACGCAGTTGGGCCAGGGCGCCTGTTGTTGCACGGCCAGGGTAAAGTTGGGGCTGCTCACCACAAAGGGCTTGAGGCCATGCTTATCCGCATACTCATTCGCCTCCTCAATGCGCGCCGTGGTCCAGTTGGAACCGCCAAAGGCGTGAAAGCGCCCAGCGGCGTAGTGTTCGTTCAATACCTCGACAATCGGGCCGACCGGCTGGCTGGGATCGTCACGATGGAGCACATAGAGGTCGATAAAATCGGTCTTCTGGCGGGCCAAGGAATCGAAGAGATCCGCGGTAATGTCATAAGGCGTGACGCGCTGACGATCTTGGTTGTGATGGGCGCCCTTGCCCAGCACCACGACTTGGTCGCGGATGCCGCGTTCGTTGATCCAGTGACCAAGCGTGCGTTCACAGTCGCCGTTGCCATAGCCATGCGCTGTGTCAAAAGTTGTGCAACCCAGCGCAAAGACACCGTCGAGCAGGGCCATGCTCTCTTCTAACTTTTTCATACTGATCATCACTGTGCCCTGCACCAGACGGGAGAATGGTTTATCGATGCCTGGGATTTTGCCGTATTCCATGAAAAACTCCTTATTCCGAATCGTTTGGTTGAAATGTACCTTGATCATACCGCAACTTTGATATGGGTGCAATCTTAGCGTAGATGTGGGCAAGACTACAGCAGATTCAGGATAGCAACAGATTGGTCGCGGGTTGCGGGAAATGGAGGGACGGTTTGAGCTTGTCAAGCAACTCAGAATAAATCAACGAGGAGTGAGCACGCCCACGTGCTCACTCCTCGTTGATTTATTCTCGAATCCGCAGTAATTCACATTAGAACGTCGAAATCTGCGTCTCCTTGGCGGTGATAAACTCTAGCAGTGCCGGCGTGCCTTCTTGGGTCTTCTGAATGCCGCGTTTGATGGCGGGGATGATCTGATCGGGTGTGGTGATGCGCTCGCCATAGCCGCCAAAGGCTTTGGCCATGTCGGCGTAGTTGCCGGAAATGTCGGTTGAGCGATACTTCTCGGTAGAGACTTGCATAATCGACAACTCAATCGCCATGGAGAAATTGTTGAGCAGGATCGAGAGAATCGGGATACGCTCACGCACGGCCGTCTCAAAGTCCATGCCGGTGAACCCAATCGCCGCGTCACCCCAAACATTGATGCAAATTTTGTTGGGATTGAGCAACTTTGCACCCATTGCTAGCCCCAACCCATAGCCCAGTTGGGTCGTCTTGCCCCAGCCGATATAGGAAAGTGGCAGCGAGGATTCCCAGAAGGGCGACAGTTGATCGCGTGGGCTGCCGGCATCATGGGTGATGATGGCGTTGTTAGGGTCAACGGTGCGGATCAGATCCGCGATGACGCGGTAGGGAGAAAGCGGTGCTTCGTTGCTGGTAAGTTTAGGCTTCCATTGAGCAATCCATGCCTCTTTACCGGCTTTGATCGAGGCGGCCAAGGCATCACGCCGGCCACGTGGCTTACCACCCAGCCGGTCGCGCACCGCTTCGTTCAAGGCTTGCAAGGTCAACTTGGCATCGCCCACCAAGGCATGGGCGACCGGCAGATCCTTGTTGATGTCGGCTGGATCAAGGGTGGCATGAATCAGCGTCTTGCCCGCCGGCACCTTGATGCCAAAGCTGGTGATGGTAAAGCTGTTGCCAATGCCAAAGATCACGTCGGCGTTCTGCATGGCATCCCAGACGGGTCGGGGCATGGCGCGGTTGGCGCACCCCAACGCCAACGGATGATTCTCGGGGAAAGCGCTTTTGCCGGACAGGGTAGTTGTCACCGGTGCTTCGAGCAATTCCGCCAGTTCGCGCAACTCGTCCCAGGCTTGGGCATAGTGGATGCCTTGGCCGGCATAGATGACCGGACGCTCGGCGGCGATCAACATGGCGGCGGCTTTGTCCACATCATCCGGCGCAGGGCCATAGCGGGTGTGGATCGCCGGTGTGTACTCCCAGTCATCGGGCGCTTCGGCGTGGATGAGATCGGCGGGGATTTCCACCAACGCCGGGCGGGGTCGTCCATTGCGCACGGCATGAAAGGCGCGGCGCATGAGCGCCGTTATGGCTTCCGGCATGAGAAGCTGTTCACACGTTTTGGTCACATGACGGTAGTTGAGCGCCGAGCTAAAGTTGGGATCAACCCCGGACAGGTTGCGCGGATAGCCCATAGGCAGCACCACAATCGGCGACGATTCACCATAGGCTTGGGCCACACCGCCAAAGGCATTTTCTGTACCCGGCCCATGTTGCATACAAAAAACCCCAATCTGACGACCAGAGCTTAACCGACCCACGGCATCGGCCATATGCAGTCCAATGCGCTCCTGACGTACAATCACTGTACGGATATCGACCTTGGCCGCGGCCTCGATCAGGTGGTTGACGGGATAGGCAAAGAGATACTCCACTCCCTCAGCCTTCAAAATGCGGGCAACAACATCAGCAACTTTCATCTTGGTTCCTCCTGTTTTGAATGAGAAATAA
>Ga0163153_10006286_pt1 | contig 13469 bp, 6 predicted proteins | sample OliLakLV19MP6IB1_FD_148629 | JGI IMG/M metagenome (GOLD analysis project Ga0163153, IMG submission 148629) | Freshwater microbial mat bacterial communities from Lake Vanda, McMurdo Dry Valleys, Antarctica - Oligotrophic Lake LV.19.MP6.IB-1 | ecosystem: Environmental > Aquatic > Freshwater > Lake... | reverse complement strand
CCTGATTCATCGTCCCGGTCCAGAGGACGTTGCGGCCAAGCGGGAGTTGGTAAGGCGGCATCCCCGCGCCGATTTTTATAGGCAGGGACGGCACACCTTTGCCTTTTTTTCCGCGCCGGGATTCGAGCTTGCTCAGGAACTCGGCAAAGTAGAGTTCGGGGTGAGCGAGGTTCATCTCGTCGAGCAGGACAAGGCAGACCGCGTTAGACAAACCCGGATAATCTTCGCTCCACGGCTTTTGACTTTGGGCGAGGAAACGTAACACTGGTTGGGCGTCGAACTTGTTGTCGATGGAATTGAAGAAGCCAAGCATGGACTCCTGCGAATCCCAGTTCGGCTGGACAGAAAGCGGCTCAAAGAAGAGGCCGCCGAAGTGCGAATAGAGACGCGGCAGTTCAGACTTTCCGGTGCCGGAAACACCAGCGAGAATAGTGAGTTGCGACCATTCGGCGGTTTTGAGGGCGGTGTGGAACGCTTTCAGAATACGCGGGTTGAAGTGCAGACCGTATGAATCGCAGGCATCGCCAATTCCCGTGAGCCATGTCATTTCATCAATGTCAGCTTTTTCAGGCGGTTTGACTTTGTCCGCCTTGATGTGCGGCATCTCGATTTCCTTGTAACGCGCCTCAACCTCGGCAGGACGTTCATAAGCGGCGCGGAGGCGGTTGAGTTCGGCTTGTGCCTCGTTTGCCGCGCCCTCGAAGATCGATGCCTTTTGGGCGAAGGATTTGTTCTCCGCGTTGACTTCGGAGTTTTTGCGGCGTAGATCGCCAACTTCCGCAACAGCGGCGCTGTTCTTGGCGTTTTGATGCGAGAGTTCGTCTGCGCGTGCCTTCTGAGTCTTTGCTTCCGATTCGAGAGCCTGATACCGCTCTCGCATTTCCTCGGACGGTCGGGTGGCAAGTTCTTCACGCAGATGTCTGAGTTCATCGGTTTGGTTGTTCAGATCGCGGAGGATTTCGGCAGGGTCTTTGCCGCCGAGTTGTCGTTTCAACTGCTCGAATGCCCCGAGAAGTTCGGTTTGGATGCGAAGAGAGTCACGCAGACGGGAGAGTTCTTCTCTTGAAGAGGCTTCGGCGAGTTCCAGCGACTTGCGGCGCTCGTCGAAACGGGCTGCGACGGATTCTTCGAGTTCGTCGTTACGCTTCTGCAATTGCTGTTCTAACCGCTGCTCTTTGCGTTCGAGCGTCCGTTCATTAGCTTGCAGTTCCACCTTGCGCCCCTCGAGTTCGCTCTGCAGGGCGGATACTGCGCCCTTTTGCTTTTCAAACTCCGTGCGTTCGGTCTCCAATTGCTGGCGTGCGTCGTCCTGCTGTTTTGTCCATGCCTCGCGATCCTTGGCGATTTCAACGCGGATGCGGTCACGCTCGGATTGCTCGGCTTTTGAGACCTCGTCCATACGCGCGGTTGTCAGTTTGGCGATTTCATCTTCCAATGCGGAAAGTTTCTTTTCGCGGGCATTCGCGATTTCCATTTCCATCCTGGCGCGTTTGTCTCGCAGTTCAGTATCCAAGGTAGCGCGCTCTTCCGCGAAGCCCGCGTCGCGCGCTTGCTCGGCGACTATGACGGTCTGCTCGCGCCGGGTTAGTTCAGCTTTCTTCTCTTCGAATGCCTGGCGGTCGGCGGCGAGTTGGGTCGCAAGTTTTTCCAGTCGTTCGGACTCCGCCTGGTTCGCCTGATGTTGCCGGGTTGCCTCGTCCGCGAGCGACTTGGCTTTATCGGCGAACCCGGCATCAGCTTTCTGCTCGCGTTCAGTCACGGCGAGTTCGCGCCTGGCGAGGTCGCCTTCCCTGGCGTGAAAGGCTTCCAGCCTTTTTGCCACATCCGCGGCGATCGCATCCAAACTCCTTTGGCGTGCGTCAAGTTCGGCCTGCCGTTTTTCGACAACCTCTATAAATGCCTCACGCTGAGCGTCAGCGAAGTTCGCCTTGGCTCTTGCTTCGAGCTGGGCGATTTCGAAGCGACGCTTCTCCAAGTCCGCCTTCTCGGCGGCGATACTGTCGGCGTTACGCTTGAACTCTTCGGCGCGGCCGGATCGCTCGGCCTCGAAGCTGTTCTTGTCCACGGCAAGCAAATCGCCTTCGTGGGCAAGGTTGGTTTCCTTGCTTTTGATGTCGCACTCGCGGCTGTCTAAGTCGGTTTGCCGCTTGTCCAAATCGGCGGCAATCCGCTTCAGTTCTTCTTCTGATTTGCCGAATAATCCCATGACTTTTATGTCTCACTTAGTGTTTTGATGGTTGAGTAAGATGCTTTGCGAAGTTCTCCGATGTCCTCTTTTGGCAGCGGCAGGGGCTCATTGCCGTGGCGACGTCTGGCGATGACATTCTCGATGTCGCGCATGAAAGACGGTTGCGAATCCGCGATTACGCGAAGGGTGTCGCTGTCAGACATAAGAAGAAACGCGATGACGCAGGAACCGAGCGTCTGTCCGTCGCCCTGCAGGGTCTGGCGGATAGCCATAGTCTTGACGGTGCGCAGGCATTCCGGCAATGCTTCGCAGAGATTGGCATCTGCAGACTTCTTTCCAGCCACGTTGACGAACTCCGAATCGCTGACATCCGGCGGCAACTTACCGACTAGTTGCTTCCCAAACGCTGACTGCACGGCGGCATAAAGATCGCAGGCGAAAACGAGTGCGTCAACACCGTCCTTGCGGGATAGCCAAAATCTCTCCGCGTGAATCAGGCGGTCCTGCAAATTCGGGCCGAGGCGATGGAACGCCTTGAAGCCGAATTCGCTCTGGATACTGGCGCGGGCGTCCAAGAGAGAATCGGCGCGGGCATCCTTGTCCGAGCCAGCAACGGACATGTCCGCGAAACCAATGTCAGGCAGGAGCGCGTGGACGGTTTTGCGCATGAACGGTTCGTCAGGCAATTCCTCTTCCGGCGCGTCGGGGCCACCCTTGCCGTGTCCTTTCTCGTCGCGCTTCCTTTTGATGCCGAGTAGGCGGCTGATGAGGTCTGGATGTGAGGACGCGATGCGGCGCAAGGGATGTGACTCGTCCTTCTCCGCCTGCAGAATGGCGATTGCGAGAACGGTCCCTAGCTCTGCCTGACCATTTCGGAAGTCAAAAAGTTTGCCTGCTGGAATTGGCCTGAAGCCGAATTCCGGCAGCTCCAGCCCGACACTTTGCGCTGCATTTTCAAGCAATGCGGAGTGTTCGGATTGCCCGGTGAATGTGAGTGTTTTGATAGCACCCTCAAATGGACGACGGCAGCAGGCGTAAAACAACGCCCACTCGAGCGAGGCGTGGATTTTTGAGATGGGGCGGAACGGCGTGCTCCGAGATAGACGCAAGTTGGCAACGAGTTTATGATAGCGTTGCCAATTGGTATCGTTCTCGAATGGCTCTTTCGGTCGAGTATCAGGATCGTCCGGGTTCGGAGGACTTGGATTCTGCAATGACTTCTTCCACTTGCTCAGCCAACCGGTCAGTTTGCTATCCTGTTCAAGCAGTTGCTCGAACGCGCTTTCGAGAATTAGGGAGAAGCCGTTGCCGAAGGGGTCGGCAATGCGGAACTCGCTATCGCTTTTCTGGATAGCGATGGGGCAGTCGAGATAATGCATCTCGGGTTGCGGAACTATAGTAATTTGCTGGACCGCAGGAATTTTGTCGTCGTTGCCAAATGCCTTCGACCGTTTTTTCATTGCCCCCAAAGCGCTAATGACGTCGCGCGGCACCGGCACACACTGTTTGTGTGCTTGATTCGCACTGACCATCTGAACGAATTTCTCTTCCTCTCGCTTTCGCAACGGATTTCTGTCATCCAAAACGTGCAGGAACGGCAGGAGTTTTCCGGTGGCGAGTTCACGGAACAGAACCGCGGTGACGAACACCGGGGCTTTCTCTTCTTCGCTCTCGCTATTGTCGTGCTCCTGCTCAATGATGGCGTTGTGTTCATCAATGAGTGCTTTGTCCTGTAAACGCAGGAGAATGCTTTTGACTAAGTCGAGCGGAATGCGGGTTTCATCAGCCAGCGCACCGCGGTCCATCGCACCAACTGCATCGAGGAGTTTCAGGATTACGCGCTCGAACGGGTTCAGGCCATCGCCGTCATCCGATGCTTTCGGCAATGTCACACGATAGGCGTTCACCGGCCATGCGAGACGACTCGGCCTGCCGATAGTTTCGCCGAATGGCTTCGGCCTGCCGTAATCCAAGAGTTTCAGCGACATTGAAAAATCCTCCCTTCCGTTCCGCAGAGATTGTGGAAATCAACCAACCCCGGAATGAACTCCGCGGCGAGGTCGCTTTCCAGCAGGCCGGAATCGCCTGCCACGACCAGCAGTTTCTTCTGGCGGCTCATCGAGACATTCAGGCGATTATAGAGGCAGAGGTGGCCGAACAATCCCCTCGCTTGCTTTTCACGGTTGTCGTCTTTCGGCGTCCATTTTTGCGGAAATGTCCTGACCATTGACAGAAACACGACATCGAACTCCATGCCTTGGAACGAGTCCACGGTACCGATGCGGAGCTTTTTGTCGTCGTCGGTGATTTTGCCGAGTTGCGTCTTGATGAGTTCGGCCTGCGCCTTGTAAAACGAAATTACGCCGAAAGAGAGGTTCTTTCCGGCATCAGAACTCATCCACTCCTGCAATTGGCGGGCAATGGCGGTTGCCTCGGCGGGGCGCGTCCAACTGGTTCCGCTCCGCTGGTGCTTGCCTTTCGCGGCTGGAACATCCAGCCAAATGGCGGGTTTGTTTTCTGTGCCGGGCAAGTTGTGCACGAATTCGGCTTCAGGTTTTCCCGAACCGAATTTCTCGGATGGGTCAAAGCGTTCGTAGAAATTTCTGCTGATGAAATCACCCAGAAGTGGATGCATGCGGTATTGTTTGTCGAGCGTGACGCAGCGGGTGATGCCGTCGTTCTCCTCGAGCGTTTTCAGACGTTCGGAGAAAAGATACTGGAACATGGATTTTTTGAGCCAGTTGGATTCCTCATGGCCTGTCTCGCCCTCCTCCATCTGGCGGGCGACTTCGTCGTCAATGATGTGAGGCAACTGGCGGTGGTCGCCAACAAGAATGATTCGCTTACCCTGCGCCATCGGAATCATCAGATCGCGAGGCGAGACACGAGCGGCCTCGTCCACAATCACGAAGTCGTATTGCATCTTTTTCTGGTTGTCTTTGACATCCCGCCCCTTGATTCCCTTCTGAAATTGCATTTGCTTGTTTACGCTCTGCTGGCAGGTGGCTGCGAAAGCGAAACTGTAATCCGACACCGCGTCGATCATCCCATAGGGATTGTTTTCGAGTTCAGCTAGAAATTCCGCCAGCGCGGCGGATTTCGCGTCGCTAGCTGAGAACCCCGCGGCCCTGATGCGCGTGATGGCTTCCTCCGCCAATGCAATGACCTCGTCGTTTTGCTTCTCCACCCGGAAGACCGGAGGTGCAGAAAAGCGGATGAGGAGTTCCTTTTTCAGCGTCGCCAAATCCTTCAGGAAAGAAGGGTAGCCGTCTTCACTTCGCCACAGACTTGCTGTGTCCAGTAAGGCGAGTTCGTTTTCTTCAAGGACATCTTTCAAGTCATCCTTCGCGTCGGTCGCCCGTTCCGGCCCGTCGTCAGCAAAACTTTCGGGGCGAATCCGCAGACGACGCACGGCGTTGTGCCACTGATTGGATTCGTCGTTGAGTCGTTCTTCGCGCGAAAGTTTCTTCGCGAGGTTCGCGGCCCGTCGTGCGCCATCTTCACCAAGAATGGGGACGCCGAGCGATGCGATTTGCCCGGCGAGATTCGCCGCCAGCGTGCGAGTCGGCACCCGAACATATTGCAGGCACAGGTTCTTGATCTCCGTTTCCCGCTCGATTTCGCCGATCTGAGGATTTCGTTCGCGGAGTTCAGCGGCGAGTTTGCCGCACCATTCTTCAAGATCTTTCTCAAACGCATCGAAGTCGTCATCATCCGCGCCGGAACGCTTTCCGAATTTCGGAACCGGAATGCTGTTGAGCGAGAGACGTTCGATCATGTTTTCCACCGCGTCGTGTTGGAAGCCGGTCAGCAGAACCTGGCCTTTGGTGCTCGCGCCGCGCTTGTCCGCCATCTCGTTCAGGCGTTCGAGAATCGCGGCGATGACAGTGGTTTTTCCGGTGCCGGGCGGGCCTTGAATGAGCGCGATGTCGGGTGTGTTCAACGCGACCTCAATTGCCTTCTCCTGCATGACAGTCGGCGGATGTTCTTTTTTGAAGACTTTTTCGCGAACAAAAGCCGTGAGTGGTCGGACTTTTTGCGGCCGGCGGGTGGGCGCGATTTTGCCCTTTTCTTCAATCAAAAGCCCGAGTTGTGGATTGACTGCGCGGCCTTCAAGAATCGAACGGCGGGCAGTCATCCGGCGCTTGATCTGGGCGATCTCGCCGGCAAGCGAAAGGATGAGCCTTCCGGATTCCATCGACATGCTTTCAGTTGCAAGAGTGATCGTCTTTGATGCAGCATCAAAATTCGACACCTTAAAATACGACACCTTGAAATACGGTTTCGTTTCTTTTCTCCCTTCTGTTTTTCGTTGTGGTTTCTTGTCTTCCTCTTCTTTTTCAATCCCGCCGACAAACTCCTTGAACGTCAGGCTCTCATTCTTCAGGTAGTCCGGTAGTTCAACAATGACTTCGACTTCCGGCACACCACCTGTCTCCAGCGCGCTCCAAGCGGACTCCAGGGCTTGCGCGATGCGCACCGAGACGGTTCCGTCGCGTTTCTGCTTCATATCGCAATACTGTAAAGCGCCGACTTCGCGGGCGTGTTTAAGCAGCAGTTCGCCTTCGAGGTCACCGAACTCGTCCCATTTCTTCAGATAACTGCCGTCGTCCTTGGTGAGCGCGGTCATCTGCGCCTTAGCGAGGATTTGAATCCGCCCCGCCTGCGTCCAGTCCACAAACGCAAGTTTCCCTTTGGCGAGACGCAAGGCGCGGTCTGGCTCGTTTCTGCCCTTAGTCAGGCGGGTGACGGTGAAAATCGACTTGCCGTCAGGAAGAGCGGTCTCGGTGGCGACAAAGCGGATGCCATCGCCCGTGACGCAGAACGAGTTCTTGCGGGTCGGCTCGGGTTTGGGCATTTGCGTTGCGTCGCCTTGAACCGTATCCGACTCGGCATCGACTTCCGACTCCTCCGACTCTTCCGCTTCATTGCCCTCTTCTGGCACCTCTTTGGCTTTCTCTTTCGACGCAGGCTCAGGTTTCAGCGCGCCGTCAATCGCCGGTCCGGCGGTTAGGAAGAAGAACGCGCTGTCGCCGTGGCGGAGACAGCAAAGCTGGTCAAGCTTCCGGTAAAGGGGCTCGCCTTTGAATCCGTCCTTGCGCCGTTCAATCTTTGAAATCTCGTTTTCCACATACTCATCCACGCTGATTTCGATTTCTCCCATCTCCAAACATTCGCCTGTGAAAAAGGCGATTTGGAGTTCGATGCTTCCATCCTTGGCGGGATTGGCGAGTTGCGCGAGGATGGCACGGCCGGCGGCGAGTTCGGAGTTGAGGCGGCGGATGTCGGCGTCAACGACAGGCTGGACGAAGACAACGGAGACTTTGAGGCGGATTTCAAACTCGCCCAGGCGGGTCTGGCTAGCGCCAACGGAGAAGACAGGCTGATGTTGCAGCGTCTTTGCGGCGTTGTCAGTCGGCTTGACGCGGATGGTCAGGATGTCGGCGGGTATGTCCTGGAAGTTCATGTTTCCGCCTCCACGAACTCGAATTTCAGGTTGTCTGAGAAAGGCTTCGTTCCCCGGACGGGGAACACGGTCTTTGCCTCGAAGTCGGGAACCGCCTCGCATTCCGCGTCGTCGTTATGCTCGAACGAAAACGGGTGAAATAGGCGGTGCGGGAGCGCGATCTCCGTGGCGTCGTCGGGAATCAGGACTTCCCATCGCGGGGTTCTGGCGCGGATGAACGCGGGGCGCGGCGCAGCACAATAAGGGCATTTCTTGTTGTCATCGGCGAAGTAGCTCATCTTGCATTCGCGGCATTCCAGCGAAAGTTCGAATGCCTTTGCGAGTTCCAGCGCCCAGAACCCCATCATCGGACGGAGGTGCGGTTGTTTTCTTCCTGAGCCGAATGTCTCGTGGAAAAGTAGGCGTAGTGCCGGCGTTGCCACTAATGCGCGGGACAGGCCGTCAACGCCTTGGTTCGAATCGTCGTCCTCGTCGTCAACGAAAGGCAAATAACCGGCGTATGCCTGTTCATCCAGATCGGCGGGTGCGCCGTCCATCACCGGCTCGGCATCCCAGCCGACTTCGTCGTCGGTGGGGGCCAGCACCTTTTTCCCAATGAATGGATGACAGAGCGCGAGTATTTTGAATGCCATCACCGCGAAAGCCCAGCAGTCCGTGCGCGGACGAGACTGGTCGTGTCGCTGAACAATCTCCGGCGCACCGTAACCCGGCGTATAGACAGAGGTGCCGCCGCTCGGCAGCTCAAAACGCAGGTTGTCGGCGTCAATCAGCCAGACCTCGCGGGAATCGCCCTCGCCGACGAACACATTGCTTGGTGAAATATCGCCATAGACCAGTCCTGCGCTATGGAGACGGGCGAGAATGGAGGCGCATTTCGAAAGTGCGAACAGGCGGCGGCGAGTGGAACCCGTGTCGGCGTAATAGAAGAGCCGCCACGCCTCCTCTTTGTCTGAGATTCTTGCAAGCCATTCGGGGATCTCCCGTTTCCGCTCTGCCAGTTTCTTCGTCGTTTTACCGTCCAAATCGAAAACGCTGAATGGTTTCATCCCGCCCAAGAGGCGCATCACATAACCCGGCTCATCGCGCAGGATGGCGAGAGGCAGGGAAACCGGAATGCGGGAAGGCATGGGCAACAGGCGGATGTTCTGAAAGCGGTCGCGCAGATTGGCATTTTTGTCCGGTTGGCCGAAGGCGTCGAGCGGCTGTTTGATCGCCAGATCCGCGTCCCCGGCTTGAAAGACCACACCCTGGCCGCCTCTGGCGAGTTCATCGGCGAGATAATGCAGATTGCCGTATTCGTCGGAAAGCGGTTTCGACAATTGGGAATTGTCAACTTTATTCATCCGCGACCTCCTCCCGAAAAAGGCAGGCAATCGTCTTATCGTCGCTGTGCTTTGGCGTGGGCCAGTTCTCCAGCATCTCGCGGGCGCGACGAGCGGCCGACACCGAAGCAAGGCTACGATGCGCGTCGGAGAATCCCTTGACGAAGCCATTCACGTCGGACAGATCATCAGCCACACCATCGGTACAGAGGACGATTGACTGGCAATCAGCTTCCGGCATGGACAGCCATCGCCAGTCTTTCACGGTCACATTCGTCGAAAGCGCAGCCGTGATGTTTGAAAAACCTTCTGATTTGTCGTCAGACAGTGTCACGACCGATCCATCCGCTTTCACAGCGGCGGCAAGCCCGTCGCCAAGCATTCCCATGCAAACCATCCCGTCGTTGACGCGAAACGCGAACACACAAGTTGCGGCGCAATCGCGGGCATCAAGCAGCATAATGAGGGACAGCCATTTGCTCTTGATCCGGTCAGACATAAAGGCCTGGTCCATTACGGTTTTGCCACGACAGGCGTGGACAGCTCGAGCCACCGCAAGGCAGGCGGCATGGCTGCCAAAATTGGAAAACGGCTTCGATCCCAGACCGTCAGAGACGACGATGCCATCGCCCCAGACGTGATGAAACGCCAGCCATGCATCCTGATTCGGTTTTCCGGCGGCGATATGGCCAGGACCGATAACGCTTGCGCCAAAACTCTTCCAGAGGGTCATGCCGAGCCTCCTTCCAGCCAGTCGTCCAATGCGATGAACAAATCTTCCGTAGCAAACACATTCGGGCCTTTGAGTTGCGGGTTGGCATCCGCGCCGATTTTGATGACGCGGAGCGTATCCGGCGGCAGGCACTCCATCCAGTGCTTTAACGCCTTCGCTCCATCCCACGTCCAAAAGCCATCCGTGAGGAGCAAAACTTTGCCTTCCGGTTTTCCCCCGAGCCATTGAATCAGAGCCTCCCCATTTGACGGCCCGCCGCAAGAAAGCAGATCCGCCGGAAACTCGTCTTTCGTGCTCCAATCAAGGAAATGGAGAGTTTCGGACGCCCAACCGCATAACCTGATTTCCTCTCGCGCATATCCGAGCCGCACCCATTGCGCGACGGCCATAACCGTAGTCCTCATGGTGAACGGCTTGCCGCCGTCGCCCATGCTGCCGGAGATGTCGCAGACCAAGTGGAGTGTCATATGGATTCCCCGATTGATTTGGCGCGTTCGGCGATGCCGTTCATCAGTGCCTTGATCTGTTCGGAAAAGGTTGTTCCGCAACAGACCGTCAAATTCGCGTCCCTGATTTTTTTCCGAACCGATTCCGCGTTAGGCGGGAAACAGCAAGCGACAATGCCACGACCTTCGACGCCGCCGTAGAAGCGGACGAGGTTTTGCAGTTTCATGACTTGCTCTTGCGTCACATTGCCCGCCTTGCACTCCACAATGTACAGCGAATGGCCGTCAGTAAATGCGACATCAAGCTCGTTGTGTGTGGTATCCGAGCGAGGGAATCTTTCGGCGTATTTTCGATCCAACAGCAACTCGACATTGATGCGTAAGTCCTTGATGACGCCGGCATCCTCATATGGCTTGAATTGCAAATATGCGTATTCCTCAAACCAACCTCCGGAAAGATATTTCGCGAAACCGGGCCAGTTCTCAAAACGCAAATCCAGTCCGCCGCCAGCGACTGTCGCAACTATTTTTTTGTCCAACTCGAAAACGAGACCGTTGCAATTTACTTTAAAAGGTGTTGGGGCGGCGTTTCTTTTACGAAGCTTTTCGTGGCAATCGTTAATGTTGCATAGCTCCTTGTAATGATCTGCAATCCTGCCTCGATGCTTCCAGAGCGTTTCGGCCAGAAGACGGCGATCGGGCGACAACTCTGCTGTCACACCATTGTTTGACAACTTCAGCTCATCGCCATTGAGGAGCAGAAATGTTTCAACCGAATCAATCGGTTTGATGGATGCACTGCAAAACGTGTCAACAAAGGTCACACGGCGGTTCCGGCTGTCGAAGTAAAACGGGGCGGCACCAAGTGCGCGGGCTGCGGCGAGCGCACCTGCAAACATGAGCTTCGTTCCGCCAGTCAGGTTGACGCCGATGCGCGCGTTTGCTGGCAGCTTCGCGGCATGGCGGGTGATTTGTTCGCGGACGGCGCTGGCATCCCAAGGATCAACGGGCAGTTCGTCGAATCCGCCACCTCTAATGAACGCCCGCATACATTTTGCCGGGTATTCTTTCGAGTTCACGAAAATATGCTGTCTTGATTCGAATTGCCGGATGCCGAGCAAAGCGGGCATTCGTTGTTCGCCGAAAAGATGGTATGTCACATCGAATCCGTCGGTAGCGTCTCGTGTCCCTTTCTGGTTCGCGCCATGCCGTTCAAGCCACTCGGCAGGCAATGAAATGGTCTCCGGCGGTTTGCCGATGACTGGCGACGCGATGAGCCGTTTCTTGAGAGCGGGATGTCCCAGTGCCGCGAATGCCCAGACGAAGGCCATCACCGGAGTCCCTGGGCTGAGATAGAGCGTGACAAGTTTTTCGCCGGCTTCCTGCGCCACCCAATCCAAAGCCCTCATGGCGCAAGCATAGATGCCCTCGGTGTCGTTGAGTTCGCGGAGTTTTTCGCTCTTGAAGGAGATCTTCACGCTACCATCAGTGTTTTGGACTTTTGCTTTCAGCCAACCGATGAAATGTTCGTGCGCGATGGCCGTGTTGGCGAACCTAGAGACAAAGTCGCCGGTTGCCTTCCAATCTTTGTCCTGCCCCGCGTCGCGGATTGAGGCCAATTTCGCCGCAAAAGATTTTTGTGCTTCAACGCACTCGTTGGAATCGTTGTCCGTCCGTGTATAGCAAAGGATCACGACATCCGAATACGCTTCCGCCGCGAGTGCGGCAGCGATGGGACCGTCGGAATTCTCAAATCCCAACGATGCACGGAAGTCGGTGATGCCATACCAGGTGAGCAGAAACTTTCTCATTGCAGGTCTTCTTGAATGTAGGGTCTGAACCAGATACTCTCGTTGGTCATACGGTTGACAAACACCGCACGATTCGGCTTCTCGATTCCCTTGAACTTGCCGATGCCGCCGCTCACGAGCGCGCCTGCGTCATCCTCGTTCATGCAAAAGGCCACGCGTAACTCGAAAAGGCCGAACAGGTCTTTGCACGGCCCGGCGCAGCGACGCCAGTTGTCAATGAACGCAAAGACAAAGGTGCTCTTGCGAGGGCCTTCGTCCGCGATGCGCTTCAGGAGGTCGGCGGGCGAGGATGGTTCGCCGGGTTTTGGCGGTTTGAGCGCTGGCGCGGGATGGAGCGACTTTTCGGAATCCAGACCATCCACAATCAACGCAGTGCGGCGTTTGCCGATGCTGTCCAGAATCTCTTGCAACGGCAGGGTGTCAGTGTCGTTGAACGCTTTGAATCGGCTCCCCAAAACCTGTGCGGCATCGCTTACGCCGCTGCCTGGCGCGATTCCTCGTCCGTTGAAGTAGATGACTTCGTCGAAAGCACCGTTGACAGCCAAACTGCCGAGGGTCGAGGCAAGCAGCCCATCGTGAATTTGATCATTGTAGCCGCTGAACAGCACATTGAACCCATTGCGTGTGGTCAGCGGAATGGTCAGCGTGTCGGCGGTGAAGGTCAGTTTCTCTCCCAAGAGAAGCACGTTTGCTTGTCCACAGGCCGACTGGTATTCATCGAACCCCGGACGGCACGGCAGATTTGCGCCGTTGAACACGCGGGTCTTCCCCGCCGCGCCGCGCTTTGCCGCCCGTTTCGACAATTTTGCAATATGCTCGCGGCAGAACGCGCTTTCTGCCAGTGGTATCAGGAACTTTATATTGCCGGATTTCGCGCCGTTGGCGTTGTTGATGATGCCCTCGGGTGGGCTACGGAGTTCAGCCGCCGCCCAGTTGCCGCCGCCGAGGATCATCGCAGAATCTTCCTGTCCGCAGGCAAGCGCGATGCGACATCCCAACTGCGTGATCAGGGCGCCAATTGACAAGGCGTTGATGCCTTTCAAGGTCTGCGTCGCTAGAAGAATGTGGATGCCGAACGAGCGGCCCTGCTTCAAGAGTTGCGAGAGAAGTTGCTCTGACGCCTCGGCGACTTGGCGCCTATCTGAAAACAGAACTTGGAATTCGTCTATGACCAGAAGGACGCGGGGCAACTGCTCGCGGCTTGCATTGCGGTATTCAGCGAAATCGCGAACGCCCGCCGTCTTGAAAATACGGGCCCGCTTTTCCAGTTCATCCGCAAGGTGTTGCAGCACCGTTACGCCATATTCGGGGTCGCTTTCCGTGGCGACTAATCGGGCGTGCGGAAGCGGCGGGGTCGCATAGACCGTGAACTCCGTCGATTCCTTGTAGTCCAGCAGGTAAAGATCAACCTCACCGGGCGCGTATTTCTCGCAGAGCGTGTGGATTATCATATGGAGCAGGTTGGACTTGCCGGAGCCGGTCTTGCCTGCAAGCAGCGCGTG
>Ga0163153_10006284_pt1 | contig 13471 bp, 11 predicted proteins | sample OliLakLV19MP6IB1_FD_148629 | JGI IMG/M metagenome (GOLD analysis project Ga0163153, IMG submission 148629) | Freshwater microbial mat bacterial communities from Lake Vanda, McMurdo Dry Valleys, Antarctica - Oligotrophic Lake LV.19.MP6.IB-1 | ecosystem: Environmental > Aquatic > Freshwater >... | reverse complement strand
CGCACGCCGACCGCCACGCCTGTCGTCGTCGCCGACGGCACGCAGGACGTTCGAGACACGTATGGGTCACGAATCGAGGGAAGATTCTCGGGGAAGATGGGAGCGGGCCGCTTTCGGCCGGAACTCCAAGATACGAGGCAACGTCGAGTCACACTACATTCGACCGTTACCGGCCGAAACCCTGCTTTCGAGGGCGCTAGTATCAGGTACCAAACTAGATAACAAGAGTTTTTTTCACTCGCTCTGGGCCTGGGGGGAGGCGCGCTACGCGCGCTGCGGAAGGCGGAAAGAGGAAGGCGCAGGGCGCAAGGCGGAAAGTGGATGACTCGGGCTTCTTCTTCCTTTCGCCTTTCGCCTGAAGCCTGCGGCTCTGCGGGGGCCAGGACGCCAGGCTGGAGCCTGGCGTTCCCGGGGACGGGGGATTCGTTGACCCGGTGGGTTGGAGAACCGTATGTAAGGGATATCTTCAGCCGAGGGAGTCCCATGGCCATCGACTTCAGCTTTCCGCCCGAGATCGACGCGCTCCGCCTCAAGGTCCGACAGTTCGTCCAAGACGAGGTCCGCCCGCGCGAGGCGCTGATCCGCGAGCGCGAGGGCGACCGCCGCTTCCTGATCGAACAGATCGTCGCCATGCGCGCCGCCGCCAAGCAGGGGGGCCTGTGGCTGCCGCACATGCCCGCCGAGTACGGCGGCATGGGCCTCGGCCACGTCGCCATGGCCAGCGTCTCCGCCGAGGCCGCCAAGTCCGGCCTCGGCCCCTACGCTCTCAACGCCCAAGCCCCCGATGAAGGCAACATGCACACGCTGCTGCACTGGGGCACGCCGGAACAAAAGGAGAAGTACCTGCGCCCGCTCTGCGACGGCTGGTCGCGCTCGTGCTTCGCCATGACGGAACCCGAAGTCGCCGGCTCCGACCCGACCCTCATCCAGACGCGCGCCGTTCTCGACGGCGACGACTGGGTCGTCAACGGCCATAAGTGGTTCATCTCGGGCGCCAACGGCGCCAAGTTCGCCATCCTCATCGCCCGCACCGAGGACGACCCCGAGATCCCCCAAGCCGGCAATTCCGCCTTCCTCGTCGACCTGCCGGCCGAGGGCTGGGAGGTCGTGCGCGACGTCAAGACCATGTCGGGCAGCCACAACCACTGCGAGATCCGCATCACCAACCTGCGCGTGGCGAAGGCGAACATGCTCGGCGGCCGCGGCGAGGGCCACAAGCTCGGCCAGGCCCGTCTCGGCCCCGCCCGCCTGGCGCACTGCATGCGCTGGATCGGCCAAGCCGAAATCGCCCTCGACATGATGGTCCAACGCGCCCTCGAACGCTTCGCCCACGGCTCCTACCTCGCCGAGAAACAAGGGATCCAATGGATGATCGCCGACTCGACCATGGAGATGTACCAGTGCAAGCTCATGGTCCTGCACGCCGCCTACAAGATCGATCGCGGCGACGACTTCCGCTCCGAAGTCTCGATGGCCAAACACTTCGTCGCCAATAGCCTGAACCGCATCGTCGACCGCGCCATCCAGGTGCACGGCGCCCTCGGCTACTCGACCGACACGCCGCTGGCGAGCATGGCCCAACACGCCCGCTGGGCTCGCTTCGCCGACGGCGCCGACGAGGTGCACCAGTGGCGCATCGCCCAACGCGCGATCGACGCCTTCAAAGCCGACGGCTCGACGCGGCGGGCGACGGGGGATCTGCCTTTGTGAGCGGGCCAAGCGCCCGCTGCAAAGCCGTGGGCGCCTCGAATCCGTCATTCCCGCGGAAATTCCGTCATTCCACGGGAGCGGGAAGCCACGATTGGTGCGGGATTCTGGGCCCCCGCGTCCGCGAGGGCGACGGAGGTTTGAGAGGTTCAACAGGCTACGGAACTTCGATCGTACGTCGTCCCCGCGCACGATCCGTCGTCCCCGCGCACGATCCGTCGTCCCCGCGCACGCGGGGACCCAGGCGCGGGGGTCGGACCACGTGCCTTCGCCGCGATCGACCTGCTCGCGCGGCTTCAGGCGTCGAGCACCAAGATGCCCTCGCGGGGGAAGTGGACGACGACCTCGCCGACGCGCTCGTCGTGGCGGCGGATGGCGATCTCGTAGGCGCTCGACGAGACGATCTCGCCGACGACCGGGTCGCGGCCGTACGCTTCGGGAAAGACCTGGACCCGGGCTCCGGGGCGGCGGCCGTTCGGGTCGTTGCCGTCGATCGCCGCGACCGTCGCCGGCGTCGCCGCGCGGGCGATGTCGAGCGCGTGCTCCGCCGTGATCTCCGTGCGCACCCCGTGGCCGAACGCGGCGACGCGGTCGAGCCAGCTCTCCAGTCGCGGGCGCTCGGCGACGAGCGTGTCCATGCCGGGCAGCGCACCGATCAGCCAGAACACGTGGTAGGCCGAGAAGTCCGCGAGCGTCACTTCCTCGCCCAACAGGTACTCGCGGCCGTCGGCGAGTTGCGTCTCGAGCAACTCGACCTTCTCGCGAATCTGGTCGAGCCGGCCGGGCATCACCACCTTCGCCAGGGCAGCGTCGAATCCGCCCGGCACCAGCTGCGCCCGGTCGGCGAGGAATTCCTCGGGGAAGATTCCGCGTGCGAGCACGACCGTGATCACCTCGGCGAACATCGACTCGACCCAGAACGACAGCCCGCGCAGTGTCGCCAGGTCGCCGGTGCCGTACACACTCGGACTCGGGCACTCCTGCTCGATGCGGCTCGCGATCAGCTTGGTGTCGCAGTAGATGTCGGCGCCGACCTGCAAGACCGGGGTCAGCCGGTAGCCGCCGGTCAGCGCGACCAGATCGGGCTTCGGCATCACCATCGGAATCTGTACCGACTTCCAGGGCAACTGCTTGAAGCCCAGGACAAGGCGGATCTTCTCCGAATACGGCGACGCGTCGTAATGATGCAAGATGAGCTCGGCCATACAGCTTCGTATAGGTCGACTCCGGGCATGGAGTCGAGAGCCCCGCTGTCGCCAGCGACGCGGCGTTTGAGGCCGACGGCCCAACAGCCTAGGTTGGGTCCAACCCACAAGCGAAGGATTTCCATGAGCACCTTGGTCTTCGACATCGAAACGATCAGCGACATTGCACCTGACTACCGCGCGGCGGTCGAGAAGCTTGCGGTCGCGCGCGAGTGGACGATCGACCGTTACGCCGCACTCTGCCCTCCCCTCGCCCGGGTCGCTTGCATCGCCGCACTCGAGCAGCCGAGCGGTATACTTCAGGTCTTCGCCGACACGACCCTGGCGACGGGGCCTCTCGACGCGACCATCGAGGTCGAATCCGGCGACGGCGGCGCGAACCACAGTGCCGAGGTGCTGCCCTGCGAGGGCGAGGCCGCCTTGCTCGAGGCGTTCGGCCGGCGCCTCGATCTGCTGCTGCGCAACCCGAACTCGCGCGTCGTCACCTACAGCGGGCGCGGCTTCGACCTGCCGGTGCTGCTGCACCGCTCGATCGCCCACCGGGTCGGCCCGGGGCGTCGGTCGATCGAGCGCTTGCTGAACGAAAATCGCTTCCGGCCGCAGTTGCACGTCGACCTGCTCGAGAGCGTGACCGCGTTCGGCGCCACCGGGCGCTGGCCGCTCGCGGCATACGCGATCGGCTACGGGTTCCGTTCACCGAAGGACGACATGGATGGCTCGCAGGTGAGCGAGGCGGTCGCAGCCGGACGCCTGCCCGAGGTGCTCAAGTACTGCGCCGGCGACGTGATCGCGACGGCGCACGTGCTCGCGCGCATCGAAAACACCGACAGCTGACAGCCTGGCGAAGATTCCCCGCTCGTACTTCGACAAGCTCCGCACGAACGGGCCACGCGCCGTATGGTGCGCCTGCGTCGCAGCGAAGATTTCGGGTAGATTAACCCTACCCGCGGTGCTACGGCCTAGAGCATGTTCTCATCGGAAATCGCACCGTCGCGCGGGCTGATCGTTCTCGGATTTTTCGTGCTCGCCATGGTGTCGACCGCCTGCGGCGGTGGCGGTGGCGACGGCAGTGGACCGCCGATCACGTTGTACGTCCGCGCCAGCGGCAACGATGGCAACACCGGCGAAGCGCCCGAGAGCGCCCTGCGCAGCATCCGCACCGCCGTGCTGCGCGCGCGCGGCGGCGATACCATCATCGTCGGTCCGGGGCGCTACACTCCTCCTGCCGAAACCGCCGGGATCGTCGTCGACATCACCGCCAAGACCGCGTCGCCACGGCAGCCGTTGTTGATCCGCGCCGATCCGACAGGCGCCAGCACCGGCGATTCGCCCGGGAACGTCGAGATCGACTCCGCCACCGGGCCGTTCGGCTTTCGCCTCACCGGCTCGAGCGGTATCGTCATCGACGGCTTCGTGATCGTCGGCGGACGCGGCACCAACACCGCGGGCATCCAGGTGCGCAGCGGTTCGAGCGACGTCATCGTCCGCAACTGCGAGATCCGCCAGAACCTCGGCGACGGCATTCGCATCGAAGCGTCCAATCGCGCCGTCGTGCTCAACAACCTCATCTGGGACAACGGCAACCGCGGCGTCCAGGTATCGGGCGGCGGCACCGGCAGCGACGGCACGCGGATCGTGAACAATACAGTCGCCAGCAACGGCAACGATGGGATCTCGATCGGCGGCGGGGTGATCACCAATACCTTCCTGCGCAACAACCTCATCGTCGACAACGTGCAGCGCGGCATCGATACCGACGGCGACGCGACGCGCGGCTACGACGCCGACTACAACCTCGTCTTTCCGACCGCCACCGCGTACGGCATCCTCACGCCGAAAGGCCTCAACGATCTCAGCGTCGACCCGCTGTTGATCGCCGGCTTCCGTCTGGCGCAGATCGCGTCGGGCCAGGGTGTCAACAGCGCCGCCGTCAACGCGGGCGACCCGGCTACGGCCGCGGAATTCCGCACCGTCGTCAGCACTCGCACCACCGCCACCGACGAGCGACTCGACCTCGACCGTCTCGACATCGGCTACCACTACTTGTCTTCGTTCATGCCTCCGCCAACGGCGACGCCGATCATGACGCAGACCGGCGCCCCGGCAACGCCGCTGGCGACGCCGACACCCTTTCCCCCCGGCGGCCAACTCTTCGTCCGCGCCACCGCCGGCAACAACGAGAACAACGGCAGCACCGCCGCGCTCGCGTTTCGTACGATCAAGAAAGCCGTCGATATCGCGGGGCCGGGAACGCAGATCGTCGTCGGTCCCGGGGCTTACAGCGAGAGCGTGATCCTCTCGAGCAATGGCACGCCGGATCGACCCATCTTCCTGCGGGGCGATCCGAGCGGGCGCGTGACCGGCGATCCCGCCGGACCCGTGATCCTCGCCCTTTCCGGAAGCGGCCAGGGGATCTTCGTCGACGGCGGGCGGTATTGGGTCGTCGACGGGTTCACCGTCAGTGGCGCCGGCGTCGGCATCCACGTCCGCCGCGACGCGCGCGGCACGATCGTGCGCCACAACGAGGTGCTCGGCAGCACATCGGAGGGGATCCTCGTCCAGGACACGAGCGACGTGACGATCTTCGACAACCTGATCTATTGCAACGGCCAGGCCGGCATCCGTCTGACGGGCGCCTCGGCCGGCTCGCCGCGTGCGAACCTGATCAACAACACGGTAGTCGCCAACGGCAATCGCGGTATCTTCATCGGCACCGCCAACACCCCGTCGGAGAACGCGTTCCTGCGCAACAACCTCATCCAGGACAACTGCCGCGGCAATCTCCAGGTCGACTCCGCGTCCGCGACCGGCTTCGACGGTGGCTACAACCTGGTCTCGCCGCCGACGTACACCGGCGTCGATGCGCACCCGACCGATACCGCCTATGACCCGATCACGGGGGGCACGCTCGACCGGCCGGCGAAGTTCGTGGAACGCGCGTTCTGCGAATCGGTGTGTGCTACGCCGGACCGCGACGCGGGCGAGATTCCACCGCAGCCGGTCATCGAACTGCACCCGAATGACTTTCGTCTCGCCCAGACGATCGCGGGACAGAACCCGCCGAATAGCCTAGGCGTCGACGGCGGCGACCCAACGCTGGCCGTCGATCTGCGCGCGCGGCTGAATCTGCGGACGACGGCGTCCAACGACGAACCAGATGGCGGCCGGGTGGACATTGGGGCTCACTTTCCGGGTTGACTCGTGGGACGGCGGATTGCGGATTCACTCGCAGCCGCCCTCCAGGGCTCGCCGCACCGCGCGCAGGATCTCGTCGACCTGCACGGCGCCGTCCCCATCGAGATCGCCGCGGTGGCAGAACTCCCACAGCCGCTCGCCGAGCGCGACCGCGATCAAGGTCACGAGTTCGGCGACGTCGGTTGCGCCGTCGCCCGAACAATCCCCCGGACATACCTGCAGGCTCGGATACAACGCGTCGCGACCGCCGCGGTCGTCGTGCTGGAGTTCGGTGAAGAACAGATGCGGACCGATCTGGCTGCGATCGTTCGACATCACCGCGCGTGCATTGCGGTCGTCGGTGAACATCAGCCCCAGCGCCGGGTCGAGCGCTGCGATGACCATCGGATTGAACGGATCCTCGTCGGTATCGTAGTGGTTATTGAAGGTGTTGAAGGTATTCGGATGTCCGAAGCCGAGTCCGTGACCGATCTCGTGCATCAATAGCCGCTGCAACGCCGCGGCCTGCTGCGGCAGCGGCAGGATGCGCGCGAGCGGCAGCAGGAGATCGACGTTGACGAAGATGTCGACGGCGATGATCACCCTGCCGTCCGCTCGCCTGCCGTTGCTCAGCAAGCGGTCCTCGGCTGCGCGGTGCCGCAGCAGCGTGTAGCCGAAGTAGTTCTCGTCGGCGAAGACCGGGTGCGTCTCGTCGACCGCGAAGAGATCGAACTCCCAGCCCGCATCGCCTCCCCCCTGGTTGATGCCTTCCACCGGGACGCGCGCGAAGTCGACATCGAAGCGCAACTCCGGCGTCTGCCACGCCGCAAACGCACGCACCACGGTCGCGCGCAGCAACTCGATCTCCGCCGGGTCGGTGAGTTCGAGGCGCTCCGCGAAGTCGTGGGCAACCGCAACCTGGATCCCGTCGTGGAAGCCGGTGTCGAAGCCGAACGGGTCTGGCTCGGGCGACCAGCGCGCGGCGAAGTCGAGATCGCCGGCGACACTGCCGGTGCGCGGGTCGGGCAGCAGCGAGAAGGCCGCTGCCGCCGCGGGCATCCAGAGCGCGGCCGCAACCACGAACGCGGGCACGACGAATCGCATCAATGCAGTCATGATCGCAGCCATGATCCCGTCGGCTAGCACGGCGAGACGGAACCTGGCGAGTGATTTCAAGCGGCATGATTTCAAGCGGCACCGCGAGCCGGCTCCTGCCAGCCGAAACGAATGCCGAAGCAAATGCAGTTGACCGGGGCGCCGGGCTCTCCTACAGCGATAGAGCCGGATCAAGGAGATCAGCCATGGCACCCGCGGACCTCAGCCTCGACACTCTCGACATCGCTAGCCCGGAACACTACGAGCGCAACGGCTACCCCTATCCGGAGTGGGCCTATCTGCGCGCCCACGCCCCGGTGTTCTGGTACGAGCGCGACAACGTCGATCCGTTCTGGGCGATCACCAAGCACGCCGACATCGTCGAGATCTCCAAGCAGCCGGAGATCTTCCTCAACGCGCCGCGGCTCGCCGTGTTCACCAAAGATCTTCCGCCGCCCCCGGAGAACGAGGTCCGCCACATCCTCAACATGGACCCGCCCGATCACGCCGCCTACCGCAAGGTCACCAGCCAGCGCTTCACCCCGCGCTCGGTGCAGTTCTGGGAGGAGAAGGTCGAGCGTATCACCCGGGAGATCCTCGACGAGTCCGCCGATCAGCACGAGATCGACTTCGTCCGCGACGTCTCGGCGAAGATCACCATCGCCGTGATCGCCGAGATGCTCGGCGTGCCGCGCTCGGACTGGGAGCTGATGTTTCGCTGGACCAACGAAATCATCGCGCCGCAAGACCCGGAGTTCAAGGGCGACAAGTCCGTGTTCGACACGATCAACCAGGCGCGTATCGACGTCTTTCAATACTTCGAGCACATGGTCGAGGAACGCCGGAGCCAGCCGACCGACGACATCGTCAGCACGGTCGCCAACGGCAGCGTGCGCGGCGAGCCGCTGCCGACGATGGAGCTACTGTCGTACTACTTCCTGCTCGTCGTCGCCGGCAATGAGACCACTCGCAACGCGATGACCGGCGGCCTGCTCGCCTTCATCGAGAACCCCGGCGAGTGGGAGAAGGCACAGCGCCAGCCCGAGCTGATGAACCCGGCGGTCGAGGAGATCGTCCGCTGGACGACGCCCGTCATCCAGTTCTGCCGCACAGCGACCCGGGACTACGAACTGCGCGGCAAGACGATCCGCGCCGGCGACAATGTCTGCCTGTACTACCCCTCGGCGAATCGCGACGAGGAAGTGTTCGCCGACGGTGACGTCTTCCGCATCGACCGCCAGCCGAACGACCACATCGCCTTCGGCCGGGGCGAACACGTCTGCCTCGGCGCCCACCTCGCGCGGCTCGAGCTGCGCGCGACGTTCGATGCCCTAAGCACCCGCCTGCGCCACGCCGAACTCATCGGCCGGGTCGAGCGCGTGCGATCGTCGTTCGTCGGCGGTATCAAGCACGTGCCCCTCCGCTGGGAACTGGCTGCATAGCCGCCGGATGGGAGTCATCGCCCGCGCCCGCGCCTACATCTACGACCGCGCCATCGTCGGCATGACCGCGGGCTGGTACCGCGCCGTGCTCGCGCGCTTGCCCGTCGGCGCGCATATCCTCGATGTCGGCATCGGCACCGGCGCGGCCCTGCTGGCGAATGCGGATCTCCTCGCGGATCGCGATCTCCAGGTGACGGGCGTCGACATCGACACGGCCTATATCGAACGCTGCCGCAGCGAGGTCGCGCGACGCGAGCTCAGCGGCCGCGTCCAGGTGCACCTCGAATCGGTCTACGATCACACGGGCGGCCCCTACGACGCGATCTATTTCAGCGGCAGCTTCATGCTGCTCCCCGACCCGGCGAAGGCGCTTCGTCATGTGACTCCCCTGCTTGCGGCAGGCGCGCTGGTGTATTTCACCCAGACGTTCCAGCACGCCAGAGCGCCGTTGCTCGAGTGGTTCAAGCCGCTGCTGGGTTGGCTGACGAGCATCGACTTCGGTCGCGTCAGCTACGAGCCGGAGTTCCGTCGGACTCTCGCGACGGGTGGGCTCGAAGTGGAGACGTTCGAGCGTCTCCACAGCAGCGCCCGCCAATGCGCCGTACTGGTCGTCGCGCGGGTTCGCGAGCCATCCTCTGAGACATCCGCATCTGCTGAAGAAGGTGCGTGAGCGGCAGGAGTTGCGTCGCTCTACCGCGATGTGAAAGCCTGCACGCCAACCGAGGAGACGAGCATGACGCAACGAGTGATTCAGTGGGGTACGGGCAACGTCGGGCTGTTTTCGCTGCGCTGTATCATCGACCACCCGGAGCTCGAACTCGCCGGCGTCTGGGTCCACGGCGCGAACAAAGTCGGCATGGATGCGGGCGATCTCTGCGGTCGCCCGCAGACCGGCGTCGCGGCCACGACCGACATCGAAGCCATCCTCGCTGTCGACGCCGATTGCGTCTGCTACACCGCAACCGCGGACCTGCGTCCGTTCGAGGCCGCCGAGGACATCTGCCGCATTCTCGCTTCAGGCAAGAACGTCGTGTCGAGTTCGATCGTGCCGCTCGTCCATCCAGACTCATTCTTTGCCGAGGTGCGCGACAAGCTGAAGGCCGCATGCCAGAAGGGCGGCACCTCGTTTCTGACCTCGGGAATCGACCCGGGGTTCGCCAACGACATCCTGCCGCTCACCCTGAGCGGGCTATGCGGACACTGGAGCGAGATTCGCATCCTCGAGATCATCAACTACGCGACCTACAACCAGCCGCAGGTGCTGTTCGACACCATGGGCTTCGGCAAGCCGCTCAACGAGACGCCCCTCCTTCTGAGCCCGGGAACGCTCGAGTTCGCCTGGGGCGGCACCATCCAGTTGCTCGCCGAAGGACTCGGCGTGAAGCTCGACCGGATCGAGGCGATCCACGAGAAGTACCCAGCGCTCAAGCCGCTGCGCATCGCCGGGCGCACGATCGCAGCCGGAACGATGGCGGCCCTGCGCTTCGAGGTCCGCGGCATCGTCGCGGGTCACCCCGCACTCGTCGTCGAACACGTCACCCGACTCGACGACTCGCTGGCGCCGGAGTGGCCGACCGGCAAGGGCAGCTACCGGGTGCAGATCCAGGGTTTCCCCAAAATGAAGTGCGAGTTCGAATTCGAAGACGAACGCGGCGACCACGCGGTCGGCGGCGTGATTCTCACCGCGACCAAGCTCGTCAACGCGATCCCCGCGGTATGCGCCGCGGAGCCGGGCCTGCTCTCGGTGCTCGACTTGCCGCTCATCACCGGTCGCGGCCTGTACCGGGCGCCCGCATGAAGCGCGACGAAATCGCCAAGCTCTGCCGGAGCCTCGCGAAGCCGTACGAGGTCACCGACGGCAAGCGCTTTCGCCTGGCGGATTGCGACCCGGGCGATACCGCGCACCTCAATTCGGAGGACAAGCCGAGGGCGAAAAAAGCCCTGGCGATGGGCGTCGAAGCGCTCGCGGAACTCCAGGGCCGCCTCTATGCCCGCGATTCATGGGCGGTTCTCCTGATCTTCCAGGCGATGGACGCAGCCGGCAAGGACGGCGCCATCAAGCACGTCATGTCCGGCGTCAATCCGCAGGGATGCCAGGTGTTTTCCTTCAAGGCGCCGACGTCGGTCGAACTCGACCACGATTTTCTCTGGCGCTGCGCCAGGTCGGTCCCCGAGCGCGGTCGCATCGGAATCTTCAATCGCAGCTACTACGAGGAGACCCTGGTCGTCCGGGTCCATCCAGAGTTGCTGAAGGTGCAGAAACTGCCACCGCAGCTGGTGAACAAGAACATCTGGAGTCAACGCTATCGCGCGATCCGCAACTTCGAGCGCCACCTGAGCGAGAACGGTGTGGCGATCTGCAAATTCTTCCTCCACGTCTCGAAGGAGGAGCAGAAGAGCCGCTTCCTCGACCGCATCGACGACCATGCGAAGAACTGGAAGTTCTCGACGGCCGATGTCAAGGAGCGTGGGCATTGGGACGAGTACATGCACGCGTACGAGGAGACCATCCGCAACACCGCAACCGAGTACGCGCCGTGGCACGTCGTTCCCGCGGACAAGAAGTGGTACACGCGCCTGGTCGTCGCGGCGACCGTGATCGACACGTTGGAGAAGCTCGACCTGCACTACCCCGAGGTGAGCGCGGCGCAGAAGGCGGATCTCGCCGCCGCGCGCGAAGCGCTCCTCGGCGAGAATTAGTCTCTCGTACGATTCGGTCCGCAAGAGCCAGCGGAATTCCCGTTGTCAGCTCCGCTCGGCCCGTGCTACGTGGCCACGCATGATGGAGCTTCGGCCGCTGGCCACCGACGTCTACGCCTGCTTGCAGGAAGAAAAGGGGCTCGGCACCAGCAACTCCGGATTCGTCCGGCGTGGCGGCGGCTTGGTCGTCGACACATTCTGGGATCTCCCCCACACCCGCGAGATGATCGGGCTGTACGGCAGCGTCGCGCCCGAGCCCGCCCGGCGCGTGGTGAACACGCACCACAATGGCGACCACTGCTGGGGCAACCAACTCTTCCCGGAAGCCGAGATCATCGGACAGCGCCGCTGCGCCGAGGCGTTCGGGCGCGAGAATCCCCTCATGATGCAGGCGCTGCGCGACGCAGCGGACAGCCCGGATCCGATCTTCGCCAACATGGCGCGGAAGCTCGCGCCCTGGGATTTTTCCGGCATCGAACTCACCCCGCCGACGACCCTCGTCGACGAGCGGCTCGATCTCGATTTGGACGGCATTGCCGTCGAGATGATCTACGTCGGCCCGGCGCACACTGCAGGCGACATGCTCGTGCACCTGCCGGAGCAGCGCATCGTTTTCACCGGCGACGTGTTGTTTCGCCTGTGCACGCCGATCGGCTGGGAAGGCACCTTCGCCCAGTGGTACACCGCGCTCGACACGGTGATCGCGCTCGCGCCGGACGTCGTCGTCCCGGGCCACGGACCGCTTTGCGGCGTCGAAGGCGCCATCGAGATGAAGGCGTATCTCGAGTATGTCCGCGGCGAATCGCAGCGCTACTTCGCCATGGAGCTGCCGGCGCTCGAGGCGGCGAAGCGTATCGACCTCGGCCCCTATGCCGATTGGACCGAGCCCGAGCGCCTCTACTTCAACGTCGACCGCGCCTACCGTGAGCTTCGCGGCGAGCCGTGGGACGCGCCGATCGACATTCTTGCGATGTTTCGGGGCGTGCATGAACTCAGCCGCTGTTACCACCGCTGATCGAGCCCGATGGAGGACGCCATGGGTCGCCTGGAAGCAGTCGAAGCGATCAAACAGCTCAAGTACCGCTACTTCCGCTATCTCGACTGCAAGCGTTGGGACGATTTGGCGGCCTGCTTCACTGAGGACGCCACGACCGCGTACGACAGTGGCAAGTACGCCTTGGCGGGACGCGCGACGATCATCGGCTTTCTCCACGGTGCGCTCGGCAGTCACGAGATCGTCAGCTCGCACCACGGCCACAACCCCGAGATCCGGATTCTCGGCGAACACGGCGCCGAGGGGACGTGGTACCTCGAGGACTACCTCATCTTCCGCGAGTCGAACACGCGTCTGCGCGGCGCCGCGTTCTACGAGGATCGCTATGTGCTCGAAGGCAACGAATGGAAGATCGCGCACACCGGCTACGTGCGCGTCTTCGAGGAAATGTGGGCCGGGAAAGACCCTGAAGGCTGGCATCTGACCAGCTTCGGCAAGCACTTTCTCTGACGATTCGATTGGCGCGAATTGGCGATCGGGCACGAGCCCAAGCGGCCGGCCTGCACCAACGAGTTCCACCACGATCCATGAATTTTGGAGCCGTACGGGCGTATCCGAGTTTCGCTTGAAACCATTGCCGCCCGAGCGGCTACCGGGAGCGCCTACGTGAGCGCATTCGGTCACGAGTGGGTTTTTGCTCGCGTGGAGCCCGGCACCGATGGTGATTGCGGCGCATGCCGCAGATCCCCTCGGCGCGGCGGCCATCGCAGCCTGGGCGACCGGCGCGTGCGCGTTGGTCGCCGCGCTGCTCATTCTCGATCACCAGAAGCTCGGCCGAGCCCTCGCAACGGCAGGTGCATTCGGGGCCGCCACACTGAGCGCCCCCGCGTTGAGCCAATCGCCCGCGGTCACGCTGGCTGGATCTCTGTGCCTGGCGGGTGCCTTGGCGCTGCTGTGGAACATCGGCGATATCCTGGGCGAACAACCCCGGCGCCATCCCGATCTCGACGGAAGAGCGCGGGGTGCGGCCGCGGGCGCGCTGCTGCTTTTGGTAGCCGTATTCGTCGCCGATCACGGTGGCCACGACGCCGTCGCCGTGGCGGCCGTGGATGCGGGAATGCTTGTCGCGGGCATCCTCGCGGGGGAGTGCGCGT
>Ga0163153_10006283_pt1 | contig 13471 bp, 11 predicted proteins | sample OliLakLV19MP6IB1_FD_148629 | JGI IMG/M metagenome (GOLD analysis project Ga0163153, IMG submission 148629) | Freshwater microbial mat bacterial communities from Lake Vanda, McMurdo Dry Valleys, Antarctica - Oligotrophic Lake LV.19.MP6.IB-1 | ecosystem: Environmental > Aquatic > Freshwater >... | reverse complement strand
CCCTCAGCCCCTCAGCCCCGCGTAGCCGTCCCTCAGCCCTCTGCATCTAGCTCCAACGTCTATCTCTAACGTCTATCTCTAAGGTCTAGCTCTAACTCAAGGTCCCCCGCAAATGCCAAGCTGGCTCTTCCCCCAAGGGGGCATCAATCGGGCCGTCGGGAAACAGCGGCAGCCGCCGTATACCACCCCCGACGCGCAAAACGCCTTCCCGGAATCACCCCAAGACGGGCGGATCCGCGGCGGCGTGCGCCCCGGCCTCGTTCGCACCTGGCACACTTCCGCCAGCAACTCACCGGTTCGGCTCTTAGACAGCGTGTCGGTCAAGTTCCCCGGCTCGGCCCAGTGGTATTTTCGCGACTCGTTCGACTACGTGAATTTTCCGCCTTCCTGGACGAAAACAAACAACTGCATTACGGGCGTCACGTCGACCGCCCCGACGATCACAAAAGGCTCGATCACTTCCAGCACGTCCGACGCCGTGCCCCAGAAGGCAATTTATCGCTCAGCCCCGACCGACATGAAGTCACTCGCCACGAACGACGTCTACATGCTCGGCATGTACGTCCGTTCGTTTCAGGGGGCCCATCACGGCGTCTACTCGATCTACTTCCGGCTCGACGCCTCGCCCGACGTGACGCCCAGCACCGGCGACGCCAATGCGATGGAAGTGCGAATGACCATCACGGGCGCTACCGGCGCTTGCGCGATTCAACTCTACAAGCAAGGGGCGGCCCTCGGTGCCGTCTATAACGACTCGGCCCTCGTCGCCGCCGAAGGCTGGCTGCAGGTGAAGGTCACGAAAGCCGCGAGCGACGATCGGATCGACGTCTACTGGCGGGGCGTCAACGTCATTGCAAACAGCACCTCGACCGGCACGACCACCGACAAGCACTTCGGCTTCGGCCTCAAGGCCACCGAGAGCGGCGGACGGTGCATCGTCGATCGGGTGCGGCTCGACTATACGGCGAGCGCCGCGAAAGAGTTGTTGCGGCCGATCGTCTTTTTCATCCAAGACGGCAAGCTGTTTCACGACAAGCTGATGCCTGGGCACTTCACGCAATCGTCGAAAGCGTCAGGCGTCGCGTCGTTGTATCAGTTTGCCGCCGATCGGCAACTGCAATGCGCATCGCACGGCCAGCGGGTTTACTTCGCCGATCACGCCACGCCGATCATGACCGGCACCGACGGAGTGATTGCCGGCGGTGCGACGTTCTCCAGCGCCACGTTTCCCGACTTGGTGGCCGGCGGACTCTCGACGAACACGGCCGATAATAATTACTTCGGCAACTTCGCCGTGCATGTCACGGGCCCCGCGACCCCCTCGAGCAAGGCCGGCGTTTACGCAATCTCGGCGCTAACGACCGCTTCGAACCCCGACACGCTGACGATCTACAAGCACGTCAACACCTCGCTCGCTCCGGTGGCGGCCGGGGCGACGGACGGCACGGGCCTGACGTTCCGTATCGAGCGGATTCCGAAGGTCTGGAACCCGGCCGACGAAGGGACCTCGACCGACCCGATCAAGCCTTGGGTGACGATCGAAAACGGCGGGTATCAGACCGGCTACGGCTCCGGCTTCGGATTCTCGGGAAACAACAACACCAATAGCGGCGTTGTCCCGTGTGGCTGCCGGGCGATCGAAAGCGACGGCGGGCGCGTGCACCTGGCGGCCGATCCACTCGACCCGAACCAGGTTTACGGCTGTGCCATCGGTGAGCCGCATAACTGGTCGTTCAGCGACGTCGAGCCCGGCAGCGCGTTTAAACTTGGTGGCGCGGATGCCGCCAAGCCGGGCGACGCCGTGATGGGCCTGATGTTCGTCGACGACGATGTAAAGCTCGTCGGCTGCCGCACGGAATGCTGGATCCTGCGCAGCGCCCCGCCCGACGGCGGCGGCGGCGCTCAGGTGCGGTCGCGCCACAGCGGCCTGCTGTCGTTCTCGGCCTACTGCCGCGGCGAAAACGGCGAGCTCTATTGGCTCGGCCGAAACGGCGCTTACATGTCGACGGCCGACTTTCGCCCGCAGCCGATCAACGAAGGGCTGCTGCCGCGCGAACTGCAGGATCTGGACGCCGCCTCAATCACCATCCTGGCGGGCTACGACCGGCGAGCCCGCGGCGTGCTGTTCTGCCTGACGCCCGAAGATCCGGTAGCGGAGGTGCGGCACTGGTTCTACTACGCGCCGACCAAGGCGTTTTTTCCGCTCGTGATCACTTCTGCCGGGGCCTATCCGACGTCGCTCAAGTGGATCGAATTCCCCGACCCGGAAGACTCGGCGCTCTACTCGGGCGGCTATGGCGGCTCGATCCGCCGATTCTCGCCGACGAGCGAAACCGACGACCTCGACCCAATCACTTCGTTCGTCGACATCGGGCCGATCGAGCTCGGCGACGGGCGATTCGATGAGGCTCTGACCACCCTGCGGCCGATCCTCGCCGCCGACTCGGGCGACGTGACCTACGAGGTGTACTTCGGCGCCACGATGGAGGCGGCCATGGACGCCACGGAGCCGTTCGCTACCGGCACGTTCTCGGCCACGAACAACGTCGAAGTGCCGATCCGCGGCTCGGGCGGCGCCGTGCGGCTGCGGCTTATCGGCACGGCCGGGCGGCAGTGGGCCATGGAGCGCATCGTGGCGGCGATCGAACACGTTCAGAAAGCACGGTGAGCGATGGCCGGCATACGCACGTTCAGGGTTCCGACGCAGGTCAGCACCGAGGTTCGCAATGCGTTCGAGCGCATCAAATTGTTGCTCGACGAGTTGGCCGATCAATACGTCGAAGGCAACCTGCCGGCCGGGCTCGCCGGCGGCGCGACGGCAACGATCGACGAGCGGGTGATCAACGGCAAGGCGATTCGCTCCGGTTTTTCCTTGCCGAGCGATACGAACTTTGGCGCGATGTGGAACGGCGAAGACTACACGCTCATCTGGGCGGATAAATGTGAGGTTGAATCGTAATGCTCGTCAACCGATGCAGTTGCTGCGAAGGGGGAGGGGGCGGGTGCTCCTGCCCGCGATGCACCTCGGGGTGCATGGAAACGATGTCGTTTACCGGCTCCGTCGGCGGCGGCTCGGCGACGATCGAGCACCAGGTCTCGGGCGACGGCCCCGGCGTAAAACTTTACATCGCCCAGAACATCGCGGGATACGGTTCGGGCGACTGTACCGCCGATGAGCCCGACGCCACCCACCTGTGCATTTGGAGCACGGGGTTTGACGTTGGTGATGCTCACTGGTTCGTCATCGCCATCTTTTACCTCCTCGGCTCGGCGGTGATGTTGCGTGCGGTGGCGGTTCGCTCAGTTCTGAGTCCGAGTGAGTATTCGGTCTACGTGGGGAGCGACGTCATGATTTCCGCGACCCCCACGTTCGACTGTGATGCGATGGAGAATGCGGAAGTCGGCCTGACGCGATGCCTTACCACGGACGGTCCCGGGGGAACTACCTTCACGATGGTGCCCGCATGATCCATGCCGCCGAAACCATGACGCAGATCGGCACGCACCGGCGCGGGGTGCCGATTTACCAGTGTCCGGAGTGCGGCGCGAAGATCGTCGCCATTTATCCGCCGGCGGGCGAATGCCGTAAGTCGCCGCGGCCTGTAGTGATGAATCTCGACTGCATTCACCGGCTCGAGAAAGTCGCGACGGTTCCTTGCGGAGTCTGCCCACAAACGAACAAGCAAACCTTCGCCGGAGTTTACCTGTGCAAGGCCGTTGCCGGCGGCCAGGCCTGCACGCTGCGGCCGGTCGGCACCGGCCCGGAGCAGCGAATTCACGGGGCGGTACCGGTCGTCTGCAGTACCTGCCCGATTCGAAAGCCACCTGTTTAAAGAGGAGACACAAATGGACACGTTTTACGACAAGATGGACCGCGGCGCCGTGCCCCGGCTGCCTGGTTACCAGGGCTACGTCAACACGCTCGCCGGTCAAACGCCGGGGATGAGCCGATACGTGCCGGCCGGCGGCATCGCCGGCCGCGGCGCATACGGAGCCGCGCGTGCCGGGCTCTCTCCGCGCGAGCATTTGCAAAAGCGAACCGCGGATCTCCTGAAGCAGGCCAACCAGGCCAACCTGTCGCGCTACGACGAGGGCCGCGAGCTCCTCGGGCTCGACGACGGCCTGGAGTGGCGGCGGCAGGGCTTTGCGGCACCCAGTGCCTACGATGAGCACCGCGAGTTTAAGGCCCGCCAGGCGGCGGAAGCGGCGGGCGGCGCCGGCGGAGGAATGTCGTTCGGCAACCCGGCCGGCGGCACCGTCGGAGCCGAAGGGGGCAACATCACGCCGCAAGCCCTCGCCTCGCGCGTGCAAGCCAAGCAGCGCGGAATTTACAACAGCTCCACGGCGCTGAACCAGGAGGCCGTCACCAACTCGCTGGCCCTGCGCGATGCGGCCGTGGCCGATCGCGGCCTGGCGATGCAGTCGGCCCAGTTCGCCGAGCAGGTTCGGCGAGCCGACCAGTCGGCGGCCGAACGGCTGCGCGACCAGCAACTCCAATGGATTTACCAGCGGAACGACCGGGCGCCTGACTTGAACCGCGTGGCGCAGATCGCCGATACCGACGGCGAGGGGACTACCGAGGGCCTGAGCTACCCGATTGCGAGCGGCGGCGGGGGAAGGCGTGCCGCCCCGGACACCCGCGACGTGGCCGAAGAATCCGCGGCGAACGACTCGCAGGAAGGGTCTTACGGCTCGCCTCAATCCCGAAGGGAAGGCTCATCGGCAACCATGGCGGCCGGGGGCCTTGTCGGGGCGATCGCGGGCACGCGCGACGGACGGCGGATGCTGTCGTACGTGGCGAGCAGGAAAAAGAAAGAAGAGGCGGAGCTGGCGGCGCGAATGGTGCGGCTGAGCCCCGCGTATCAACGAGCAATGGAACTCCGCGCCGCACAACTCCGAACATAATACGGGTAAACAAACATGCCGATCGACATTGTCTACGAAGATCCGGAAGCACTCGGCGCGGCGGCTTACGACGCGGCGAGAAATCGCCAACGTCGTAAGAACATCGAACTTACGCTGGCGCAGCAGCTTGAGGCCGACAAGGCCAACGCGCAGATCGGGATTCAGGAAGAACGAGTCAACCTCGACGCCGCGCAGCTGTACGAAGGCCTTCGGCAGCGCGACACCGATCGGCGGGCGCAGCTCGAAGAAGCCGAGCGAAACCGCGCGCACGACGCCGGCCAACTGGAACGCCGGCACCGGCTGGGGACGGATGCGGCCCTGGAGATGGCCGGCGTCAACCAGGCGAACGACCTGGGCCGAATCGAAGCCATGTCCACGGCCCGGCGAGAGGAGTTGAAGTTTCAACTCGACGAGAATAAACGTCGCGAAGTCGCGGCCCGCCGTGCGGAAATCAAGTCGCGACTCGACGAGCCGAATCTCCGCCAATACGAGCAACTCGAGCGTGACATGAAGGCGCTCAAAAAGGGGCTTAAAAACGGCGACTGGGCGTCTGCGGATGACCCGTTTTACCAACAGGCGCGAGCCACAATCCAGGAGGAAATGGACGGCATCCTCCGCCAGGCGCCGCCGAAGCAAAAGCCGCTCGGCCCGCTCGATCAGAAAATCGCCGACGGCACCGCGCAGCGAGAACCCGACGGCACCGTCTGGGAGACGCTTCCGAACGGGACTCTGAAGCCGCACTACGCGAAAAATGATCCGGCTGCTGCGATCCGCAAGGAGTTCGACGACGCCCGCAAGGAACTGATCGCGGACCGCGACCGAGCCTACGCCGCCGAACTCGAAGACTGGAAACACGCGCGTGACAACGCGGACGTGATGGTTCCACCGCCCAGGCCAAAGCTAAAGCCGGCGCCGACTGATGCGGAAGTCAGGGCGTACGCCGCCGCACGGCGCAAGTCAGTGGCCGACGAGATGAACGGCGCGACGCCGGGCGAGGGAGCCAAGAAGCAGCCCGGCGCAACGTACCCGGCGGCAGGAGAGCAACAGCCGCCCGAAAGCCTGACGCCCGACCAAGCCCAGGCCGAAAAGGACACCCTTGGTGAGAAGCACGGTTACGACACCACAAAGTGGCCGCCCGAGGCGCAGGCCCGACTCACCGAACTTAAAGACGGCCAACAAAAGCGACAGGCGCGCGTTGAACTACGGGAGTTGCGCAAAAAAGACCCCAAGGACAGGACGAAAGAAGAGGCCATGAGAGCGATGGAGTTGATGAAGCAACTTGGAGTACTGACGTAATGGCCACCGAAGACGATGATTTCAAAAGCTGGGCGACGGGCGTCATTGAACAAGTGAACGCCGGCGAGCAGGAGGATTTTAAGTCGTGGGCCAACGGCGTCCTCGACCAGGTCCACCCGCACCGCAAGATCGAATACCGCCAAGGCATCTACTACCCGAAAACCGAAAGGGAGTTCGAGAATCTGCCCGACGGCGCGCACTACGCCCTACCCGAAGAGCATTGGCCGGAACACGGCCGCGTTGAAGTCACTCGCGGCACGCTCGGCCATGATAGCTACACGTATCATCCGCGTACGGCGTTTCGCATCCGAAACTCCAAGGCCGTGCCGGCGGCGCTTGCCAAGTACAAAAGCTGGCGGCACGCAATCTACGACGAGCCTACCGAGGTTGTTTTCAACCCCGCAACAAACGAGTATCAGCCCAAGGACGTCACCCAGGAGGAGATCGACGCGCAGGTCGCGTCCATGAAAACCCAGGTCAGCGATACGAGCTTAGGCCGTGTGCTGCAAACCGGCCAGTTGGGCATTCGGAAAGGCGTCGGCGTCGGATTGCAGCCGTTCATGGACGATGAGCAGTTGGCCGCCTACCGCCGAGAATCGGGCGTCTACGATCGGGCGGCCGAAGAAATGCACGGAGCGCCGGGTTTTATCGAGCGAAACGCGCGTGGCGTCGCCGGATCGGTGGGGCAGCAGATCGGCTTGGCCCCCTATGCCGCACTCACGGGCGGGGCGTCGCCGGTGGTGTTCGCGCTCGGCTCGGGTGCGATTTCCGGCGGCGAGGCGTACCAGAAGTCCCGAGACGCCGGAAAGAGCGAACTGGAGGCGACCAACTACGCCATCGAACAAGGTGGCTACGAGGCGGGCGTAACGCTCGTGTTCTCGGCGCTCGGCAAGTTCCTTCCGGGCCTGGGCGGCGCGGAAGACGCCCTATCGCCGGCGACTGCTAAGGCAATTCGTGACGGAGTAGCCAAGCATGGCGTGCGGGGCTACATGGTGCGCGAAGTGGCGAAGCACGGTGGCGGCGAAGTCCCGGAAGAGTGGATCATTAAGGGACTGCAGGACGAATCGTCGCAGCGCTACGGCTTCGAAGTACAGGGCGGCGGTTGGGAGTATTTTGAAACCGGCTTACAAGCGGCGATTGTCGGCGGTGCGGCGAATGCCCCGCGAGTCGTCGGCGAGACTCGCGGGGCGCAACGCCGGATCGCCGCCGAACTCCAGACCCCGGAAGGGGCCGCTAAGTGGGCGACCGCGCATCCAGAACGAGCAAAGCAGATCGTCGCCGAGGAGGCGAACCAGAGTCGCACGACGGTCGTCGATATAACAGGGACGAACCGCGCTCCGCCCGCCGACGCCAGGGCCGAACAGGCCCGCAGGGCGGCGGAGCTGCGTACTGCCGCGGGCGCCGCAAAGTGGGCCGCCGAAAATCCCGAGTTGGCACGGCTGATCGTCAACGACAAGGAGAATCAAACCCGCGGTAGGATCGCCAACATCACCCGCTCCTTGCGCGACGCCTGGGGCAAGCGCCCGGCGCGCGACCGATTCATGGCGCAAATTGAAGGTGCTTTGGGGGAGCAGAAGGCTACGGCTGCACAACCGAGCGACCGGAGGCAGGCCGGCGATACGCGGCAAACCGCGTCGGCAGTTGGTCGCAAAGCCGGCCCCGAGTACAAGTCCGAACCCGATGCGACGCTGGGGCGTCGCAGCCGGCCGGACTCGCCGTCGACGCAGCCGGCCGCGCGGTTTCCCCAAGAAGGCTTCGCAACGCTGACGAACGGTTCACGTGTGCAACTCGGCAAGGGATCTGTTACCGAAAACGGCGACATCTTCGTGCCGGGCAAGCAAGGTAAGCCGGGGCGTACTTATCCAGCCTCGGCTGTGGCGCGTATCGAAACCCCCGACGGCCAAACTGCCTGGCGGAAACCGCCGCATACGCCGACAGCTAGCTCGAGGCCATCTTCGCAGTCGCCGGCCAACTCATCGATCAGAGAATCTCCGCCCAATGTACGGTCAGACGCAACCGCTCAGCCAGGCCGTGAGGCGCCGCGAGGGCCCAACGCGCCCCGAGTACCCAACGCGACGAACACTCCGCCCACGCCGCAGGCAGCGCACGTTCCTGAGGGAGGCTTTGCGACTCTGGAAAATGGTTCGCGGGTAGCCTTCGGTCCGGGAGCCGTTTCCGAAAACGGCGACATCGTCGTGCCGGGCAAGGGCGGAAAGCCTGCTCAAATCATCCCGGCCTCGAAGATCGTCCACGTCGAAAGCCCCGACGGCCGCTCTACCTGGCGGCGCCCGCCTCGCGGTAACGCGAGCAACGCTCCCTCGGCGGGCCCCTCACCGACGCCGAGTGCGGCCGCGCTCCCTTCTTCCAAATCAACGGCTTCTTCACCGGCAGGCAAATTGCAAGAGCGCCGCGAAGCGGCCCGCGCTCAACTCGCAGCGGCTCAGGCCGAACTTCGCCGCTTGAATGTCGGTCTAGGTAAGAATCCTGTTCCCGATTCTGCAACAGTGTCCGAAGCTGTGATGTTAGGTAGAGTTGGAACTGATGGTCACGCTCCTGCCAACAAGCACGGCGACATTCGGGCGGCGTCCGGTGGCTCATTGCGTGGTCGAAGCGGCGGCCGTGGAGGCGGCAACGGTGGAGGAAATGGCGGAGATGCAGGCGGAGGAAACGGCGGTGGAGGAGATGGAGGAAACGATGCCAACCGAGGAGGCAATGACGACAACAACGGCGGCGACGAGGGGAATGCTCCGGCCGGCGGTGACCCGGGAAATCAGCCAAGGATGGGAGCGGCCGGAAATCTCATCCCGCCGGTTCTGTCGCAGGATTTGCCGCTAGCTGTGCGACATACCTTGCTTGAAATCAAGGGATCGCAAGTATTTCCCGTTGACGTGTTTAACAATACGGAAGGTCGACTACCTAAGATCGGCGAGAACCCGCCACTCTATGTTGAGTTTGACGTGCCGACGCCTGGATCTAAAGCGAAGGGTGGAAAGAAAAATCGAGGTGACCGACGAGTTATGTACGATAAGGCCAATGATCTTTGGTACTATTCTGGCAACGCTCACAAAGATCATGGAAACAGCGCCGACTTTGTCGAAATTATCGACATGCAGGCGAATCTGCCGATTGACTAATAATCTTACTGCAACCGAAAGCTCGAAATGGATCCTGCATACCGAACTATTCAACGATCGCTTTTTGACCTCAATATACACACTGAACTATGGAGACCTAATGGTCGCTGGTTTGCGATAAAAGTGTACTACTCTCCGGCGAGTGATCCTCCCGCATTCTTTTCCGTTCTTCATACAAGGCGCGGATGGTTCCTTTCTGCCGGGACAAACTATCTGATTCCTAACGAAGATGATGTTGTCGATTTGTGCGGTGCATTGGTAGCAGGACCAAGTTCCCTGAAATCCGTGGTTGACAAGTTTAGACTCCAGAAGCAAGTGACGTGGTTTCGTGATGAGTCGGCTGCTGAAGCCGACTTATGGCAGGCAGTTGGCTGGCGAAAACAATCAGACAGCGAGAACGAGTCCGCGTGGAAATCAGTTAACCGTCACTTAATGTTTCCGGGCGACGAAGTATCGCTTGCCCGGCCATTCGCTACGTGGGATCTGTCGGTCATCTATGACTTCGACTGGAATGGCCACGACCAAGCATCAATTCGACTCAATGAAGCAGGGCTGCTCTCTTTCCGTCAATGTCTTGCTGCGGATGAAGAGCTTATTGCGCTGAATTGGAATCACTCCGGCTACTCGCTCGCGTCGAACGCAAGTCTCCAAACCGGAGACACCGAACTGTGGCCGATTTCGATTTTTTCCGACGGGGACTATCACGCCTTCGTCTCAGGTGATCTTCGGTGTGGGATTTTGTCGCAGCCGGATGGAAAGCTGACGGTGTTTGGCGGACGCCTGCCTGAAGTGATGGCGTTGCAACTCGCGAATGCAAATTTCATAAAATCGCTAAATGACGGCCGCGCCGTTGAGCCCTAGCGCGACGAGTGGGTGCGCTGCATAAGCGGCCGGGCCGACGACATTACCGTTCGCCATGAGGTTCTCGACGAGGTCCGTTCACGGAAGCTGATCACAAAGTCGAATGGCTGGTGTTGGTCGGTCCGAGCAGCACGTAATCGATGCATTTAAAGACCGAATCGGCGACTCGTCTCTTTGAGGGTGCGATCTTTGGCAATTCGGCAATAGCCGCGCGACGAGCCCTTGGCCGCGCAGCAGGAATGTGGAAGACCATGGGGTGCCGCTCGGCAGGCGACGCCGACGCGGCTGCGGGGTTTGAAGCCCAGCGCCGGTTCCGTCCGTGACGACGCCCCGCCGACTGCGCGGTTTCCCCAAGAAGGCTTCGCAACGCTGACGAACGGTTCTCGCGTGGAACTCGGCAAGGGAAACGTAGCCGAAAACGGCGACATCGTCGTGCCAGGCAAGGGCGGCAAGCCGGGGCGCACTTATCCAGCCTCGGCTGTCGCTCGTGTCGAAACCCGCGACGGTCAGACTGCCTGGCGGCGCACGCCTCATACGCCGATATCCATTTCCAAGCCTACTGCGCAGTCGCCGGCCACATCAAGCCAAGAATCTCCGCGCGATGTACGGTCAGACGCAACGGTTCCGAAAGGCCGCGAGGCGCCCCGAGGGCCCATCGCGCCCCGAGTACCCAACGCAACGAACACTCCACTGACGCCGCAGGCCGCGGACGTTCCCGAGGGAGGCTTCGCGACTCTGGAAAATGGTTCGCGGGTAGCCTTCGGTCCGGGAGCCGTTTCCGAAAACGGCGACATCGTCGTGCCAGGCAAGGGAGGGAAGCCGGGGCGCACCATCCCGGCCTCGAAGATCGTCCGAGTCGAAACCCCCGACGGCCGCCACAGCTGGCGGCGCCCGCCGAAGGGAAATACCGGTGGATCGCCATCGTCCATGGCGACAATTGCGCCCGACGCCGGCCCGATCCCTTCAACGAAAGCCGCCAAGCCATCGCGAGTCCAAAGCCGGCAAGAGCAACGCGAGGCAGCCCGCGCTCGAATTGCCGCCGCTGAGACCGAACTCCGTCGCCTGAATGCAGGCCTTAGTCAGAACGCGGATATCAGGAACAATGGTCTGACCGGCCAACCGCCGAATTCCCGAGTTGCGGTCGACCAATATCCGAGTGATGTTGCCGCGGCGCACAGAAGCGAAAACCCGAACGGTTATTCAGATGACAATCTTGGCACGGTTGATGGAGGCGACGACTACAATCCGACTAAGAAAGCAATCCGCGGGGAATCCGAGGGAGGTGGCGACACTCCTAAAGATAATTTCCCAGAGCTTCGATCCGATCCGGTTGTGTCCGTTCCGCGAGCTGCCTTGCCGAGCGGATCGTTTGAGGAGGCCGCGGCGCTACAGTCCCGAGCGAAGGCCCTTCACGATACTCGCGGAGCCAAGCAGGGCACCACGTCAGTCATGGGTGTCCAAAATAGACTTACGGGCGAACGCCAAACGTGGGTCGCCATCGATTCTGACCAATTGACGATACCAAGGCGTTGGCAAGGGCAGCTACTGCCTCACGAGAGGTTTATCGGCGGACCCGGGCATGCGGAGCAAAAAATTCTTAGTAATTTGGGCGACGAATGGTACGTTGTGTCCGGTGGTACATCTGTGAACATATGCAAAGAAACGTGCATGCCGCTGCTCCAGCAGCACGGACTACAATTGGGTGGTCCATTATTCAAGACTTCGACGTCACGAAACACGGGTTACAGAATGTTCTGGGGGCTAAAATGACCGGGATAAGTGCAATTAGGTCGGCGTTGAGTTCTGCGAGCGCATCGCAGCAGGCTATATTCGCACTTGCTTGTGCCGAAAGAACTGCCATTGTATTCAACCGATTAGCCGCGCCTGCGAGCATGGCCGTTTACAAGGCGGTTCTCGATGTGGCTTGGGATGCGGTGAAAACAGGAACGCGGATCGCAACAGAAAGGCGGCAATCGCTCGCTTCCCTACCTGAAGCTACAATTGATGATTCCCATCGTCGTAAATTTTACGCGACGCTTGCGATGGGCGTTCTGGAGCATGCACTTGATGTGATGGATACGTCCGGCACCCAAGAAGCGGCGGACCTCGCGTGTTGTCAATCGCTTGATCTCTACTCCTGCTTTGACGCCATCGTGCAGGGAACGCCGAGCACGATAGTCGACCCTGCTAATCCTCCGCCTTCAGGGCCGCTGGAGCTAGCCGAGATTGCCGAACAAATCGAGATCCTTCGCGCCCTTACAATCGGAAGTGAGGTTGGTGCTGCCTTCTGCGATCAGCTTCGAGAGCGTGCGAAATCCGCTTCTCAAATCCTTGACTCGGCGATTACAACACTGTTCAAAGGCCGCAACTGAGTTGGGTAGTTTGTCAACCACCTCAGCTGGTTGCCGAGCAACCGCGCGGGCCATCTTCGCCGTAGCCGGATCATGCGCCGGCATCCAAAGGACCGCAGCTCGCCCCGCCCATGCCTGGGGTTCCGCAATCGCGCGCTCCTGATCGGAGTTCGCCTTCCGTACCGTCCGCCCCATTAGCACCGAACGCCGAATCCCGGTTTTGCAGCCAGGCATTATCGAGCGACCGCCTGGAATGGCAGTCCGCATCGGTGCCGGGGCCTGCGGCCGGCAAGTTGGCGATTGGTAACCGACGCCTCCTGTCGTGTCGCCCGTTTTCGCGCAAGCTAAATCACGGGAGCCGATGCCTCCGGCCGCCCCCCGTCTGCCGACAAGCCGGCGCCCCCGACACCTGCCGCCGACGCCAGGGCTAACCAGCCCGCGTGGGCGGTGCGGTTAATCTTCGCGTGCGCGTTGATAAGTGTGATGGCACCGGGGGGCTGTGTCAGAACGATGCTGCGTCGTACGTCGGCGACCTTGCCGACATCGGAGGCGGATTGGATACGTTCGTCTGCGAGGGGTGGGAGGCGGAGATCACATGCAGCCTTTGCCACGATGACGCCAATCCTAGCAGCAGTTCCATTCCCGTGATCCTGGCGATTACATGAGCCATCCACCGACCCAATACGTTCCCACGGAGAAGCGGACGACGAAATTCGGCCGCCCGATTGTGCGTTGCCCTGTGTGCGGTAGAGAGGTGCCCGGCACTCCGGCCGAACCTTGCGCGGGCCGTGCCGATGCGCCGGTGGCCGCCATCAATCTCGACTGCATTCACCGGCTCGAGAAAGTCGCGACGGTTCCTTGCGGAGTCTGCCCACAAACGAACAAGCAAACCTTCGCCGGAGTTTACCTGTGCAAGGCCGTTGC
>Ga0163153_10006282_pt1 | contig 13473 bp, 11 predicted proteins | sample OliLakLV19MP6IB1_FD_148629 | JGI IMG/M metagenome (GOLD analysis project Ga0163153, IMG submission 148629) | Freshwater microbial mat bacterial communities from Lake Vanda, McMurdo Dry Valleys, Antarctica - Oligotrophic Lake LV.19.MP6.IB-1 | ecosystem: Environmental > Aquatic > Freshwater >... | reverse complement strand
GTTTGGCAAAATTGGCGGTTCAGTGCTCCGCAGACACATTTGTGGTTAATTCAAGTTTGGTTCTCCGCATCAACATTTGTGGTAAAAATCGCCACCTTCGCCAAGCTGCAAAACGTCAAACTGTCTAAGAACTAAAACGAATACGCTGAGAATCGCTTAAATGAAAAATCATCAAGATAGGTCCCCGAATACAAACATCATAAAACGTAGTTTTTAGACAGACTGACGTTGGCAGCAAGTGTAAGGGACGACAGAGCAACCATCGACAGACCGACAATTAACAAGAAAAAGTAAACCATTTTGACAAGTGACCAAATACATACAGACCATATTGCAACGGGACAACGAGTAAGCCGACACTCTTGCCGACCCAATGTTTTTTATTTTTTTTGCCACCGCACTTTTTTAAAAACAATTTTAGCCAGCCGCACAAACGGCACATTTGGTTTTGCCCCAACCGCACAAGCCGACACACAGGCAAAACCAAAAGAGCCGTTTTTTAGCCAACGCACCAATAAGAATGGTAACTTTGAATATAATATTAACTGAAAAAATTTAGACCATAAATGCAAGGAAAACAACTTAGAAAATTAGAAGCCGAATTGTGGCGGGCAGCAGACCAGTTGAGAGCTAATAGCAAACTGACCGCATCTGAATATTCAATGCCGGTATTGGGATTAATATTTTTACGACACGCCTACAATCGCTATCTGAAAGTAAAAATTGAAGTGGAGAAAACCTTGCCTTCGCATCCTCAAAGGGGCAAACGACCTTTGACAAAAAAGGACTTTGAAGAACAGAACTCTATGTTCTTACCTGCCAAAGCACAATTCGATTACTTAGTAGCATTACCCGAAAGTGCCGACATTGGTGAAGCCATTGACAACGCAATGAAACTGATTGAGGATGAATACGACAACCTTAAAGGCGTATTGCCAAAGAACTTTTCAATTTTCAGCAAAGACTTACTGCGTGAACTCCTCCGTATTTTCAATAAAGAAGTTTTGCAAAAAGCAGAAGGCGATTTGTTTGGAAAGATTTATGAATATTTCCTTGGCAAATTTGCAATGACAGGTGCTCAGGAAGGCGGAGAATTTTTTACGCCTATGAGTTTGGTGCAAACCATTGTAAATATAATTGAACCCGACCACGGAATTGTGTTTGACCCTGCTTGCGGCAGTGCAGGTATGTTTGTGCAAACAGGCTATTTTATAGAAAGTGAAGGATTAAAACCAGCCGAAAAAGTTACTTTCTACGGACAGGAAAAAGCCGACCTAAATACCAAACTTGCTAAAATGAACTTAACCGTTCACGGACTGGAAGGCAACATACAAGAAGGAAATACTTTTTACGAAGACAAACACAACTTGGTTGGTGGTGCAGATTTCGTAATGGCGAATCCTCCGTTTAATGTGGACGGTGTTGACAAAGCTAAAGATGCCGTTAAGAAAGACCCACGTTTGATTTTGGACGGAAAAGTAAATCTGCCAAAAAATGATAACGCTAATTATTTGTGGATTCAGTATTTCTACAATTACCTGAAACCAACTGGCAGAGCAGGTTTTGTAATGGCATCCTCTGCAAGTGATGCAGGACACAGCGAAAAAGATATTCGTGAAAAATTAGTGAAAACGGGAGCAGTTGATGTAATGACTGCGATAGGTAATAACTTTTTCTATACCCGTTCATTGCCTTGCACCCTTTGGTTTTTTGACCGTGCAAAAGAGCAGGACAAAAAGAAAAGCGATAAAGTTCTGATGTTGGATGCACGAAAAATTTACCGAAAAGTAACCAGTAAGGTAAACGACTTTAGCCCCGAGCAATTGCAGAACCTTATTTGCATTGTAAACTTGTATAGAGGCAATACTAAAAAGTTTGAAGCCACCGTAAAAAACTATATGGAAACTGCTGCTGATTTAGCCAAAGAAACAGCCGAAGCCACCACTGAATTGCAAAAGCAATTGCAGAGAGTTTTTAAAACCGTAAGCGACTTTGCAACTAAATATGCCAAAGAAAATAAGGAGGCAAAAGCATTTGTAGAGTCTTTAAGACTTGATGATTACCAAGATCTTTTGAATAAGCAAACTGAATTAATTAACACGATAGCCAAAAATCATAGCAATCATCTAATCACAGAAATCGCAGTACAGACAAAAGCCTTACGCAAGCCACAAGACAAACTTATTAAACAATTACTGGATGCTATAAGCACAGCAGCGAAAGAATACCAACTAAATAAAAATAAAGACTGGAAAGAGCTGAACCTAAAAGAACAGCTCGACCAACTGAAAGCCCTACAACAACAACTCAGTGGAAACCCCGATGAGGAAGAACCCGGCTTGCTACACGACACCGAATATTTTTACAAACAAGCCAATTGGCTTACGAGCCGTTTCCCCGAAGGAGTTTATGCCGATGTGGAAGGTCTTTGCAAAGTAGTAAGTCAGAAAGAAATTGAAGCCAAAGACTGGAGCCTAAGTCCCGGAAGATATGTAGGCGTGGACACCGCCACCGATGATGATTTTGATTACGAAGAACGCCTTGCCGAAATACATATTGAGTTGGAAGGATTGAATGAAGAAGCTGTTGCTTTGGCGAAGATGATTTCTGAAAACTATCAAAGCCTATCAATTTAAAGGAAATGAAAAACGAAATCATTCTATATCAAACAGATGAGTTGCCTCAACATATAGAGGTGCGGTTAGATGAAGTAAATGAGACTTTTTGGCTTTCTCTAATCCAAATAGCCAGTCTTTTCGAAAGAGATAAATCTGTTATTTCCAGACACTTGAAAAATATTTTTAAGGATAATGAATTGGATAAAAATTCAGTTGTTGCATTTTTTGCAACAACTGCCTCTGATAGCAAAACCTACAAAGTTGAATATTTTAATCTGGATGCTATCCTTTCTGTAGGATACAGAGTTAATTCTAAAAGAGGTACTCAGTTTCGTGTTTGGGCAAATGGAGTATTAAAAGACTACCTTATGAAAGGCTATGCGCTGAACCAACGAATGAATAGAATTGAAAATAATTTCGATAATTTATCCAATGAGATAAGCAAAATATCTTTGCAACTCAAAACACAAGATTTACCCAATCAAGGCATTTTCTTTGACGGACAAATATTTGATGCCTACGTGTTTGTAGCCGATATCATCAAAAAAGCCAAAACCGATATTGTGCTGATTGACAATTACGTTGATGAAACCGTGTTGACCCTTTTGGCTAAACGCCCTAAAAATGTAAACGCCACCATTTACACCAAAACCATCAGCAAGCAATTGCAATTAGATCTAGCCAAACACAACAGTCAATACAACCCTATTAAACTAAAAACATTCACCAACAGCCACGACCGTTTTTTGATTATTGACCAGAAAGAACTATACCATTTGGGGGCTTCGCTCAAAGATTTGGGTAAAAAATGGTTTGCCTTCTCACGCATGGATAGCCTGGTAAACCAAGTATTGGATCAACTTAAAAACGTAAAATAATGATATCCGAAATTAAACAATTTATTGAAAATCGTGATGCATTGGCAAAACAAGCCTTGGTACAATATCAACCCATTGTGGAGCAATTTATAAACGAAAATTGCCAGGACAGTAACCGGATATCTTACAACTTTGATTTTACGCTCGACTTTTGTTTTGATGCGCAAATGCTTAAGCTCTACCGCAAACTTTGCAGGCATTTGTATGGCATTGATCCATTGGCTGCTGCTGATTATGTAAACGCTTACAGAGAAATGTGGGATGAGGAAGGAATGCAGTTTGGGAATAATAAAAAGAATGTATCATGAAAAACGAAATACATATTGAGTTGGAAGGATTGAATGAAGGAGCGGTTGCTTTGGCTAAAACCATTTCTGAGAATTTTAAAGAATTGGCGATATGATGTGGGAGAAAAAAACACTAGGTGAAATAATTAATCTAAAGAGGGGTTATGATTTGCCTAGCCAAAAAAGAAAAGCTGGCTTAGTTCCAATAATATCATCATCAGGTATTACAGACTTCCATTCTGAACCAGCAAAAACTGGTGAAGGTGTTGTTACAGGACGATACGGAACTTTAGGTCAGATATTCTATATTAATGGTGATTATTGGCCCCTTAATACGACTTTGTACGTTCAAGACTTTAAAGGAAATGTTCCAAGCTACATTTACTACTTTTTAAAAACATTAAGCCTTGAAAAATTCAATGGGGCATCAGCAGTCCCAGGCTTAGATAGAAATGTTTTGCATAAAATTGATGTAAACTATACGCCTTCACTCCCGACCCAACGTAAAATTGCTTCCATTTTATCGGGGTATGATGATTTGATAGAGAATAATTTGAAGCGGATAAAGTTGTTGGAGGAGAAGGCACAACTGCATTACAAAGAATTGATGCGGGATTCTTCAAAATGGGATAAAGTAAGATTAGAAGAATTTATTTCAGTTGTAAAAGGCAGAAAACCTGCAAATGTGCTTGAACTACCCGAAGAAGAAAGCCAACTTTATTTATTACTGGATACAGTTGAAAGGGGTAAAATACTTTATACTACTGATTTATCATTACCACAATCAAAAATTACTGATGTGTTAATGTGTATGGATGGTGCAAGAAGTGGACTATCATTTAGAGGAATGGTTGGTGCAATTGGCTCTACAATGGCAATTTGGCGGAGTAATTCAGAAAGAGTAAGTGGAGAACTTTTATTTCAATTTATGAAACAAAACGAATCTGCCATTACGCAGGGAAATACTGGTGCCGCAATTCCACACGCCAACAGAAAATTTATCCTCGATATGAAAATTGCAATGCCACCGAAAAAGGAAGCAGAGTATTTTGATGGCTTAACTTTACCAATGATTAAACTAATAAATATTTTGCATAATCAAAACACTAAACTACGAGAGGCACGGGATATATTATTACCTAAATTGATGAATGGACAAATAGAAGTCTGAACTGTGATTAAGCTGATTAAATGATTAGTTATGATTTTGAATCAATGATATTTTAAAATCAAATAAATTAAAGTGCAGACAATTAATATTATTGATACGATTGTTATGATTAAAGAGGAATATAAATACTCCGAGTTGACATCCAAAATAATTGGTTGTGCTATGACCGTGCATAGAGCATTGGGCAATGGTTTTCAGGAAGTCATTTATCAAAGAGCTTTGGAAATTGAAATGGCAGATAGTGGGATATCATTTTCAAGAGAACACGAAATGCCGATATATTATAAGCATCAGCAAATAGGAACACGCAGGGTTGATTTTTTGGTAGAAGGTGTAGTTTCGGTTGAACTCAAAGCTATTATAAAGTTGGAGGATGTTCACTTTGCTCAAGCTATTAATTATTTAGAGGCTTACGATTTGGAAGTAGGCTTACTGATAAATTTTGGTGCAAAAAGTTTAGAATTCAAACGCCTGCTCAACAGTAAATTCAAACAAAAAAATCAAGGTAATCCGCAAATCAAATAAATCATAGTTCAGACAATTAATGAATGGCCAAATAAAAGTGTAATGAACCGCCACCAAGCCGAAATACAATTACAAAAGCTGTTTGGATTCAAGCAGTTTCATGATTTGCAATGGCAGGTAATCGAAAACCTGCTGGCTGGTCGCAGGGTATTGTTTATTGAAAAAACCGGTTTTGGCAAATCATTGTGTTTTCAGTTTCCGGCTACTCAATTGAAGGGCGTTACAATTGTGTTTTCTCCGCTTATTGCGTTGATGAGAGACCAGGTGCGGAGTATGCAAGAGAAAGGTATTCGTGCCGCTGCCATCAATTCAAATCAAGAAGCCGAAGAAAATGCTGCTATCATTGCCAAAGCGCAAAATAACCAGATAGACATTCTTTACATCGCACCTGAGCGAATGGAAAATGCCACTTGGATAACTGCTGCAAGGGAAATGAAAATTGCGATGGTGGTTATTGATGAAGCACATTGTATTTCTATGTGGGGACAAAGTTTTCGTCCTAACTACCGAAGAATTGTAAACCTCGTTCGCTTATTGCCAAAGAATTTTCCTGTTTTGGCTACCACTGCAACCGCTACACCAAGGGTTCAGGCAGATATAATTGAGCAGGTAGGTTCCGATTTAATTCCTATCAGGGGTCAATTGCTGCGGTCAAACATCAAACTATTTGTTGTTACAGTGGCAAGTGAAGATGAAAAATTCTTTTGGCTGGCGGAGTATTTACCAAAGCTAAAAAAGACAGGAATTGTTTACACAGGCACCCAAGCCAATACAGATATATTTTCCAACTGGCTTCAATTCCTGAAATTCAATTCGGCAGCCTACAGTGGTCGTTTAGATACCGAAAGTCGCATACGAGTAGAAACTGATTTTATCAATAACAAATACGATTGCGTTGTTTCCACCAATGCTTTGGGTATGGGTATTGACAAACCTGATATCCGCTTTATCATTCACACACAAATTCCGCAATCGCCCATTCACTATTATCAGGAAATTGGTCGTTCCGGTAGAGATGGGCAGGAAGCATTTGCTATATTGTTATACAATCCAAACGAAGACCAGGAATTGCCGAGAAGTTTTATAGATGGTAGCAAACCCTCAGTTTCAAAATACGAAAAGGTAATTGCCGTTACTAAAAAAGCTTTTTTAGGCAGAAATGAAATCATCAAAGCCACTAATTTAAAACAAACTCAGGTAAGTGTAATTCTGGCAGATTTAATTGACCAAAAAATTATCAATGAGCAAATTGTTGGTAAAAGCAAAAAGTATTTCTTCAACCCAGATGCACCTGCTTTAGACCTTTCTGCCTTTGAAACATTGAGAAATGCTCAAAATCAGGAATTGGAAAGGATGCTAGAATATACGGGCATTACTTCTTGCCGTATGCAATATTTATGTAACTACCTTGGCGATGTAAAACAGACAACTTGCAGTATTTGTGATAATGATACCAAGCAACAATTGAACGTTGTGAGCAGCGAAGAAATGGTTCTAAAACTTCAGGAGTTTAGAGAAACATTTTTTCCTGTATTAGAAGTAGAAACCCAACGAAATAATATTATTAATGGTGTGGCAGCTTCTTACTATGGAGTTTCCAATGTTGGTGCAGCTTTAAGACACTCCAAATACGAAGGAGGTGGAGATTTTCCCGATTGGCTTTTACGCTTAACATTGAAAGCATACAGAAAATACTACGGAGATCCAAAGATTGATTTGATTGTTTACGTGCCACCAACAGAATCAGGAGATTTGGTAAAGAATTTTGCAGAGAAAGTGTCTTCGGTTCTAAAAATTCCGATTTCTCATAAATTGATTAAAACATCACCAACTGCGCCACAAAAGGAATTTCAAAGTGGCATTTCAAAGAAGGATAATGTGCACTGAAAATTTGCCTATCAAACTCCTGCAGAAATAGCAGGTAAAAGCATTTTATTAATTGACGATATTTTTGATAGTGGTTATACTATCAAGGAGATTGGACAATACTTAACAAACATTGGAGCTACCAGCATTGCACCGCTTGTAATTGCGAGGACAGTTGGAGGCGACATATAATAATATTTACAATGAACGAATACATCGATAAAACATATTGGATTGCCATAGCCCATTTGCCTAAATGGCATACTGAACGAACAAATCGTTTAATTATTCAAGTGGTGCATGAAAAGAAAATGTCATGGGCCGATTTCTTTGACATGGATAAAAGGGGTTGGCGTGAGTTGTTTGCCTTCACCGAAAAAGAACTAGCAGATTTGGAATATGTAAAAAGCGATATGCCAAGATTAGCATTCATAGCAGAACAATTACAAAACGAAGGATTCCAAATTATCCCTATCAATTCCCCTGATTATCCTGCGGTGCTTAAAGAAAATTTGAAAATTAAAAGTACACCTCCTGTATTATACATCAAGGGAAGAAAAGGATTACTACAGGAAGATGCGGTTGCAATTGTAGGTTCGAGAAAAGCAGGTGATAAAGCCTTAGAATTTACCGACCATGTTGCTAAAAAAAGTGTAAAAGAATTTAAGGTTGTTGTAAGTGGTTTTGCAAAGGGAGTTGACAAACAGGCATTGGACAGCACGATTGAAGCCAACGGAAAGAGCATCATTGTTCTGCCACAAGGAATTTTGACTTTTCAGTCGGGCTTTAAAAAATATTATGAACCCATTGTTAATGGCGATGTTTTGGTGTTAAGCACCTTCTTCCCAAAAGCAGGCTGGGATGTTGGATTGGCAATGGCCAGGAATGCTTACATCTATGGTTTGGCTAAGGAAATTTATGTGGCAGAATCTGATAGTAAAGGCGGCACTTGGCAAGGTGCAATGGATGGGTTGAAAAGGCAGAGAAAAATTTATGTGAGAGTGCCTGAGCCAAAAGAGAAGAATGCCAATTTAAAACTGTTGGAGTTGGGAGCATTGCCTGTAAATATGGCAGGAGAAATAGTTGATTCAAAGGAGATGTCCACAAAAGAGTTATTTGAACCAGTTTCTAGGAATGAAGTAAACGAACCTCCATCAACTTATAAGGACGGCAAACGTAATATTGAAAAAGATATACTTGAATTATTAAACAAAGGAACATATACATCAAAGGAAATTTTACTGGCTTTGAAATTGGATTGGGATAGCAGAAAACTAACAAGTTTTTTAAAGAAGAATCCCAATGTAAAAGCATTAGCAGGAAAGCCTGCAAAATTCACCTGCAATGATGTGATATCACCTTCATTATTTGGATAATATGACTTGGGAATACTCAGAAGATAATTTAATAGAACAAACAGCGATTGATTTATTTTTCAATCAGTTGGGTTTGCTATTTAAATTTACAGCATAAAATGAATGAGATAGAAATATATAAATCAGTTGAAGGCATTCAAGTCGAAGTTAAAATTGATGGAGATACTTTATGGGCAACCCAAAAACAAATTGCTGAAATTTTCGCCACTACTCCACAAAATATTACACTTCATTTAAAGAAGGTGTATGCAGAAGAAGAAATTAAAGCAGATGCAACTTGTAAGGAATACTTACAAGTTCAAATGGAAGGAAAAAGAAAGGTTGAACGAAAACAGTTGTTTTATAATTTAGATGCCATTCTTTCTGTTGGCTACCGTGTAAATTCCATACGTGGTACTCAATTTCGCCAATGGGCTACCCAACGCCTCAAAGATTATTTGGTGCAGGGTTATGCCATTAACGAAAAACGCTTGGCCGAAAAACAACAACAAGTTGAATATCTAAAAACAGGTATTCGCATTTTAAGTAGAGCCATTCTCCAACAAGTTACAACTGAAAATAGCAATACACTTCAATTATTTGCCAAGGGGTTAGCATTGCTAGATGATTACGATCATGAGCAACTAGACAACAAAGGAAAGACTACAAAAGCAACGGTTTATCCTGATAAGAACGGATACTTGCAGCTAATTGCCAATATGAAATCCGATTTTTTGTCAGATGTATTCGCCAAGCCCAAAGACGATAGTTTTGATAGCTCCATAAAACAAATTGAACAAAGTTTTAATGGCAAAGATTTATACGGAAGTATTGAAGAAAAAGCAGCTATGCTATTATATTTGGTTGTAAAAAATCATTCTTTTGTAGATGGAAATAAACGAATTGGTGCTGCTTGTTTCTTGTATTTTTTGGAACGAAACAATATGCTTTACACATCGGAACAGAAACTATTAATCACCAATGAGGCATTGGCACCACTCACTCTTTTTGTTGCCACCAGCAAAACAGAAGAAATGGAAATAGTAAAGCAACTCATCATTAGTATTTTAAACAGAGAATAGCATGACTTACGAATACTCAGAAGACAACCTAATAGAACAAACAGCGATTGATTTATTTTTTAATCAGTTGGGTTGGGATACGCTATTGGCCTACAACAAAGAAGGCTTTGGCGAAGGAAGCACTTTGGGCAGACTGAACAAAAAAGAAGTAGTGCTCAAAAAGATATTCTTTGAAAAAATCAAAGCGTTTAATCCTGGTTTGCCCCAAAAAGCATACGAGGAAGCCTATGAAAAAATAATTGAAGAAAGCATCACCAAGTCATTGGCCGAAATAAATTTTGAGAAACATCAATTATTAAGAAACGGCATTCCCGTTGATTTTATTAACGATAAGGGTGAGCAGGTAAAAAATAAAACACTCAAAGTTTTTGATTTTGATAATGCAGATGAGAATAACTTTTTAGCCGTTCGTCAGTTATGGCTGCAAGGCAAAAGCAACCGTGAACGCAGGCCTGATATTATCGGTTTTGTAAATGGTATTCCTTTACTGTTCATTGAATTAAAAGCAGCGCACCGGAAATTAGAAAATGCTTACAACGATAATTTCACCGACTACAAAGACGTAATTCCAAAACTCTTTTATTACAACGCTTTTGTTTTATTGAGTAATGGAATTGAAAGCCGTATTGGTAGCGTTACAGGTAAGTATCAGCACTTCCACGAATGGAAACGTATTACAGAAGAAGACGAAGGCATAGTTGCCTTAGATAGAATAATTGTTGGTGTTTGTGAAAAAAAACGCTTTTTAGATTTATTCGAGAACTTCATTCTGTTTGATAATTCATTGGGAAAAGTCGTAAAACTCATTGCCCGAAATCATCAATTTATTGGCGTTAATAAAGCTATTGAAAACATTCAACACAAAGAGCAACTTTACAAACTCGGTAAAATTAGTTTAGAAGAAAAACAAAAATTGGGTGTGTTTTGGCATACACAAGGAAGCGGAAAATCCTACTCAATGGTTTTCTTCTGCCAAAAAATACATCACAAGTTTACAGGAAGTTATACTTTTTTAATCGTTACCGACCGCAACGAATTAGATACGCAGATTTATGGCACATTTAGCGGAATTGGAGCCGTACCACAAGTAAAATCAGGCTCAAAGGATTCAATGAAAGCCAACAGCGGAAAGCATTTGAAAGAGTTGTTGAGTTCGGAGCATCGCTATTTGTTTTCGCTCATCCACAAATTCAATTTTGAGGAAGAGATAACTAAACGAGATAATATTATTGTCATTTCAGACGAAGCTCACAGAACACAAGGCGGAAATTTAGCAATGAACTTGCGTAATGCTTTACCAAACGCTTCATTTATTGGCTTCACTGGCACACCACTTTTTAAAGACGATGAAATCACAAAGCGAATTTTTGGAGATTATGTTTCCCGATATGATTTTAAACGAAGTGTTGATGATGGTGCAACCGTTCCGCTTTATTACGAAAACAGAGGCGAATATTTAGGATTGAAAAATCCTATTATCAATGAACAGATAAGAGCAGTAATAGATGCAGAAAGTGAAGATTTGGACAGCGACCAAAGAGGTAGGGTTGAACAACTTTTTGCAAGAGAATATCCGATACTTACTGCTAAGAAAAGATTAGATGCTATTGCCAAGGATGCGGTTTGGCATTTCTGTAATAGAGGCTACAAAGGCAAAGGAATGTTTATCGCTTTGGATAAACTGACAGCAGTTAGAATGTATGATTTAATTACGCATCACTGGAAACTGACTATCGAACAATTAGAAAAAGAAGTTTCCAAAGGAAAATATGGTGACCAAGAAGTTTTGGAAAAAAGCCGTGAACTTCAATGGATAAGAGAAACGGAGATTTGCGTAGTGGTAAGTTCGGAACAAAATGAAATTCAAAAATTTCAGAAATGGGATTTAGATATTGAGCCGCACCGTGAAAAAATGAATAATCAAGACCTTGAAACAAGATTTAAAGATGAAGATGATCCTTTCCGTTTTGTTATTGTTTGTGCAATGTGGATTACAGGTTTTGATGTGCCAACACTTTCAACTTTGTATTTAGACAAGCCCTTGAAATCACATACATTAATGCAAGCCATTGCAAGAGCAAACAGAATAAGCGAAGGCAAAAACAACGGATTGATTGTTGACTATATTGAAACATACACTGCATTACTGGATGCTTTGGCAATTTATGGTGCAGGAGGCGAAGAAGGCGGTGGTGGTGAAAAACCTGAACCGCCTGTAAAGCCTAAAGAAGAATTAGTAAAACTGCTCGAAGAAGCTTTAGTAGCAACAGAAACATTTTTGCAAGACGAAGTAAATTTTGGTTTGCAGGAATTAATCAAGGCAAGTGGTTTGCTGAAATTAGCAGCAATGGAAAAAGCAGTAAATGCTGTTTATACCAATGATGAAACCAAACGCAAATTTCAGATTTTAGCAAGAGAAGTTTTTAAGAAATACAAGGCATTGCAACCTGACAAAGTTTTAAACCTATATGCACCAAGAAAAAATGCGATTGATGTAATATACACCGCCATTGAAGACAATATTGAAAGTGCTGATGTTGCTGAAATAATGAAGAAGATCCAAAACGTTGTTGATGAATCAATAGAAAATATGGTTGCAGAACCAACAAACGACAGCGGTAAACTCATTGACCTAAGCGGGCTAAATTTTGAATTGCTGGAGCAATACTTCCTGAAAACAAAAAATAAAAATGCTACTGTTCAATCATTGAAAGACAAAATTGAAAAGCAACTCAAACAAATGGTGGAACGCAATCCATTGACAGTTGACTATTACAAACGCTATCAGGAAATCATTGAGGAATACAATAGAGGGAAAGACGAAGCAGTAATCAAAGAGACCTTTAGAAAGTTAATTGAACTCGTAAACTCGTATTCAGAAGAAGAAGCCGACACCAAACGAGAAGGACTAACAGACGAGCAAAAGGCAATCTTCGACATTTTAAGACACGGCAAAAAACTGGAAGAAAAAGAAAAGAATGAGATAAAGAAAATATCAGTTGAATTACTTGAAGAACTTAAGCAAGACAAATTAAAGGTTGATCAATGGGCAGACAAATCAGTAACAGCAGCAGCAGTTTTTAATACTGTGAGCAAGACACTTTTTGAAACCTTGCCCTATCCGACATATCAAACAGACGACATTGATTTAAAAACGAACTTAGTATATGAACATTTAAAACATCAATATTTCGGAGGAGGAATGAGTATTTACGGACAATATTAGCCAACGCATTTTGCAAGCACATTGCCAAAGCCACACAAGCCCAAGCACAGACCAAAGCTTTGTCAAAGAGCTTGCAAAGCCAACGCAGAGAAAAATTGTTTTAAAAAAATTTCCTTCCCTTCAAAAAAAACAAAAAACGCAAACACACAACCGGCACTCAATGACACGACAACTCAACAACGGCAATGGTTTACAAGCACCGTGGACAAGAACGCCAGCACCTAACAGCACCTACAAAAAATTGGCGTTTCAGTGGTTAAATGAAGCTTTGTGCTTCGTATCAAGTTTTGTGGTGGCAGACAATTTAGTGCTTCGAAATCGCCAACTTCTTGTAGCCGCAAAACGTCAGGCTGTGAAATAACCCACACAAGCTTCAATTTTACTGGCATTTTTGGTGAGAGTAGCATTCCGTAAGGTGATATAAAGCTATTTTATGATAGCAATATTTCAGGCGGCTTTTCTTGC
>Ga0163153_10006281_pt1 | contig 13479 bp, 10 predicted proteins | sample OliLakLV19MP6IB1_FD_148629 | JGI IMG/M metagenome (GOLD analysis project Ga0163153, IMG submission 148629) | Freshwater microbial mat bacterial communities from Lake Vanda, McMurdo Dry Valleys, Antarctica - Oligotrophic Lake LV.19.MP6.IB-1 | ecosystem: Environmental > Aquatic > Freshwater >... | reverse complement strand
TCGCGGTCGTTCGCGTAAGGTTGCGCCACTCGACAACGACTCCCGACCTCCCGACCCCTTTGTTCGCGCCTGAGCTCTCGTTTGCGTGCGGCGGGACCTTCCTAATCGACGCACATGAGAAGAAGCCACAGGCAGGTCGATTATCTGCCGAATAGCAGAGCCAGAACAATGATAAAAAGGACAGTTACGACAAACGGATGAACGCCGCCCGAATTATCGTTATTCGACGGGGGATTTGGGATGCACGATCTTTTTTCTGACATGGAAATATCCTTTAAGCACGAGGTGACTTGCGGGACGCTCTAAGTCGTACGTCAGCGGGCGATTGAATCCATCCACTTACGGGCGCAATTGGTGCAGCCACCCGAACAGAGTGGTAGCTGCATTCTCGTTTGTCACAGGTCCCTAAGCCGAAAGGGGAAGGTACTTGTGGCGAAGGAAAATGCTCAGTTGGGAGTCGCTGGTTTGAAGCGTTCCTGGCTGGCCGGTTTTGAAGCGCCCGATGACAACGCGTGACGAACACAACTCACTTAACGGACGTTACCAGCGGCCCAGGCCCGACGGTGGCCAAAATTCTACTCGCGAGTCGGTCTTTCAGATTTGTTTCGTCGTCCCAGGCGATTAGATTCCGGTGTTGCAAATCGAAATGAACTCGCTTGCTTGGATCCGTGCCGTCAAGATGGTCTTTGCGACATGTGAGAATTAGTTCTAATCCAAGCCCCAGACAGTAGCCCGCCTCGAGATACGTGTTCTGGCGAGCCCCAGTTAGATCCGCTACGACAAAGCGGCTTGTCCGAATCTCTGCGATGATCCGATCGGGAATCCCCTCGTTGAATTCCTCTGAGTCGAGCCTCAACGGCCGATATCCGGCGGCCGAAATGGCCGGTGCGATGCCACGTTCATATGCTGGCCGTACTGACTCGTCGAACCACATCGCGACGAATGCCTGGTCGCTCTGTAGTCCGACGCGAGACAGATCATCTACTCGCCGCCAGCCTTCCGGGCGAAGCACTGCGTCTACTTTTCCCTTAGCATGGTGGGATGGGAACTCGATCCATTGGGAGTCGCCAGCATGTCGAAGGTAGTATTCTATCTCGCCGCGCGCGGCATAGGCGAGCGGCGCCCAGTGTTCGACTTTCAGCGATACTTCCGCACCTGGGTGCTCACTACGTCTTGCGATTGCCTGAAGCAGCTTGTCAATCTTGGCAGAGACGGTTGTAGGGCATTGAATGGCTACCGCGTCCAAGTTTTTCGCGGTCAATGTTCGACCCGCGAACCATACGTCATCTGTGACAAACGGCGCTTTGCGGCCAGCCATGTCGGTTGCCTCTCGCATGAATCCGGCAAGCAGAGATTTCTTGTCATATGTGTCAAGTAAGTCTACCGCTGAGTCCGTGACCAAAAAGTCTCCGCACGCGGGACATCGGATCACAGAACGCACTTCCTGATCAACGCGACTGTGAAACCCTTGGCACGGCCCGGAACACAACGGGCATGCTTCTTGATCCGGTATCATTGCCGGTCCTTTCGATTCAGCGGGATTCGTTAAGCGTCGTGGGCACTGATCGACGGGGAAGCTGGCGACATCGCGGCGAGTTGCGGCGTCATTTCAAATCACGCCGTGATGAATCGTACCCACCTCGTGCGTAGTGCCTCGATGTTCGGTCGTAACTGGGGATCGGCAGGTACGGCAAGTTGCCTTCCTCGGACCGTCTCGTATGAAGTACCTTCGAGCGGCGGTGCTAAGGCGATTGTGAGATCGGCCGGCTTGACGCCTAGTAACCGGATCGAAATACCCGGCATTCGTAAGTTCGCCGGCCGTTGCTCGCAGCTCTTCTGCGAAGCGGCCATCGAGCTCGATCGATTCCAGGGGGGCCAGCCAACGGCGCCCGTCTTCACTATCGCACGGTAGCCAGCCGTCGCGCTCGAACTTGCAGCCCTCCGGCCTGGGCAAGTTCAGCTCTTGAATGGGCCGCATCCAGAAAGCGACGCAGTAGCGGCACTTCTTGGCCTTCTCAACAAAATAAGGATCGGCCGAGCCGTGTTCGCGGTAATGTTCGGCGAGCCATGGCCGCAGTTCATCGACGCTCCGGTATGCCAACTGCTCGACTCGTATGAGCCGCGTCTGAAGAAAAACGACCTCCTTAGCGGGATCGAACCAGTAGAGCGGAGCGCCGACATGGAGCGAATCGTAGGGACGCTTTCGCGTAGCTCGGAGGATGAACCAGGGAAAGTCGTTCGTAGTCGAGGTCGTGTTGTCGTTGCCGACGCTGGCGATGAAACCCGGGGTCGTGCTCATGGTTTCGGCTTGCTTCGTCAGGGTGCAGGCTTGTCTAATCGGAACGCGCAGTAGCCGGACAATTAGATTACTACTCGACGTGCTTTTCGCACTTTACCGCTTTGTCGGGGAAGGCATCGATTAGCAGTTTAATGGCGTTGAAGGTGCGGTTTCCCCAGCCGTTGACCAGGGCATACGTGCGGCCGCCGCTGTGGATCAGGTCGGCATCGTCACAGAAGTAGCGGAGCAATCCGCCGGAATAGACTTGGTCCTTGGCCTCCGCCAGGAACTGCTCGCCCGTCAGGGTGCCATCGAGGTTGGCGAATAAGCGGCTCCGCCAGTTGATGACCTCGTTGACGGCTTGGGGCGTGACGCGGCGGGAGCAGAGGTGCTTGATGACTGTGAGAATGGCCCGCCGCTTGGAGAGCGCCACGTGACGCGTGCCTTCGATTTCGACGTCGTACTTGGTGTAGTCCTTGCTTGGTTTTTCGGTGTCGGTTGTGTCGGAGTTGTCGTCTGCGTCGGTGGCGTCATCGTCGTTCCCGTCGATGCCGGATTCCGCGGCGAGAATATCCTTTCGGACATAGCGTCGAAATGCTCCGGTACTTGTGAAGCAGCGGAAACCGGCTTGGCTAGCGACGGCGAGAGTTTCGTTGCTCTCATTCAAGAGAACGGCGACGGGCTGACTGAGCTCTTCCTGAATGCCGTTGGGCCAAGCCAGATCGAAAACGGCCCGCTGCTCGCCGCTTGCCGGGTCGGCCAAGTCGAACGCAATCAGGCCCCGAGGCAGGCTCCGGGCTTCCATCCAGTCGTTGATCGACTCGAGCTCCGCTTCTTCCTCCGGACTGAAAATGCCGCCCGTTGCAGCAGACACCACGGGAACCACGGCAGTCGGCCCGGAGAGCCAACGATTGTCGCCGTGCAGCAGTTCTTCCATCCGTCGATTTAGCTCCGCGGCGAGGAGCGACTTGCGGGCTTCGAGAAACTCCCGGAAATTATCGAGCTTCCAAAGCTTCGGGTCGTCGGGGATCCATTGCGACGCCAGCGCACCGGGATGCGCCCTTTCGACGGCCGGGAAATATTCTTCGGGCAGTCGATTGGTAATGACGAGGTTGGTATCTTTGGTGAGGAAGCAGAAGTTCGCCAACGCGTTCACTTCCGACTTTTTGTACTTGAGTTTATAGAGCAGCGACTTGGGGAAAATGTGGTGCACTTCCAGGCGGCTCATCTTGCCGAGCAAATTCGATTTGAGAGGAATGCCGGTACCCCAATCCTTCGATTCGCCCATACGGGTGAGCAGATAAAGCACGGGGTAAAAGCGGGCGCCCAGACTCCAGCCGGTGAAATGCCCCGGCTCGGCACGCAGCCCGCCATGCCAGAGGCGTAGTTGCTCCAGCAGCTTGTCGAGCCCGCCGTCGGCACCTTCGAGGGCCGCGAGGTCTTGGTCGATGTAGGTTTCCGTCGAGCCCGAGAACCGGCCCCACATACCGGCCTGAGCGAACCAGAAGAGCAGCTTGTCGCGTTCCTTCACATCCATGGGGCCGGAGCGGCGATCGAGATAGCGCACCATCACCGGTACGGCGAAGCGACCGAAGAAGACCTGGTCGTGATCGAGGCCCAATCGTCCGCTGATCAGATTCAGGCTGGTGTCGATATGCCGGTTGGCCCGCTTCAGGGCCTCTTGAAGTTGCTCGGCGCTCTTGTCGTGCAAGAACTGGAATTTCGCCTCGCCGGTCAAAGCGGTATTCACCGACCGCAAAAGCCAGTCGAGATTGAAGTGATAGTCGGCCTTGGCCCATTCTTGAAGCTTGGCCTTCATGACATTGCGGGCGTCGGGCCAATCGGAGCAAATCTTGGCCAGGGCCAGATCGCCCTTGGAGAGTTTTGTGCCCCCGCTATTCACCTGATTGAAGATTTCGACGACCACATCGAGTGACTTGTCGGTGACTTCCTCGATATGGAGATCGACGTCGGTGATTCCGAGCAGGCGACTGAGGCGGCCGATGTAGTCGCCGGCTTTCGGCGCCAGAGCAGGTTGGGCCATCATGGGAGCGACGAATTCGCCCAACTTGGACACGCCGTTCCGCATGAGTTGCGTGACATCGACCCAGAGGGGATCGTCTTTCATCTTGGCCGGCTGGTAGAACTCGAAAGCCTCGGAGCCCAAGTGGAAATGGAGCTTGGTGAAGGCGGCGGCGTTGCCGTCGAAGAAGTTGGGGGGCTTGCCACGGACGACGCCATAGAGCGACGTCATTCGCTGCTGGCCGTCGAGCAGAAGCTTCACGACCCCGGCGGCCAAGGGTCCGTCGCCGCGATGCGTAGCGGTTTTTGATTCGACGGCCCAGACCAACAATCCGCCGACCGGATGACCGAGATAAAGGGAGCGGAAGAGTTTGCGGACCTGCTCACCGCTCCAGACGTAGCCGCGCTGGAATTCGGGCAACGCGATATGGCCGCTGTCGATATGGGCGAGGATCGTTGAGATTTTCACGCGAATGGACCCGTTGGCGATTGCGTTTCAAGGACTACGTTATGTCGTGCAGGCCATCGAGATTCAGATATTTTCTCTAGCTTCGATACGCACGGAACGGCCTATTAGGCGCGCTGACTCGCCGGCGTGCAATCATTTCGGACGATTGAACTCACACGTTGCAACTGCGGTTTTGCGACGAGTAAGAACATGGGTCATGCGCCCAACCCAATCGATCATCGGCGTTATGTCGTGGTGTTTGGCTCTTGGACCTGCCCCCCTTTTGCCGCACTTTATCCGCACAAGGCGATCACTCGCGCGAGCGAATGAATCAAGCAGATTTCGATAAGCAAGTGCTAGCGCTCGCCGGTCGCAGTTATATGCGCGGTCAGGTGTTCCGGTAGGGCCGGAACGAAGTTCACGACGATGGTTTCCACAAACCACGCCAGCGGTATATCGTCGATCTCGCCCCATGAGTCCGGCGGAGTAGCCTCAAAAAGTCGTCTCGCCGACCCTGCCGGACTAAGAACATCGCAACCCCGCCGCCGCCGGCACCGTTAAGCCTGGCGCCTTCCACGAGGTGAGCCGTTGCGGCAAACATCTCCTCGATTTTCGGATTGGTGCACCTCCCTTCCGTCATCGCTTTCCAATGCTCCCATTGCGAATTCATGGCCCGGCCGAGTGCCGGCAAGTTCCCGGCGGCCAGATCTGCCGCAACCTGCAGATTGAAGTCGTTGTTCATCGAGACCGCTTGCAGCATCGACGGATCGCGCAGGGTGTATCGCTCCAGCATTTTTGCGAAGTTGATCTGACCGGTCCGTTCGACTCCCGTGTGAACCAAGACCAGACGGTCGGCTAACTGGCGACGTGCGGCCTCGCTCATCCGTATGGGTGTGGCTCGCGGGGAATTGAGCACGTGCGGGCCCCCCTCCATGAGCTTGAGCCCCCGGATCATTGCCGTCGAATCCTCCCAGCCGCCTCCAATGCCGGAGCTGATTTCGAGGTACATCGAGGCGCGAACCAGGTAGTTCGTGTCGAGTTCTAAGGCGAAGAGACGGGCCAATGCTAGGAGCAGCGCGCACGTTAACAAAGAGCTTACCCCGAGGCCCGTCCCGATACCCAGCGTACTATGCACCGACAGGCGCAAGCCCCGACCCCCGAGCGCAGCGAAGAGTAAGTCACTATCGTTTGCCCCCAGTAGGAATGTCAGAAAAAACCGGAGCGTTTCGGCCAAAAGATGGATCGGTTTGAGGTCATTGCAACCTGCCGCGGGAAGCTTCTCGAATGAGTACCGGTGCTGCCCCGGACCGGCATGAAACTCGATGCGCCGAGCCGAAAGCGTCCGGGCCTCAGCCCGAAACGGTGAGCGTCCGTCCAAAACGACGGGGATATTGACGCATGTGCCGTAACGCTCCAGGCAATAGGGCGGGATGTCCGAGACGCCCCCTGCTCCCAGATCAAGGCGGACGGGGGCGGAAGTTACCGCGAGTCGGCGCACCGCTCGGGTTGATATCAACGACCGGGCGGCGGTGAGCTTGCAGTGGTCCTCAACCGCCTGGCGCAATGACTCGGTCGCCATGGCTTGGAGAGCCTTCCGGAACCGGCCTACGGGGTCGCCGGCCTGACGCGGCGATAGGTGCTCCTGATTGCGGCGAAACGCCGACCGGCACCGCTGTAAGGTGGCCGTCAGAACGCGAGGACTACAGTTCCGTTCAAACGCCTCGAGTAACGCGGAAAGAACGACCAGCCCGCGGTGGATCAGCAGAGGCGGGTGCGGCTGGGTGCAGAATACGGCGACGGCCGACAGTGCCGCAGCTCGCGCTTTCCGGCTACTGAGTGAGCGGTAGTAACCGACGACGTCCAAATCGGATGCATGAGCGAGAGAGTCGACAAGTACGGCAACCGACGGGTCAGGAGAAAGCGTCAATCCGAACTCCTGAGAGGGATCTCTCCCACGATCTTAGTATCGCGGTAGGGCGACTTACGCCCCACCACGAGCGCAACGCTCTTGATTGGAAATCTCACGAATTCCTTCCGCCGTGATTCAGTGACCAATGCTTGAAGTTTCATTTGCGCGGAAGGGTCGAGCGCCCGCGGGAAGCGACAGAGTGTGACGTGCAGGGGGAAAGGCACCGATGCCGCGTTCATGAGCCCGTGTTCCGAACCCGTCTCGGACGTCCCGATCCGTGCGACGACCGCCTCACACCATTTTCTAATGCCGTCCATCCAGCCCGTTGGCTCGCCTTCCGGACTCAGAAAATCGGCATAAGCGGTCAGCGAGTTTGACAGGATCTCAAGTTGGCGAACTCGTCCGACGACTTGCTCAGGTATCAGCCCGGAGCCCTTCAGCCCGTCGAGCAACGCCTCGGCGAGGACCTGCAATCGCTCCACAAGCTCCTCGGCCGGCTCTCTGTGCAGAAGGAACTCGAACAGGGTAACGTGGAACCCGATTTCTCCTTGGACATTCTCCCAATACATATCAAGGTCATCGAGCGAGGCGCCGACGGCTTTCCGTAACTGTTGTTGCTCGGGCCGGCTAAGTACCACGAGCAATGACACGTCGAAGATGGATGTCGGGTTCTCACAGCGGCCGTCGCCGGTCAATTGAGCCTGCTCCGTATGCTTGGAAAGGGTGGCCAACCAGAACGGATCCGAAGGTTCGGCATTGTTCTCAACGGCGCGCGTTTTGTACGACGTTGGGTTGTGCGTGTCACTTCCCTTCAGCAGGCCTTCGACGATGATCTGGGCGGCCAGGTACCCGGGACGAGCCGCCTGGAGTCGCTCCGTCAGGAGCGCTAAGTTTCTCTTGAGCGCTGCGCTCTGCAGGGCCGACTCCAACGCGTACTGTCCGCTGCGATGGCAGCCGAATAAGATGAGAACGTCGCGCTTGATGTTGAATGGGTTGGGAAAAAGCACGATCATCGAGCTGCCGGCTCTGAGTAGCCGAATACCAAGATGCTCCGATTCCGGATGCAGGGGCCGAGACACGTACTCGATTTCAACCTGCGTACGCGTTTTCGGCTGCATTACGTTCTGCACGTAGTTCACCCGGTATATCCAGGGCAGGTACGCCTGCATAATTCGCAGTAACACGTCGCTCAGGTTGTTTTCGCCGACGATCAGCCAGTCGCGATCGAAAAAATCGGGGGCGGTCTGATCCATGCTGGGAGTTTGACCGTCCAGCGAGATCAAGTCCCGTGCGTGTTTTGAGCAAATCAAGCCGTTCGCCAGGACATCGTCTTCTTGACTCGTTACGTGGACATACTGAACCAGGCCCACCGTCCGAAACTCATCGACTGAGATGTGCGATTTCAAAGTTTTTGTGATGATGGGGGGGACCCGATGATCGCCTGGGCATGTCTCTTTCGAGAACGTCGACCGACAGGTGTAGATCACAGAGCACCAACGGTCAGGGTTCCTGCACAACCCCCCGGAGAAGCGCACCGATCGAGTCGGAGCCGGCTTTCGCTTTCTCGGGGACCGGGGACAAGGGCGGAGTCGAAGGCTTTCCGATCACGGCGTCTAGGTCCGGTGGTTGGGAACCGTGGATGAAGTTCGCGATCGTCCGGTCAGGGACCCCTAACTCCCTGGCGATAGCTTCCAGCAGCAAACGCCGCCCGGCTGGGTCGGAGTACTCGATCGCCTGGAGTTCGTTCAGGGGAGAAACTAGCTGCGACTTTTTCAAGCCGCCGGCGCAAACGGGAATGTGTGGTTTACCATGCCCGGCTAACGCCCCGGCTTCAAACAGCACCCACCCACGATGGATACTGTTGGGCGTCGCCAGCAGAATGCCGATCCTGCACTGCTTCAATTCCTTCGTGATCTGATCGTACCACGGCGTACCTGGGGCTAAGTCATGCGATGAGCAGAAGATATTAATCTCGACGTGCAGCTTCAGGTTGTCATTGAGCCACTCTAGCAATAAACGCGCGGCGGGGCCGTCATCGGCAGCATGGCTAATAAACAGGTGGCTCTTAGATTTCGTCATGGAATGCGTTTCGAAAAACTCGGCACTGGTTTAATGCCCGTAACGGTAAAGCCGTAATTCCCTGCTTGCAATTCTCTCTTGTTCCCGCGACGAGTCGGCCGGACGAGTTCGAGTGATGCGGCGAACCGTTCAATGTGTACGGTCGGCGCGACTGGATTTGAGCCGGCGACCGGCAACCGAGGCCGCTGAGCACGGTCGACTTGTGCTAGTCGGCCGAGGAGCGTGCTTGTCATGTCGAAGGCTCTTGAGTGGTACGAATCACGGGCCGGATTATCGTAGGCCTCGCACCGGGAGCACGGCGCGTGGTCGTCAGCCTACTCGATGACGATGGAGTGTTCATACAGCCGAAGTGCCTTAAACAGACTCCGATAAGGTAGCGGGGGCGGCGCTCGGGGCGAAGCGGATCCTAACCTTCACGTCTCCCTTGCCGGAGAAGACGCCGAAATTATTCGCCAGTTGGGCGCTGACGGCCTGGTCGTTCGGGCGCTGGAAGCGGACCTCCGTCGGCTGGGCGTCGAGCATCCGGTCGACTTTCCAGGTTCGCGTCTGGCCGTGGTCGGGCGAATAGCCGAACAAATCGAGCGAGCCCCGACGGTCGATCAGCCGGTACGGATAGACGCGTGTACTGCATGCCGTCGATCGAGCGGATCGTTTCGGCGTCGGTGAGCATCTGGACCGGCTTCTGGCCGATCGGCAGCGTTTCCCCGAGCACCAGGCTTGCCTTTGAGGGCGAGAGCCGGTTGACTGTGTCCTTTGCCACCCCCGCCCTGCGGCAGATTTGGCTGAATGACCAGTCGTTGTAGAGAAATGCCTTGTCGTTCCCGGCATTGACCTTCAGTGAATCGAGGAAGGCCATCACCGAGACGATGGAGCATGTTAGCGATCTTGCGATTCTTGCCTTTGCTGGCGGCAGAAATCGGCGAGTGCCGGAAACGACTCGTACCGTTGGTCCGGCGGGCGCCGAAAAAGTTCGTTCGATGCGCGCGTGAGATTCGTCATGCCGTCTCCTAGAACCGTGGTTTTATGGACCATCGGCAGGCAAGGTGCCTGCACGGAAAAGAGGGTACGCGCGTCAGACGGGAGGCGCAACAACGCTCATAAAGTGAAGAGACTAAAAATCTAGTTGACTTTGGGAACGAAGGCCCATATTCATTAAGGCAAGCATCTGGGGGACCGTGGCGGAAGCCAGACCGGTCCCCGAGAGATCTTTGAAAATCTGGGGTCGACAATTGGCCGGTGATCCGGTGTCCAAAATTCGCTTTAACAAGGCACTTCGCTACCTACGAACCGTCTTGTTAGTTGAGTTGGTTAGCTCAAAGCGATTTTTGGTCCTGACTGTCCCCCAGATGCTTGGAGATCGATTAGGACCAAGAAAACCTGTGGGGGGTGCGAAAGTAACGCACGCCCCACGGGATTTTTCTCTGGAGTTTCGCCGCGGGTAACTAACCCGTGAGCTTCTAGCTCACTCTGAGCACCGTATTCCTGTTCTGCTGTAAGACACCCGTCTCAGCGGTCGTCGTCTTCCAGCATCGCTTTGTTCACTTCGAAAAAGCCGGTACCCCGGCCCTGTCTAGGAGTGCGCTCATATGTCGCTGGAGCACGACGACTTCGACGAATATCAGAACCAAGTCTGGGATGGAGAAGGCGGCTACATTCCCCCAGACGAAGACGCGGACACTGGGGAAACCCCGGTCGAAGACGAAGCGGCGTACACGGAATCGTAGCTAAGCAATTTCCTCGGCTTCCGCCGCCCATGGGGACTGCGCTAGGAGAATCACTAGCGCATCGGCCACCCCTCTCCCCTCACTATCCGTTCGGCGGCCGTAGTTGCCCGTCGGGCTGACGCCTCGACGCTCAATAACAGACGGAACGCCAGGGACGGCGTTCGCTACAGGGGTCCGGAGGAGTTCGGTGCCGCCCGTGGCGCCCGAGACCGTTACCCTTCAGCCCACCGAAGTATGCGGGCTTCCGCAAAAAGCGCAGGCAGCAGAGAACGCTGGGGACAGCGTTCCCTACATTTTCAGGGAAAACAAAGGCTCCAGCCCGCAAAAACCGTTTGAGGGGTGCGCTAATTGGTCGGTATAATGGCCCCCAGAGGCGGGGGGGAGAGAGGTCTTGTCCAGGGGCACTTTGGATGACGGCCGACCTACGGTCAGGCGCCGTTCATTTCCGTTTTGTTAGGCGCTCGGCACCTCAGCCGACAGCGTACTTGGCAAACACCGTGCATCTGGCGAAGTCCAGCTAACCCCTGGCGACAGCCGGCAGCCCCCCGCGCGCCGCCCGTCAACCGTTTTGCCGGCAGCCCGCGCTGCTAACCAATCGCGTTCTTAACAACCCAGTCCCCCGCAAGCGTTTCCAACCAAAGCGCCCTACGCATGGCCGGCACTACCGAAAAACCCGTCTCCAAAGATCCGTCCGCAGGCGCCTTGCTCTCGCGCGTCACCTGCCCCCATTGTTGGCATCGCTTCGCGCCGCAAGACGCACTCTATATCTCCCAGCATCCCGAGCTCGTCAACGACGAACGACTCGGTTCCGATCACCAGCAACGGTTCCTCCCCAGCCGGTTCACGCCGCAGGGTATGGCCATCGATGCCCGCGGCTTCCCCTGCAACGAGCTGGCGTGCCCGAAATGCCATCTCGGCGTCCCGCGGGTGCTGTTCCAAACCGAGCCGTTCATCATCTCCATTCTCGGCGCGCCGGCCAGCGGCAAGTCGTACCTCTTGGCCTCGATGATCTGGACGCTCCGCAAGGTCTTTCCCAAGTTTCTGGGCTTGGGCTTCGGCGACGCCGATCCCCGCATGAACCAGCATCTTAACGAGTACGAAGAGCTGCAGTTCCTCAACCCAAACCGCGACAGTATCGTCTCGATCCGCAAAACCGAAGAACAGGGAGACCTGTACGACCTGGTAAACGTCGGCGGGCATGCCATTCGCTACCCGCGCCCGTTCGTGTTTTACTCGCGACCGCTCGAGCGCCATCCCAGCTTCGCCGTGGCCGCCAAAACGTCGCGGGCCGTTTGCCTGTACGACAACGCCGGCGAAAGCTTCTTGCCCGGCGCCGACCAAGGCGCCAACCAGGTCACGCGCCACCTCGGCATGTCGCGGGCGTTGTTCTTTCTGTTCGACCCCACGCAAGATCACCGCTTCCGCCGCGCCTGCAGCGGCAAAACGCAAGATCCGCAAATGGTCGAACGGAGCGAGCGCTCCGAACGTGAGAAACCTATTCGGCAGGACGTGATTTTGCAGGAGGCCACGGAGCGCATTCGCCGGCAAATCGGCCTGGCCTACGGCGTGAAGCACCAGCGAGTTCTGGTCGTCATCGTCACCAAGTACGACTGCTGGTCTTCGCTGTTGGGCAATCTCACGCTCCCCGAACCGTGGGTGCCGGCCAAGGGGGCCGATATCCACGGCGTCGACCTCACGCCCATCGAAGACATTTCCGCGCGGGTGCGGGCGGTGCTGTGGGAGCTCACGCCCGAAATCGTCTCCACCGCCGAAGCGTTCGCCGAGCTGGTGGTCTACATTCCGGTCAGCGCCATCGGCGGCAGCCCCGAGGTCGATCCCGAGTCGCACAAACTGGGCGTCCGACCGCGCGATATCCATCCGCTTTGGACGGAAGTCCCGATGCTTTATTCCCTCGCCTGCTCGACGGCAGGCCTGATTGCGTGGCGGCGTACCCCCAAGCTCTCTCTCCACGGCGCCAAGCCGATAGCGAGCACATGAGCCAAGAGATCATTTACACGTCGGCTCCGGCGGGGCTCAAGCCCGGCAGCCGCGGATTCTGCACCGTCGTCGCCACGCACGGCATGGTGAAGAGTCTCGCGGATCAGCTGGAAGATTTGAGCGGCTATCGTCATCTGTTTCTCTCCGGCCCCGAGGCCGCGACAAACCCGGTCGTCTACTCGCATCTGCGTGTACCCGTCGGCGGACGTACGTTCCACGTTCTCTCGCGCATCGCCGACGCGGGTCTCGACTACACGCAGCGCACCAACAAGCTGGCGCATCATGTCGCGCTCGACCCGGGCGAGCTTCCTCCCGCCGGTCCGGCTTGGCTGATGTCGCATCCGGGTTGGATGGCCACGTCGTGGTCGGGTGCGCCGCAGGCACGGGCGAAGGGGCCGGTGGTTCCCGCCGGCAACGCCACGGCCGCTCCCTGCCGCGCGTGGCAGCGCGCCGCGGGCGACGCCGGCTGGGCCGGAGTGGTCGCGGCCGAACTGCTGGGCGACTCGCGCCGGCAAATCGTCGTCGTCTACCGGCCGGGCCAGGAGATGCTGCCGCTGGTCGCCGAGGTCTTGGCCCTGCTGCCCGCCGAACGCCGCTGGAGCGTCACCTTCTCCACGTTCTTCACCAAGCTCGCTCCCACCATCGACTGCCGCTGGCGATGCTACGTCGAAGGAACCCCCGAAGCGGAGTCCGGGCTTCGCCATGCCGGTGCGCTGGTGCTCGATTTGCGGCAGCCGCTGGGCAAACCCGACGAATCGCCCTACGTGGCCGCGGCCCGCGCCGGCAAAAAACTCTCGCTGCCCAGACTGCAAGCTCGTCCGGCCGCCGAAGCCGAGCAGGTCGAACAGTTTCTGGCGGCCGACCGAAAGGCCCGCGAAGCCAAGCACGCCGCGGCGGCCGAGCAGAAGGCAGTCGTCGTCGCCGTAGTGCAACCGATCTGGGAACCCGAACCGGTCTTGGCCAACGCGCCGCCGCTGCCGGCCCCGCCTCCCGCTCGGAGCTCGTTGCTGCTGGTACTCTG
>Ga0163153_10006280_pt1 | contig 13485 bp, 11 predicted proteins | sample OliLakLV19MP6IB1_FD_148629 | JGI IMG/M metagenome (GOLD analysis project Ga0163153, IMG submission 148629) | Freshwater microbial mat bacterial communities from Lake Vanda, McMurdo Dry Valleys, Antarctica - Oligotrophic Lake LV.19.MP6.IB-1 | ecosystem: Environmental > Aquatic > Freshwater >... | reverse complement strand
AACGTATATTTTTTTATTTGCCTTTTTATTGCTGTTGACTGCCATTATAAGTTTTGGTTTTTATTAAATACGACATCCTTTTTAAATGAATTCATCCGCAAGTTCCTGGGAAACGGTCATTGGCCTTGAAATTCACATCCAACTCAATACGGAATCCAAAGCGTTTTGTTCCGATGAGGCCAAATTTTCTACCGCTCCCAATACGCAGACCAGTGCGATATCATTGGCTCATCCCGGGACCTTGCCCAGGCCAAACTCCAGGCAACTTGAAGCAGCGGTCCGGCTCGGTCTGGCTATGGGCTGCGAAATCAATCCTTCCTCCTATTTTGAGCGTAAACAATATTTTTATCCTGACCTGCCGAAAGGTTATCAGATTTCTCAACAAGCCAGTCCGGTATGTCTGGGCGGCCATGCGGGGGTCCTTACTTCAGCCGGAGTGAAAACCATTCGTCTGCATCATATCCATATGGAAGAAGATGCCGGTAAATCGGTTCATGACAATGACCCGGTGTGGTCAGGAATTGACCTCAACCGGGCAGGAGTACCCTTGCTGGAGATGGTTACTGAACCGGATTTCCGGAATGCCGAAGAAGTAAGCTTGTTTTTAACCGATTTGCAAAGGCTGGTCCGGTACCTGGATATTTCAGATGCCAATATGGAAGAAGGGTCTATGCGCTGCGATATCAATGTTTCAGTGCGACCAGGAGGATCGGAGGAATTGCGTGAACGCTGCGAGATAAAAAATGTAAACTCCCGTCGGTTTGCCCGCAGGGCCCTGGAATATGAAGCAAAGCGGCAGATTGCCCTTTGGGAATCCGGGCAGAAAGTAGTCCGGCAAACCATGCAATTTAATCCTGAGACCGGAATGACGAACCCTCTCCGCCAAAAAGAAAGCGCACACGATTACCGATATTTTCCAGACCCAGATCTTCCACCTTTGCTGATTGGTGTAAAACAAATAGAAATCTGGCAAAATACGCAACCCATCCTTCCAGGGCAATTTTATAAATTATTGAGAGAAGATAAAAAGCTGTCCGTGGAGGATATTCAGGTTTTAATTGACCAAAAAGAAACGGTCGAATACTATCTTGACCTCACTAAGAATCATCCAACCTTGAATAAAATAGCTGCCAATTGGGTCATTCAGACTATTTTGCCTTATTTGAAAGAAAACCAAATTCAGTTACAGGATTTGACAATTGATCAGGATTCCTTACGCGGTTTATTAATAGCCATGGAGAGCAAACAAATCAGGATTGATCAAGCCGTCCCACTCTGGACTAAAGCGCTTCAGGATAGTTCAGTTTCGCTTCCAACCCTGCTCAGCTCAAAATTGGAGTCGTCCAGTCCGGTGGACCCGGACCGGGTCATTGCAGAAGTTTTTGAAGCCTATCCGGACGAAGCTCAGGCGTTTAAATCCGGGAAGAAAAAATTAATGGGTTTTTTCCTGGGTGAAATCAAAAAAAGATATCCCGAATGTAATATTCAGCAAATCCAGCAATCACTGGCTAATGGCTAATGGTTGGACACCGATCCTGCACTGATTGATTAACCATAAATTAGTATTACATTAGATTGTAATTTTGTACTAGAATTTTACCGAAACCGTTAATACCTGGAAATGCTGTCTGTGTTTAAAGATGAAAAGCTCTATTATAGCATTGGTGAAGTAGCTGATCTTTTTGGGGTTTCTAAATCTTTAATCCGGTATTGGGAGTCTGAATTCACCATTCTTAAACCACATAAGAACAGTAAAGGAGACCGGCGTTTTACCAAAGAAAATATTGAACAATTGCAGCTCATTTTTGACCTGGTTAAAAACCGGGGTTTTACAATAGAAGGGGCTAAAAATGAGATCCGTCAAAACAAGGACCTGCTTAAACAAAAACAAGCCGTCCTCCATAAATTGATCCATCTTAAAAATGAACTCCTTCGTTTCAAGGAGTCGCTGTATCCAGTCGAAGGATCTCAGAACAAAATTTAAAATCTTCTTTTTCGTTGGACGCTATCAGGACGGTTTTATGTCTTTTTTGCAATTCCAGGTGATTAAAAAACCAGGCTTTAGCGTCTTCATCCAGATTTGAGGTAGGTTCATCAAGGATTAAAATTTCCCCTGGTGAATATAAGGCCAGTGCTAATCTAACCCGTTGTTTCATACCGGAAGAAAAATGATTTAATAATCGTTTAGAAGCCGCTTTTAGTTCCATTAATTCGATCCAGTCTCCGGCTTGTTTAAAGTTTGTTTTTCTGAATTGCATGTGAAATTGAACCATTTCTTCCAGGGTGAACTCTTCAATCAGATCGATATAAGGCGCTGCGATATTGATGTATTGGTATATAGTTTCCCTCAATACAGTATGTGTTGTGTTGGCATACCGGATGGTTCCAGAAGTTGGGGTCAGCAGACCGGAAATAATTTTCAGAAAAGTCGATTTGCCGCTTCCGTTCCGGCCGGCAATTCCGTACATACCATCCGATTTGAATTGATGACTCAGGTTCTTAAAAACCCAACCGTGCTGAAATCGTTTGGATATCTGGTCAATCTCTATTTCCATTCCCGTTGATCTGGCGGAATCCCTTCATAATCCCGCGTTCAGAACCTTTGATGAATTCTAATATTCTATTTTTTTCAGGGGAAGCCGGGATCAGCTTTTCAATCATCACCAATGCTTGAGTAGTATTATTCCCTTTCACAAACAACAAACGGTAACTGTCCTGGATGATCTTGATGGATTCGGAAGAGAAACCCCTTCTTTTAAGCCCTATAGCATTAATGCCGGCATAAGAGATTGGTTCACGGGCAGCTTTGACAAAGGGAGGAACATCTTTTCTTACCAAAGAGCCGCCACCAATCATGGCATGATCTCCGATTTTGACATACTGGTGCACCGCCGTCAGGCCGCCTAAAACAGCGTATTTGCCGATGTGAATATGTCCTGCAAGCGTGACATTGTTGGCCAGGATAACATGTTCTTCCAGCATACAATCATGGGCAACATGCACATAGGCCATCAACAGGCAGTTATCTTTAATGGTAGTTGTCCAGTTGGCTTTAGTGCCCCGGTTGAGGGTACAATATTCGCGGATGGTTACATTATTTCCAATTTCCAATACCGATTCTTCACCCTTGTATTTAAGGTCCTGGGGAATGGCCCCAATCACAGCGCCCGGGAACACTTTACAGTTTTCACCCAAACGGGTTCCATTTAAGATGCAGGCATTGGGCCCGATCCAGGTATTATCACCAATTTCAACATCACCTTCAATCGTGACAAACGGGGAGATGTGTACATTCTTACCAATTCGTGCATGGGGATGGACTACGCTGAGTTGGTATTGGGTTAATACTTCCATGTTATATTGGGTTTGATTCTCTTCTCACGATTTGAGCGGTCAGTTCGCCTTCCGAGACGATTTTGTTACCTACATAAGCAGTGCCTAACATCTGTACAATTCCTCTTCGAATGGGGGACATCAATTCCATTTTCAAAATCAGGGTATCCCCCGGCATTACTTTGTTCTTGAATTTGGTATTATCGATTTTAATAAAATAAGTATCCCAGTTGCCCGGGTCCGGTTGTACGGATATAGCCAGGATTCCTCCGGTCTGGGCAAGGGCTTCAATTTGAAGCACACCAGGAAAAACCGGATTTCCGGGAAAATGACCTGCAAAACAGGATTCTGTAAAGGTGACATTTTTGACACCGACTACATGCTGGTCGCTCAGCTCAATGATTTTATCGATCAGCAAAAAAGGATGGCGGTGAGGTAATAAAGTTTGAATTTTTTCAGTATCCATTAACGGGGGTTCATCCGGATTATAGACCGGCTTACCCTTTAATTTTCTGTTTTCATGATATTTTTTTTTCAACAGTTTGGCAAATTCTACATTCGCTGTATGTCCGGGTTTGTTGGCCAGGATTTTAGCTTTTATGGGTTTGCCCACCAATGCCAGGTCTCCAATGATATCCAATACTTTGTGCCTGGCCGCTTCGTTGGAAAATTGCAATTCGACGGTGTTGAGTATACCTTCTTTTTCAACTTTGATGGAAGGTTTATTGAGTTTTTTCGCCAGGTCATCCAGTTCCGGCTGTGTCATCATACGATCCACTATGACTATGGCATTATTTAAATCACCGCCTTTGATGAGGTTTTCATTGGCCAGTTTCTCGATTTCACGAAGAAAAACAAAGGTGCGGCAGGGGGCAATTTCTTTTTCATAATCCGAAAGGTCATTCAGTGAAGCGTATTGCTGGCCCAGAAAAGGTGATCTGAAATCGATCATAGCCGTCACTTCAAATTTATCCGAAGGTACTGCGATCAGTTCGGTGCCGCTCAATTCATCCTTAAATGCCACGGTTTCCGTCAATTCAAGATAATCTTTATCCAATTCCTGTTTTGCAAGGCCGGCCGCCATAAACACATCGGTAAACGGTTTGGAACTACCATCCATTATAGGCACCTCCGGCCCGTCAATTTCAATTAATACGTTATCGATGCCCAGTCCCGCCAATGCAGACATGATATGTTCGACGGTGCTGATTTGTGCATCACCTGATTTGATGGTGGTTCCACGGTTGGTAGAAATTACCCTGCTGACTTCGGCAGGCAGGATAGGACTGTCTTTAAGGTCAATCCGCTGAAAACGGATGCCATGGTTGACCGGAGCAGGCTTGACCGTCATTGTCGCTACTTTACCGGTATGCAACCCAACTCCATAAAAAATACAATCTTTTTCTAAGGTACACTGTTTCATTGCTCTACTTTCACCTGGTTGCTTAAATTAGCCGGTATACGAACAATACCTCGTGCGTACAACCCTCCATTTGTATTTGCTTATAATAAAAGCAAAATTAAGTTAAAAAAAAATAGGATTTCCAAGAAGTTTATTCGGGATCAAAAAATCAAATTTTATTAAAAAAAGCACTATTTGGAATTTTTTTCCAGATTTCTTAAACGTTGCTCCAAGTCCGGCAATTGTCTGAAGATGGCATAAGCCCTTAAGTAATCATTATATGAAATCGCCGGATAACCAAACAATTTTTGATTGGGGCCTTCAGGTGCTGACATAATCCCGCTTTGAGCCTGGATCTGTGTGCCATCCGGGATATGAATATGACCTGCAATGCCTACTTGTCCTCCAATCAAACATCTGGCCCCGATTTTGGAACTGCCAGCTATACCGGCCTGTGCAGCGATGACTGTGTTTTCCCCAATTTCCACATTATGGGCGATCTGAATCAGATTATCCAGTTTACACCCTCTGGCGATTTTGGTACTTCCAAGGGTAGCGCGATCTATGGTACAACCGGATCCAATCTCCACATCATCTGCAATCACAACATTACCCAGTTGGGGAATTTTTTCAAATACTCCTTTCTCATCCATTGAAAACCCAAATCCTTCCCCGCCAATCACCGAATTGCTGTGGATGATACAATGGTCCCCGATCTGACAGCCCGCGTAGATTTTTACCCCTGAGTAAATGGTACACCCCTTACCAATGACTACATCGTGTCCGATGTATACCTGGGGATAAATTTTTGTGCCGATACCAATCGATACGTTTTTTTCAATAACCGTATAGGCACCTACAGCCAAATCGGGGCTGATAGTTACGGTAGCATCAATAGTGGATAAAACAGAAATTCCTTCGGGGTGCCCGTTGGTTTCAAATCTGCTCAGCAGGGTACCCAGGCTCTGGTATACATTATTGACCCGCAATAAAGTAGCCTGAAGAGGTTTCTGTGCTTTAAATTCCTGAGGTACAACCAAAATAGAAGCCTGAGTAGTATAAGCAAATGGCTCATATTTGGGGTTACCAATAAAACTAATGCTCCCGGGGCCGGCTTCTTCAATTTTGCTGGGATGGGTGACCACAATATCCGGGTCACCGTCTATCGTTGCATTGAGGAACTCGGCTAACTCCTTTGCACTGGTTTTCATTACTTACAAAGGTAGGTATTAAGCTTTAAGTTGAATTTAAAAAAATAGTGGCTTGAAACTAACCTTCAACTGCCTTTTTTCCTAAAAAATCAGAAACCCGGGTTGGGTTGATTTTAACCTTCATTACATTCGATTTCAACCGGAGATTACTCCGACAAAGTCTAATCGTTACCTTTGCAGCAAATCCAGGATAGTTTGATCCGTCGCCTAAAAATTCACAATTACGCCATTATCGATGATGTGGAACTGGAGTTTTCCCCTCACCTGGTCATCATTACCGGAGAAACCGGTGCAGGAAAGTCCATCCTGATCGAGGCCCTGCACCTGGTGCTAGGCCAACGTGCTGACACCAAGGCTATTGGAAGCCAGCCGGACAAATGTATTGTCGAAGCGGAATTTACCATCAAGGGAGAAGAACTGAAACCTTTTTTTGAAGCCAATGACCTGGATTTTGATACTGAAATAATTGTACGAAGGGAAATTTCAACCATCGGCAAATCAAGGGCATTTATTAACGACACCCCGGTCAACCTGGATATCCTGCAAACCCTCAGCGCGGCATTGATCGATATTCACCAGCAATTTGATACGCTGGATATTTATCAGGTCAGTACCCAACTTAAAATGATCGATGCCCTGGCGGGAAATAAAGTGTTGTTGACGGATTATCAGGCTGGTTATAAAAAGTATAATCTTTCCCTCCACCGCCTGGAAGGATTGAAGGGCTTGCTGCATAAACAACAACAGGAAGAAGAATTCTTAAAATTCCAGTTTAATGAATTGAATGAGATCAACCTGGTTGCCGGTGAATTGGAATCCCTGGAAAAAGAACAAAAAGAATTGGCCCATGCCGGTGAAATTAAAAAAACGACTGATGCTATCACCCAGACGTTAACTGAAGATGAAAATTCTCTGGTGAGCCTCCTGGTTGAAATGGACCGAACGCTTCAACCGCTGACAGGAATACATAAGGGATTAAAAACCATTTCAGAACGAATCACTTCCATCCTGGCAGAAATAGAGGATGTCAGTGCTGAAAGTAAAAAAATAAGTGATTATATCGAAATGGACCCCTCGCGGTTGGCCTGGATCGATGAAAGATTATCCATGATTTACCGGGCACTTCAAAAACACCGGTTAAAATCGGAGGTCGAATTATTGGCCTTAATGGAGAGCCTTTCTTCCAAATTAGGATCCACTCAGGAGCTGAATCAGGAAATCTTAGCACTGGAACAAGTAGTCCGTCAGGCCGAAAAGGAATTAGAAACCAAAGCTAAAGAGCTCCACCAGCGGCGTGCAGAGGTAATACCCGATTTTATTGAAAAAATTAAAGTACTGCTTCACCCACTGGGTATGGAAAATACCCGGATAAGGATAGATTTACTTCCTCAAACACAATTTAATCTCACCGGTAAAGATCAGATCGAATTTCAGTTGGCTACGAATAAAGGTGGAGCATTCCTTCCTATCAAATCGATCGCTTCGGGAGGTGAATTAGCCCGTTTTAACCTGGTCACCAAATCTTTGGTAGCGCAGGCGATTCCATTACCGACGTTGATTTTTGATGAAATCGATATAGGGATATCGGGCGAGGTTGCCTTGCGAATGGGTAAAATACTTAAAGACCTTTCTGCACATCATCAGGTGATCTGTATCACCCATTCCCCCCAAATAGCCGCCAAAGGGGATATGCATTATTTTGTATACAAAGACGATCAATCTGACCGTACTATCGCCCGGGTGAAAAAGTTGAATAAAAATGACCGCATTCAGTCTATTGCAGCCATGTTGAGCTCCAATCCACCTTCAGCAGCAGCGATCCGGAATGCAAAAGAATTAATCGAAATCGTTTAAAAACAATATATGAGTAATCAATTGCTGAAAGGTAAAAAAGGGATCATATTCGGGGCCCTGGACGAACAATCCATTGCCTGGAAAGTTGCCGAACGTGCAGTAGAAGAAGGGGCAGCCATCACCTTATCCAATGCACCGGTAGCGATGCGGTTTGGAAAAATAAATGAGTTGGGGACCCGGCTTAAGGCGGAGGTCATACCGGCTGACGCTACTTCTGTAGATGATTTAACAAACCTATTCCATAAGTCGAAAGAAATACTTGGAGGGCAAATTGATTTTGTCCTGCATTCCATCGGGATGTCCATTAATGTGCGGAAAGGAAAACATTATACGGATCTCAATTACGAATGGATGCTCAAATCGATGGACATCTCCGCGATCTCCTTTCATAAAACCATGCAGGTTGCGCTCAAAACAGACAGCATGGCGGAATGGGGTTCCGTATTAGCATTGACGTACATAGCTGCGCAGCGTGTTTTTCCGGATTATAATGAGATGGCTGACGCCAAAGCTTTACTTGAATCCATAGGGAGGAGCTTTGGTTATCACCTTGGGACACATAAAAAAATAAGGGTCAATACCATTTCACAATCTCCGACCTGGACCACGGCGGGCAGCGGGGTCAAAGGTTTTAAAGAGTTTTTTGACTATGCCCAGCGTATGTCTCCCCTGGGCAATGCCACAGCCCTGGATTGTGCCAATTATTGTATTACCATGTTTTCCGATCTGACCCGAATGGTCACCATGCAAAATTTATTTCATGATGGTGGTTTTTCTGCCATGGGTATCAATCCATCTTTTTTTCATACGGATACTCCTTCAGAAAAACAGGGCTAATGTCTTTGATTAAAAGACTTGTATTTATTTGTGCGTTCAGTTTTATTGCCTTTCCTGTTGTACTGGACGCCCAGCGCAACTTACCCGGTAACTTCCCCCGTTCGGTAGATGAACAGGAACCAGATACCATTGACCAGGAAGAATTGACCGATGAACTTCCGGATACCATACGCATTTATTCCCCATACCGTTTAAAAACTGCTTTTGTATTTGAGGATACCATATTGAATGCCTTATTCCACCAGTACGATGCGATCCGTTTGCAACAGGTTCCCTATTTAAACCTGGGCAACAATGGTTCACCGCATCGTCCGGCGATCTTCATAATAAACAGGAGGCAGGGATTGGACCTGGGATGGCATGGCTTGGATCTATATAGAAGGAACTATGAAGATCATTGGCTTATAGATTCTAAAAGGCCTTTTGCCTTATTCCGGTTTGCTCAAAAAAGTTTTAAACAGGAAGATTTGCAACTCGAATCCAGGTTCAGTAAAACGTTTCAAAACGGGCTTCATCTCGATTTATATTACCGCTCCATTCAATATAAGGGTGAATTTACCGATCAAATAACCAAAAACCGAAACGGTGCTTTCAGCATTTGGTATCATGCCCCTAAAGGCAACTATGATTTTTTAATGAGTTATCATACCAATGATATCCGGCAACAAGATAATGGTGGCATCCCCAACGCCGACAGTTTGATGAAAATTTCTCAGTACAGACAAGCCACAGCAACACTGGATGGGACCGTTGATGGCCGTTCCCGGCAAACCGATAGAGAATTCAGTGTACAAAATGGGTTTAACCTGAAGTGGAAAGGATCAACCCTGGGAGCCATGCACCGTATCGCCCTCCGGCAAGAGTCCGGCTCCTACCTGGACCAGACTTCGACGTTCGATTCGATCTACTATCATGCCTTTTATGTCCGGGACACACAACAGATTCATCTTAAGGCTAAGGGCATAATCAACGAATTTCGCCTGGATGGTTTGATCAATAATAAAAACTATCTGATGGCCGGGCTCAAACAGGAATATTACACTATAGAACAGGGCCCCAATAAGTCGAATCTAAACCTGTTGTCCCTGATCGGTCAATATCAACAAACCTTGTTTGGTACATTGACGCTGAATGCTGAAGGCCAGTGGGGATTAATAGAAAATCTTGGTGAATATTATCTCAAAGGGCAGTTGCAGGCAAATAGCAGGAAATTGGGAAGCCTTGAAGGCCATATCATCCTGCAACGATCGCCGGTTCCGATTTCCTACAAACAAATCTATAACTATAACAAAACGATATTTGCAGCCGAATTGGATAAACCACTGACTAACCAGTTAGGCGGTTCAATGACCATTGCTGCCCTGGCATTTAAAGCAGGGCTGGACCAATCCATATTGTCCAATACGATCTACCTCGACAGTTTAAGACTGCCCAGGCAAAATAAAACAGCGGTCAGTGTAACTCATATTTATTTTGATAAGTCGTTCCGATTGGGACATTTTCATTCCAGGCATGGGTTCAATATTCAAATCAGTTCAGACAATGAAATGCTGCGTCTACCCGGATGGTATACCCAACATCAAATTTATTATCACCACACCTGGTTTAAAAAAGCGATGGATGTATTGACCGGCTTTGAAACTCGGATAGTACCAGAATTCAGGACAACGGGATATTTCCCTTTGATGGCGGGTTTTTACAATGCATCCCGGAGCAATACCGGGCTCCATCCATCATTGGAATTTTTCTTCAATTTCCAATTAAAAAATTTCAGGGGATTTTTTAAAGTAGAAGGGTTGGAATATTTTCTATATCCGTCAGGAAAAACTTTTTATGAGACTTACGACAACCCCTTGTTCAGAACGAATATGCGGATAGGGTTTACCTGGATAATGAGGGATTAAGGTAGCACTAAGACTTAAACCCAATTTTTGCAGTCGACAAAAATTGCACTTCGTGCCGACGATAATTTGGTTTTTCAAATTATGTCGGGGTTAAACCCTGACAAAACTGCAAAAGTAGTTTTCGTCAGCCCAAGGGGCGGCCCTTCGGGCAGATTTTGCAATCCACTGCAAAATTCCATCTAACTCGTCGTATTGGTTTGTAGATGAGGTAATAATTCATTACCATTTATTTGCATTTGTTTTATTGATTTTGAAATATTCCTAAGGCACATTAAAAAATGGGCAACTCCTGGTTAACATTGGTTCCGTACCATAGGCACTTTATTTTGGTAAAAAAAACCCCTGATATCCTGTGCCAGGCTTGTTGTAGGTATAGCATCCAGCAAATCATGAAGTCGGAAATAGACATTTTAATCGGATAAGGTATTTCAATAAACTTTACAAAATACCTTATTTATGACAGGGCGTACTTACGGCAAAACCTGGCACGCCATATTTACCCTTACGTATTTTTACCTATAGTAAATCCCTTCGGGATAGAGGGATTTATTACATTTTATAGCCGAAAGTTGTAAACCAATATTCTGAGCTGCCTATGTAAAGGCCTCAGTATGTATGACAGGGCGTACCTACAGCACGCCGTATTTACCCATACGTGTTTTTACCTATAGAAAATCCCTACGGGATAGAAGGATTTATTACATTTTATAGCCGAAGTTTGTAAACCAATATTCAGAACTGCCTATGTACAGGCCTCAGTGTCTTGAGAAAATTTTTTAGATGCTTTACGGGGTGGATACTTTGCAAGAGCTGCACCAGGAGCAATGCGTAAAGTTAGTTGGTAAACTCTACAAGTTGCTTGTATCTGAATTCTGGGTTAAAGTTCATAATTATGTTTGTACCGGTCATCCCTGGCTCCGTAAAAGTCATTGATATGGTATACGACCGACTCTACATCGTCGGTAATATGGAACAGATCCATATCCTGAGGATTAATATTATGAGCTTCCTGGTCAACGGTATCTACCAGCCACTTCCGGAGTCCTTCCCAATATTTTATTCCAAAAAGGATTATAGGTACCCGGCTTATTTTTTTAGTCTGAACTAAAGTAAGTACTTCAAAAAACTCATCCAGGGTCCCAAAACCGCCCGGCATCACTACAAATCCCTGGGCATATTTTACAAACATAACTTTTCGGATAAAAAAATACCGGTGCTTCAAAATTTTATCCCCATCAATAAATTCATTATACGTTTGTTCAAACGGCAGGTCTATACTTAATCCGACACTTACCCCTTTGGCATCAAATGCCCCTTTATTACCGGCTTCCATGATGCCCGGTCCTCCTCCTGTGATGATACCATAACCTTCGTCGGTCAGTCTTTTTGCGATTTCAACCGCTTTTTCAAAATACAAATTACCTGGTTTGGTGCGCGCGGAACCAAAAATGGAAATACAGGGACCTACCCGGTTCAACACTTCAAATCCATAGACCATCTCGGCAATGACCTTAAACAAAGTCCAGGAATTTTCTCCTTTGAGTTCGGTCCACTTTTTCATCTCCTTGGGAAACCGGGATGAAATATTCATATCGGATAAATCAGTGGCCATAATTTAATTTTTAGATTCAGACCAACTCTGCCCGGTATTGTTCATATTCCTTTTCAATAAAAACTTTAAGGTCTCTGACATCCTGAAATTTTTCGAAAATATCTCTATATCGGCTGCCATGTAATACCGTAGGCACGACATAAGCAAATACTTCTTTTTCAGTGATTTTACCGCTACTCAGGATGATCAGGCGTTCGACGACATTCCTTAATTCACGAATGTTACCACTCCAATGTACTTTTTGAAGGGCTTTTATAGCCTTATCGGAGAATGATTTTCCCTGGACCCCGTATTCCTGGCAAATTTGCAAATTAAAATGTTCCACCAGGATTGGTATGTCTTCTGACCGTTGATTCAATGAAGGCACTTCTATTATGATTACAGCCAGACGATGATATAAGTCTTCGCGGAATCTTCCCGCTTCAATTTCTTTTCTCATATCCTTATTGGTCGCCGCAATGACGCGCACATCGACTTTGATTTCACGGTCACCCCCTACCCGGGTAATACGGTTTTCCTGCAATGCCCGGAGTACTTTTGCTTGTGCAGAAAGGCTCATGTCGCCAATTTCATCCAAAAACAAGGTGCCCCCATGGGCTAATTCAAATTTACCCAGCCTCTGTTTTATAGCAGATGTAAAAGAACCTTTTTCATGACCAAACAATTCGCTTTCAATGAGCTCAGAAGGAATCGCGGCACAATTGACTTCAATGATTGGCCCATGTTGCCTGCCGCTGAATTCATGGATCCAACGGGCTACTAATTCTTTACCCGTCCCGTTTTCACCGGTAATCAAAACCCGGGCTTCGGTAGGCCCCACCCGTGCGATAGTTTCCTTGACTTTGGAAATAGCCGTAGAATCACCCACGATCTCCTGAATTTTACTTTTACTTATCCGGTGCTGCAGGACTTTTTTCTCCGAAATAAGGCAAGTCTTGTCCATTGCATTTCGTATCGTGATCAGCATTCGATTGAGGTCAGGAGGTTTACTGATAAAATCAAATGCCCCTTTTTTAACCGCGTCCACTGCTGTATCAATGTTGGCGTGCCCACTGATCATGATGACCGGAAGGTCAGGGTTGATCTGTTGTATCCTTTCCAGGGCCTCCAATCCGTCCAGGTTGGGCATTTTAATGTCCAAAAGGACGACATCGTATTCCTGTTGTTTAATTTTGCTCAAGCATTCCAAACCGTCACAGGCTTCATCGACGACAAACTTTTCAAATTCCAGTATTTCTTTTAGCGTTCGCCGGATACTACGCTCATCATCTGCAATCAATATCTTAGTCATGATCAAAATATATTCAGGCAGCAAAATACATTAAATATTAT
>Ga0163153_10006278_pt1 | contig 13494 bp, 9 predicted proteins | sample OliLakLV19MP6IB1_FD_148629 | JGI IMG/M metagenome (GOLD analysis project Ga0163153, IMG submission 148629) | Freshwater microbial mat bacterial communities from Lake Vanda, McMurdo Dry Valleys, Antarctica - Oligotrophic Lake LV.19.MP6.IB-1 | ecosystem: Environmental > Aquatic > Freshwater > Lake... | reverse complement strand
CGCCCTGCGCGTCGGGCCGGGCCGACAGCACGAGTGCCAGCGTGCTGCCGTCGCCGGTGCCGAGGTCGAGGACCCGCTCGACGCGCGCCGGCAACATCTCGACGAGCACCTCGAGCCCGTCGATCCGATGCGGAATCGTGTCGCGGTCGCGCAGGTACCGCAGCGCCCATTCGGGCTCGGTCCAGCGATTCACCCGTTCTTGCGTCGAATGTGCGTCGTCAGAGCGCACATACGGCGCAAGTTCGCTCCGCCGGGTCACGGCCCGACCGTTTTCTCGCGCACGACTTCGCCGCGCTCCTGCAAGCGCACGATCTTGTTGACGGCGTTGAGGTAGGCGCGGGCCGACGCTTCGACTACGTCGGTCGCCACACCGCGGCCGGTCACCTTGAAACCGCCGGCTTCGACCGTGATCGCGACCGCACCCAACGCGTCGGACCCGCCGGTCACCGACGACACGACGAAGTTGGCGAGCGTGCCCCGCACACCCGTCGCCTCCATGATCGCGGCGATGGCGGCGTCGATCATGCCGTCGCCCGTCCCGGTCGCCTCGATCTTGCCGTCTTCGTGCACGAGCACGACGCGGGCCGTGGGCTTGGCCGCGGTGCCACCGTGCATCTCGAGTTCGTGGACGGTGTAGCGGGTCACGACGTCGGTACCGAGCTCCTCGGCCACGATCGCTTCGAGGTCGGCCTCGGTGATCTCCACCTTGCGGTCGGCCAGTTCCTTGAACCGCACGAACGCGGCGTTCAGCGCGTCGCCCTGCACGTGCAGGCCCATCTTCTCGAGCGTGTCGGCGAATGCGTGCCGGCCCGAGTGCTTGCCCAACACGATCTGGGCCGCTTCCTGGCCGACGGTCGACGCGTCGATGATCTCGTACGTCTCGCGGTCGGCGAGCACGCCGTGCTGGTGGATACCGGCTTCGTGCGCGAACGCGTTCCGGCCGACGACCGCCTTGTTGTACTGCACCGCGTAACCCGTGAGCCGCGACACGAGCCGCGAGGTGCGGGACAGTTCCTCGGTGCGCACATTCACGCCGAGGCCACCGAAATAGTCGCTGCGCGTCTTCATGGCCATCACCACTTCCTCGAGCGCGGCGTTGCCGGCCCGCTCACCGAGACCGTTGATCGCACACTCGACCTGCCGGGCGCCGGCCGCGACACCCGCCAGCGAGTTCGCCACCGCGAGGCCCAGGTCGTCGTGGCAGTGCGTCGAGACGACGAACTCGCCCTTCACGTTCTCGATGACGTAGCGGATGAGCTTGGCGTAGTCGTCGGGCACGGCAAAGCCGACCGTGTCGGGGATGTTCAGCGTCGTCGCACCCGCATCGACCGCGAGCTGGCACACCTCGACCATGAAGTCGGGGTCGGAGCGGTAGCCGTCCTCGGGCGAGAACTCCACGTCGGCGCAGTATCCGCAGGCGCGGGCGACTCCCGCCGCGGCCTCGGCCTTCACCTGGTCGGGCGTCATCCGCAGCTTCTTTTCCATGTGGATCTTCGACGTCGCGATGAACACGTGGATGCGGGGCTTCTCCGCGTGGCGCACAGCTTCCCACGCCCGGTCGACGTCTTTGAAGCCCGTGCGCGAAAGCCCGGCGATGATCGGACCCTTCACCGACTTGGCGATCGCCTCCACCGACTCGAAGTCGCCGTCGGACGCGATCGGGAAGCCGGCCTCGATGACGTCGACGCCCAGGCGCGCGAGTTGGTCGGCAATCTCGAGCTTCTCGGCGACGTCGAGCGAGATGCCGGGCGACTGCTCGCCGTCTCGCAGGGTCGTGTCGAAGATTCTGACTGTGTCCATCTCGCCTCCAAGGGCGTGGGTATCGGGTTTTCGGCAATGAAAAACCCCCCGGCCGGAAGGCTCGGAGGGCGGAGCGCGAGCACCTATGTGGGCTCGCGCTTACGTAAGAAGGAGGTCCAAGGAAATGGTTCGGGCCCGCAGTTCCTTACGCATACGTCTCGCCAGTCTGCCATCCGTGCGGCCGAACGTCAATCACGGTCTGTCTCCTCACTCGGCCCCGAGGCGTCGCGCATGAGAGGATTGGCCCGTGCGTAGAGCTGTGAAGCGGGCAGTCGGGGCCGGTGTCATCGCCGGCATGGGATACGCGGTGTGGCGGGCGTGGAAGGCACAGATGCCCGACCGCACCGGCGACGTGTCGTGGGAAACGGCACCGTTCCCGTTCCCACCGGTGCCGCGCCCCGCACCGAGCGCAGCCCGACCCGCCGAGGTCACGAAGGCAGCGACGCAAGTCGCAGTCTGCGTCGACCCGATCGAAGGCGGCGCGTGCCCGACCTCGCATCCGGTGAAGGCGAAGACGTCGAGCGGGATCTTCCACGTGCCCGGCGGCGCGAACTACGAACGCACCAAGGCCGATCGCTGCTACGTCGACGCGGACGCGGCCGAAGCCGACGGCCTTCGGCCCTCAAAGCACTAACTCAATCGAGGTCGAACGCGCGGGCCGACTGCACGCCCGGCTGCGCGGTGATGCGCTCGACGATCTCGGCCGGCACGCGCGTGTCGGTGGCCAATGCCATCAACGCCGCCGCGCCACTCGGACTGCGGCCGACGTCCATGTCGGAGATGTTGATGCCGGCTTCGCCGAGCAGGGTGGTAACGCGCCCGATCACGCCGGGAACGTCTTCGTTGTGCACGACGAGCATGTTGCGCGACGGCGGGAGGTCGACGATGTGTTCGTCGATACCGACGATGCGCGGTGCTTCCTGTTTGCCGAACAGCGTGCCCGCGACGTGCGTGCCCTGGTCGCCGCGCACGGAGACGAGGTTGACGTAGTCGCGCGCGTCCGACGAGGTCGTCTCGCGCACGGTGATGCCGCGCTGCTCCGCAAGCTGCGGCGCGTTCACGAACGACACGGGTTCGTCGACGACCTTGCCGAGCAAGCCCTTCAGCACGGAGAGCGTGAGGACACGGCAGTCGTAGTCGGCGATGTCACCTTCGAAGGTGATCTCGAGCACTTTCGGCGCGCCGCCGGCCATGCCCGTGAAGAATCGGCCCAGTCGTTCCGCCAGCGCCATGAACGGCCGCACCGTCTCCGAAGCCTCCGACGCGTTGACGTTGACAGCGAACGGAACGAAGTCGCCCCGCAACGCGAGGATCACCTGTTCGGCAATCGTGATGCCGGCCTTGTCCTGGGCCTCGCTCGTCGACGCGCCGAGGTGCGGCGTGACCACCACCGAATCGAGCTCGAACAACGGCGACTCGGTCGTCGGCTCCTTCGCGAACGTGTCGATCGCGGCGCCGCCCAGCAGACCGGAGCGGATCGCGTCGGCCAGGGCATCCTCGTCGACGATGCCACCCCGGCCCGCGTTGATGAGCCGCATGCCCGGCTTGGCCTTGGCGAGCACGGCCGCGTTGATGAGCCCGACCGTCTCGGGCGTCTTCGTCGCGTGCACCGTCACGAAGTCGGACTGGGCGACGAGATCCTCGATGGTCGCAACCAGTGAGACACCGATCTGGCGGGCCCGATCGGGGTTCACGTACGGGTCGTGCGCGATGAGGCGCATCCCGAACGCGTTGGCCCGCTGCGCGACGAGTACGCCGACGCGGCCCAAGCCGATGATGCCGAGCGTCTTGCCGTGCAGCTCGACGCCCTCCCACCGCGACCGGTTCCACTTACCGGCGCTCAAGTCGTTGTGCGCCTGCGGCACGTTGCGCGCCTGCGCCAGCAGCAACGCCATCGTGTGCTCGGCCGCCGAGAGAATGTTCGACTGCGGCGCGTTCACGACCATGACGCCGCGACGCGTGGCTTCGGCGACGTCGACGTTGTCGAGTCCGATACCGGCGCGGCCGACCACCACGAGGTCGCGGCCGGCGTCGAGCACCTCACCGGTCACTTGCGTCGCGCTGCGGATGACGAGCGCGGCCGCGCCCTTGACTGCGTCGAGCAGTTGGTCGGGCGTGAGCGACGTCTGCACGTCGACGTCGAGCCCGGCGGCCTGCATCGCTGCGATTCCCCGCGCGGCAAGCGGTTCGGCAACGAGAACGCGGTGAGTCATCGCTCAGCAGGGTAGACGGCCCCAGGGATCAGACCCGGACTCGATTATCGGTCCTCCGTGCGCACGATCCCCGTGGGCACTGTCGACAACACACTGCGGTTCGAGAACGACAGGTACCTCTTCTACGTGCCGATGTACCAGATGGACAACGGCGACTGCCACGCGGCCATCGGCACCTGGATGTTGAAGTAAGCGCGAGCCGCCTCAGCTGAGGATGTCCGCGATGCGGCGGACGCCTTCGCCGAGGTCGTCGTCGCCGAGCGCGAACGACAGGCGCGCGTAGCCGGGGGCGCCGAACGCCTCGCCGGGCACGATCGCGACCTTGGCCACGTCGAGCAGGATCTCGCATAATTCCAACGTGTCGTTGGGGGTGCGCCCACCGATTTCGCGGCCGAGGACGCCTTCGAACGACGGGAAGCAGTAGAACGCGCCTTGCGGTTCGAGGCATGTGACGCCGGGGATGTTCGACAGCATCTCGTACATCATCCGGCCCCGGCGCGCGAACGCGTCGCGCATGCGGGCGACCGCTTCGAGGTCGCCCCGCACCGCCGCGAGTGCCGCGGCCTGCGCGACGTTCGAGACGTTCGACGTCGAGTGTGACTGCAGGTTCGTCGCGGCACCGATGACGTCGCGCGGGCCGATCATCCACCCGACCCGCCAGCCGGTCATCGCGTACGTCTTCGCGACACCGTTCAGCACCACGCATCGGTCGGCGATCTCGGGCACGAGGGTCGGGATCGACGAGAACACGTGACCGTCGTACGTCAGGTGCTCGTAGATCTCGTCGGTGACGACCCAGATGTCGTGTTCCGCGGCCCAGCGACCGATCGCCTCGACCTCGTCGGGCGGATACACCGCGCCGGTCGGGTTGCTCGGCGACACGAACAGCAACACCTTCGTGCGGTTGGTACGCGCCGCTTCGAGTTGGTCGACCGTGACGCGGAACCCCGCCAGTTCGGTTGTCGGCAGCACGACCGGAACGCCGCCGCCGAGCGTGATGCACTCGGGGTACGACGTCCAGTAGGGCGCGGGGAGCAACACCTCGTCACCCGGATCGCACAGCACCTGGAACGTGTTGTAGACCGCGTGCTTCCCCCCGTTGGTCACGAGTACCTGCTCCGGCGCGCAGTCGTACCCGGAGTCGCGCTTGGTCTTGTGCGCGATCGCCTCCCGCAGTTCGGGCAGACCCGGGGTGGGCGTGTACCGGTGAAAGCGGGGGTCGCGGGCGGCGGCGACCGCGGCCTCCACGATGTGGTCGGGGGTCGGGAAGTCAGGCTCCCCCGCCCCGAACCCGATGACGTTCTCGCCCGCCGCCTTCAGGGCCTTGGCCTTGGCGTCGACGGCGAGCGTCGCCGATTCCTTGATCGCGCCGATGCGTGCCGAGATGCGTGCCGAGATGCGTGCCACGCATCCATGGTGGCAGATGGCGTCCCGAATTTCGGACTGGTTTCCTCTATCTTGGCGGGCGCATGCGCTGTTCCGGTCGGTTCGCGGTGCGCGCCGTGCTCACCACCCTTCTCACCGCGGGCTCCCTCGCGCTCCCGGCGGGCGCCGCCACGCGCCCCCAGCAAGCCCAATCACCCCCGCCCAAGGCGCTGATCCTGGTCAACGCCGAGACGGGTGAGGTCCTGATCGCCGACAAGGAGCACGATCCGCTCCCGGTCGCGAGCCTGGCCAAGGTGATGACTGCCGTGACCGCGGTCGAGCGCCTGCCCGTCGACGCGACCATCACCGTCAGCGAACTGGCCGCGGCCCAGCCCGCGAGCCGCATCAACATGGTCGCCGGCCAACAGTGGCGGTTCCAGGACGCGCTCGCCTCCCTCATGATGGCGTCGGCCAACGATGCCGCGTACGCGATCGCCGAGAACGCGGGCACGAGCCTCGACGGCTTCGCGGCCGCGATGGCCGAGACCGGCGAACGGCTCGGCATGGACGACAGCACGTTCGCCGACCCGGCCGGGTTCGACGACGAAGCGTCGTTCGGCGGCGGGCCGCGCATGAGCGCGTTCGACGTCGCGATCGCGACGCGCAACGCGCAGGCAGTCCCGGAGATCGCAACCCTCGCCGCGACCGAAACGCTCGACTTCGTCGACCCGACGGGCGCGAATCGCAACCTCGTCAACCACAACAAGATGCTCCCGAACAACACGCGTACCTACGAGGGCGCGACCGGTTTCAAGACCGGGTACACCGACCAGGCGGGCAACACGTTCGTCGGTACCGCGGAACGCAACGGCTGTTCGTTGATCGCCGTCGTGCTCGGTACCTACGACACGTACGGCTGGGCGGGGCAGCTCATGGACCAGGGCTTCGCGATGAACTGCCAGGCCGAAGGCGACACCGCCGAACGACTCCCCGACGTCGCGGTGTGGACGTACGCGCAGCGCGTGGACGACCAGCGCGGCTTCATCGCCCTGGCCCGCGGCCCCAACCCCACGACGACGACGAGCACCGTACCCACGACGTCGGACCTCGCGGCCGCGGCACCGGCTGTCACAGCCGAGGACGACGAGTCCGGGGGGAGCGGCGGTAGTGGCGGAGGCGGGGGGCTGTTCTCGGTGCGCAATGTCGCGCTCGTGGCGCCGGCCGGTCTGGTCGCCGCGTTCTTCGTGCGCCGGCGGACCGTGAAGCGCCGACGAGCGAGTCGCCTCGCGGCTCGGCGCACCCGGTCGGCGCGCATGCGCAGCGGCGGACTCACCGTCATCGACGGCCGCTACCGCACCGGAACCCGCGTCGGGCCACCCCTCGAATCGCACGTGCGCGTGCAACGCGTCGAGGAGTAGCCCTCGGTCGTCATCAGGACCTGACCTCCTACCAGGGCATGGCGACGCCACCGTTGGGGCGTTCGATCTGCCCGGTGACGAAGCTCGCGATCTCTGACACGAGATACAGGAACGAGTTGGCGACGTCCTGCGCCTCGCCGGCCCGGTTGAGCGGCGCCATCGCGCTGGCCCGCTTGTGGTACATGTCGAGCTTCTCCTGCACGATCTCGCCCTTCTCGTCGACGAAGTTGTGCCGCGAGAAGTTCGTCAAGATCATGCCGGGGGCGATCGCATTGACCCGGATGCCCTGACGCCCGACCTCGGTGGCGAGGGTCTTCGTGAGCTGCGCGACCGCGGCCTTCGTCATCGCGTAACACGCAAGCGTCGGCGCAGGAGTGTCGATGGCACCCGACGAGATGTTCACGATGTTGCCCGAGCCTTGCGGGATCATGTGCCGGATCGCAGCCTGGCACCCGTAGAACACGCTCTTGAGGTTGATGGCGAGGATGCGCTCGAACTCTTCGTCGGTGCACTCCGCGACGAGCTTGTTGTGGGGCACACCCGCAATGTTGCCCATGATGTCGAGCCGGCCGTGCTGGGCCGCGGCGCCGTCGACAAGCGCGTCGATCTCGTCGCGCCGGGTCACGTCGGTGCGCTGGACGCTCGCGGTGCCACCGCCCGCAATGATTTCCTCGGCCGTCAGCTTGGCCGCCGTTTCGTCGATGTCGCCGCCGACGATCGTCGCACCGTGTCCGGCCAACGTCAGCGCCGTCGCCTTGCCGATACCGCTGCCCACACCCGTGAGCACGGCGACTTTGCCGGAGAGATCGAAGTAATCCGTCATGACTCGCAATCTAGGCTGACGCCCGTGAAGCTCGCGGGCGCGACATTCACCAAGACCCCCGAAAGATTGCTGGACCGGGTCGACGACATCGACGGCCGCGTGATCGGCGTGGCCCGCTTGTCGTGACGAGCTGACCGGGCACATCGGCGTGATCACGCGCGCCGACCGACGGGGCCGGGGTCTCGCCGGGGTCGCGGCCGGCGCGGCAGCGCGCGAATGCCTCGACCGCGGCCTGCTCCCGCAGTGGCGGACCCGCGCCGGCAACGACGCGTCACAGCGCGTCGCCGAGCGACTGGGCTTCGTCACCCTGGGCGTGCAAATCTTCATACGGTCTCGGGAGCTCCCATCCCCCACAATGGAGCCGTGACCGAGCTACTCGCGATCGGCCTCGTCGCAATCGGGTCGCGGATCGAGAACGTGAACCTGTTCGCGTACCTCGCCGCGTTCGGCGGCGGGGTGATCTCGTTCCTCTCGCCGTGCGTGCTGCCGATCGTCCCCGCGTACTTGTCGATCGTGACCGGCCTCGACCTCGCCGAGATCGAAGCCGGCGCACGCGCCCAACGCCGGCGCATCATCTTCACGACGAGCATGTTCATCGCCGGGTTCGGCTCGGTGTTCGTGTTGCTCGGCGTCGTCGCGTCGAGCGCCGGGCAACTGCTGCGCGACCACCAGGACCTGCTCACGCGCATCTCGGGCACGGTGCTGGTCACGATGTCGATCTACCTGATCGGGTCGCTGTACCTGCGGGCGCCGTGGCTGTACCGGGAGAAACGGTTCCACCCGGAGCTGGGTCGGTTCGGTGTCGCCGCGCCGCTCGTGGCGGGCGCCGCGTTCGGGTTCGGATGGTCGCCGTGCATCGGCCCCGTGCTCGGTTCGATCCTCGGCATCGCCGCGACCGAGGACCGCGTGTGGGCGGGGGCGACGTTGCTCGCGGTCTACACGCTCGGCCTCGGCCTGCCGTTCCTCATCACGGGCCTCGCGCTCGGCCGGGTCAGCGGCGCACTGCGCTGGGTGAAGCAGCACTTCCCGCTGCTCGTCGGTACGTCGGCGGCGATCATGCTCGTGTTCGGGTTGCTGCTGATGTTCGACGGCCTCAGTCGTTTGACGTCGGAGTTCCAGCAAGCGCTCGACGGCACCCCGTTCGAATGGCTGGTCGAGCTGGGTTGAGCATTCGGGTTGCGTCAGCCGTCTTGAGGCGCGGACTCGGGTGTTTCCATCAGCGGCTGGCGGATGAACTCGACCTGGATGTTGTCGGGATCCTTGAAGTAGATCGACTCTTCGATACCCATATCGGGCCCGATGCACTTCACGCCCGCTTCGTCGAGCCGTTGCTTCATCGCCTTGAACGTGTCGGGCGTGACCGAGATCGCGACGTGCTGGATGCCACCAAGCCCTTCGGGTACGGGAACGAGTCCGAGGCCGGGGAAGTCGAAGAACGCGAGCATGTTCTTGTTGCCGATGTCGAAGAAGAAGTGCGACGAGCCCGGGTAGTCGCGGTTCTCGAACAGTTCGACGAGTGGGAACCCGAGCAGGTCTTGGTAGAAGGTGATCGTCTGCTCGACGTCGGAGCAGATGAGCGCGAGGTGATGCACTCCTCCGCCCGTGGACGGGCCCCGGTCGTGGTGCAGGTAGGTGTCGCGCAGCTCGGCGCGGCGTATGGCCAGGGCTTTCTGTTCCGTGGAGTCAGGAGTCGCCATGTAGGCATGATCGCGCGAGCATCCCGCGGATGCGTGTAGGTGTCTCACTACGAAGCGGGTACGGCCCGATGGATGTCCGGGAGGGTGCGCGTCGGATGATCGAGCGGGCGCGGGCGGCGGCCGCCGCCGGGCTCGACAGCCTGTTCGTCGGCGATCACCACAACGTGCCGGTGCCGTACTACCAGAACACGCCGATGTTGGGCCGGTTGCTCGCCGAATGGGACGACCGTCCCGCGGGCTGCTTGTTCCTGCTCCCGCTGTGGCACCCGGTGCTGGTCGCGGAACAGATCGGGACGCTCGCGGCAATCGCACAGGGCCCATTCATCATGCAGTGCGCGCTCGGCGGGGGCGCGGAGCAGTTCGCGGCGATGGGCGCGTCGTTGAAAACGCGGCCGTCGCGCTTCGAAGCCGCGATCGACGTCATCCGCCGCCTCAGCGCGGGCGAAACCGTCAACACCGAAACGCCGTGGAAGATCGAGAACGCCCGCATCGCGCCGACCCCGCCCGCACCACTTTCAATCTGGATCGGCGCCGCAGCCCCGCCCGCCATCGACCGCGCCGCCCGTCTCGGCGATGCGTACTTGGTCGGCCCCGAAGCAACCCCCGACCAGGCGAAGGGTTTGATCGACGAGTACCGCGCCGCGTGCGAACGTCACGGCAAGTCCCCGACGACGATCGCGATCCGACGAGACGTCCACATAGGAAAGGACGACAAGGACGCGGAGCGCGTCGCGGGCCCGGTCGTCGCGCGCGGCTACCGAGGCTTCGACCCCGAGGCGCCAGTTGTAGGAGGCGTGGCCCGAGTAGTTGACGCCTTCGCAGAGCTGGGCGCCATGGGTTACAGCGACGTCATCGTCCGCCACCTCGCCGACGACCAAGCCGAGGTCATCACGTCGTTCGAGCGGCTGGCGGAAGTGCGGGCGCAGCTCGCGTAGCCGTCATTCCGTGACGTCGAGCTCGACCTTCACGAGCAGGACGTTCGACACCAGCTCCGGACTCGGCCGCGGGGTCGAGCTCTATCTCCACGTCGCCGTGGCGCCCGTCGCCGTCGCCGGAGCTGCACGCGGCGACGGCCAATATGGCTGATATTGCCAATACGCCGATGGTTCGCGTCCCGCAAGTATCGCGAGGGCGATCGCCGGCCCGGTGGTCGACTCCGGCGCCGTACCGTGCCAGGCTGCCGGCGGCGGTGCGTTTCTACGGGGGGAACGAGTGGCGGGGAGAACGGGCAAAGCGCTGACCGTCGCGCTCGCGCTCATGATCGCGGGCGCGGGTTTGCCATTCGTCGATGCCACCCGTGCCGACGCCGACCCGCCGCCGGTCCCGGCGTTCCAGACCTTCGACATCGCGATCGGCGGCACCGTCTCCGACGGTGACCCCGCGCCGGGCGCGGGCCGGCTCGAAGTGCCGGGCGCCGAAGATCTGTACCGCTTCGATGTGACGGGCGCGCAGACCGTGTCGTTCACCGGCGCCAACTGCGCGATCACCATGTGGCTCACCGATCCCGACGGCGACGTCGTCGGCAACATCGACGGTGGGCGCGTCTGCGACCCGGTCACCGCGTATCTCCGCCAGGCGGGGCAGTACCGCCTGTCGGTACGGGGCGGCCGCGATCTCGGCGCGACGGGCGCCTACACGCTGACGACGTCGTCCGGCGCGCCGGACGACCCGCGGCGCCAGTACTTCGACGTCGGCTTCGGCGACACGGTGAGCGACGGAGTACCGGTTCCCGGGGCGGGCAACATCGAGACGCAAGGGTCCGAAGACGTCTACCTGCTCGTCGCGACGAGCACCGGTGCAGTACGCCTTCGTGCGCCCGGCGTGTCCTGCTCGTTCCGAGCGTCGGTCACCGACCCGGACGGCGATGTCGTCGCCAACCCCGAGAACATCTCGTACCCCTCTTTCCAACTGTGCGGCGACGGGGCGACGGTGCCGCTGACGAAGGTTGGTACGTATCGGCTGGCGGTAGGAGACGGGTTCTACGGTTCCGAAACCGGCACCTACAGCCTGACGTTCGAGCCGACGACGTTCATCGACCGCCAGTTCTTCGACATCAATCTCGGTGACGCGGTGTCCGACGGTGTCCCGGCACCAGGTGCGGGCCGCCTGCTCGACGGCATCGAGAGTGAGGACATCTACCGGTTCACGCTGGACGGGCGCACCGAAGTGGTGTTCACCGGCGACGAAGACTCCCCGTGCTTCGAGACCCGCCTCCTCGATTCGGCGGGCGACCAGCAGGACTACCTCCCCGTCTGCGACGACTACCCGCGGGTGGTCCTGCTCGAGGCGGGCCGGTACTCGTTCGTCGTCCGGGCCGATGCGTGGGGCGGAGGCGGCGGGACGTACGCGTTCCGGTTCCAGCGCTCGCGCACGTATGACGCGCCCGACACATTCACGATGGCGCTCGGCGACACCGTGAGCGACGGGGTGCCCGGTCCCGGCGCGGGACGCATCGAAGACGCCGGCTCGACCGACGAGTACCGGTTCACGATCGCGGCGCCGCAATCCGTGGTTCTCGAGCGAGTCCCGGCGCCCGGCACCGACTGCGATTACCTCTTTACCTTCGACGTCTTTGATCCCGACGGCGATCCGCTGGCGACCGGCAGCCCGTACCTCTGCGAGCTTCCGCGTTCGCTCGTGCTGCCCAAGAGTGGCGAGTACCGCGTGCTCGTGCGCGCGGAGGGCCACGCGTCGACCGGCACGTACGGCCTGCGCATCGCGAGCGCGACGCTTGAGGCCCCGGCCGACGGGTTCGACGTCGCGATCGGTGACACGATCAGCGCGGGCGTGCCCGGTGCGGGCGCGGGCACGATCGAGACACCCGGCGGCGAAGACGTCTTCCGGTTTGCGGGTACTGCGCAGCAGGCGCTGCTGATCCACACCACGGGCTGCAGCCCGTTCGATGCGTGGCTCACCGACCCCGAGGGCGACATCGTCGAGAGCCTCGACGGCGCGTCTCTTTGCGACCTGGCGCGCACCGTACTGCTGCCGACGACAGGGCAATACCGCCTCTCGGTACGCGGGCGGGGGCTCGCGGCAACCGGATCGTACGGCGTGCAACTGACGCCGTCCTTCGTCACCGACCCCGTGGAGGTCTTCGACGTCGCGATCGGCGACAACATCAGCGACGGCGCGCCCGCGAGCGGTGCCGGGAATCTCGAGAAGATCGGCGCCGCCGACCGCTACCACTTCACCGCGGCCGGACCGCAAACAGTGCAACTGGTCGCGCCCGGGAGCGATTGCGCGCTGAGTGTCTGGGTCGCAGGTCCCGATCTGCTGGTTCCCTTGCAGGGCGGGCGGCTGTGCGATCAGCCGAAGGTCGCGCTCGCGAATGCCGGCCAGTACCAGATCACGGTGGCGAGCAACGGCGCGTTCACCGGCGCGTACGCGTTCGGAATCGCGCCCGTCACCGATCCGGCTCCCGTGCCAATTTCGGTGCGCCCGTTCGCGCTGGCGGCGGTCTCGGAGGCCGCGCCGGTCGTGGTCAACGCCACCGGCGCGCTGTCGAACCGGACCGACGTGTACACGCTCCCGGTCTCCGCCGGGCAGTCGCTCGTCGTCGCGCGCGACTCGAACGCGTCGCTCGTGGTTCGCGACGCGGCGGGCCGGTATGTCGGTGCGACCTGGTCGGGACCGGTGCGGGTCCAGGCGCCACGCACCGAGCAGTACACGATCGAAGCGACGTCGTACTCGCCGACGTACAGCTTCAGCGTGCGCGTCACGCCGACGACGAGTCGCTTCGCGCTCACTGCGCCGGCAACGGTGGCGCTCGGTGTGCCCTCGGCGGGCGCCGGGCGCTTCGCGTTCGCCGGCGAGGAGCACGTGTTCGCGGTTCCGGTCACGGCCGGTGACGCACTCTCGCTCACCGGGAGCTCCGGCAGCGTGACGACGACGATCCGAGATGCGTCGGGCCGGTCGCTGCCGGCCCCGTACTCGTACTCCCTCTCGTTCGTGGCGCCCCGTACCGAGACGATCTCTATCGTGGTGCGAGCCTCAGCCGCCGGCGACTACGGGTTCTCATTCGGCGCACCCGCGATCGAGTACCTCGATCTCGCGGTGGGCGACACCGTTTCCGACAGCGTTCCCGGCACCGGCGCGGGCCGGATCGACCCCGCCGGCCAACGGGACACATACGACCTACCGCTTCGGTCCGGGACCACGGTGGCGATCACCGGACT
>Ga0163153_10006277_pt1 | contig 13495 bp, 9 predicted proteins | sample OliLakLV19MP6IB1_FD_148629 | JGI IMG/M metagenome (GOLD analysis project Ga0163153, IMG submission 148629) | Freshwater microbial mat bacterial communities from Lake Vanda, McMurdo Dry Valleys, Antarctica - Oligotrophic Lake LV.19.MP6.IB-1 | ecosystem: Environmental > Aquatic > Freshwater > Lake... | reverse complement strand
AAAAAACCGATTTCTTGTTCTTCCGCTCTCGCAGGCACTTAGGCCTGCCTTTGACTTACCTCGAAAAGAGTTCGTGGTTTTTTCGAGATGGCTGCCCGGTCCAATCCGATCCAAGAACTTTGGGAACGAATCCCTCGTTTTTAGAGGGAGAGTGCCGGGCAAGGTGAGAGATTGAGACAACATCCTACCCAACTCGCAGGCTGTTCAACCCTTCAGCGCGTCATTTATTCGTTCCATTCGTTCCAGCCGGTCTGACTTGATCCGCGAACTCTTGGAACGAATCCGACCGAATTCCAGACGTTAGGCGCTTTCAGGCTTCTCCCGCCATTCCGGGAAGGTGCTGAACAGACGGTTGCCTCTGGCGCCAAGGATGCGCCCGAGCTTGGAATTGCGGATGCGGCCATGGAGGTATTCTACCAGCCGGTCGAAATCGCCTCGATCGACGTCCTCCCATGATCGTCCGAAGTCCCGTCGGATGGCATTGTAAATGATGACGTATTTTCCGCGCCCCGCCTTCTCTTTGTCGGCGTGTTGATACTTCTGATAGCGGGCGATCAGGTATTTGATGTAGGCAGACATATTCAGGTCGGCTGCCAGCGAGTTCGGGTGCGCCGTCTTGGCGACCTTGGTCTTCCGGGCGACCTTCACGGTCTGGGCGTGGATTGTGGTCGCCGACTCCACGTGCACGCGCGCCTTCCCCGCGACGTGGAGTTCGACGTGCACGTCGAACAGCCGCTCTGCCTTCTTTGCGTCGGCCGGGGACAGATCGACGAAGCCCTTTTTCGCGATCATCTGCTTCAGGTCGCGCAACAACTCGGGCGTGTAGCGCGCCGGGTCCGCATCCACGATCTTGTGGTGGGTCGGGCAAAACAGGATGAGATTAGCGAAAGCGTCGCGCTCCTCGGCGGAGAGTTGGGGATCGTAGCGCGGCCCCTTGGGCCGGCTCGCGGTGATGTGGCAGATTTCGCCGACGACCTGCCCGGATTCTGTGACCATTTCCTGCGGGCAACCGGGATGGCAGCAACGGTTCGCGGACGAAGCCCAAAGGTGCTTCACGGTCTTGAGCGAAATGTCAGGCATCCGGGCAGCATGAGGACTGCGGGCGATTGCGGCAATTTCGATCTCAGGTTGCGCGGTTCGACCCCTTCGCGGGCGCGGGAGCCATCTTGCTGACGAGTTCTTTCATCTCGGCGCCGAACTCGCGGGCGACGGCATTGTGGCAACCGGTCATTGTTTGACTCACAACACGCCGTCTCCGCCTCGCGCCGGTCAAGCTGGACCGCAGCGAAGCGAGGAGGAGCTTGACGGGCGTCGGGAAAATGGAGGCGCGGGCCAGCCCGGGAAACCGCCCCAATCAGTTGTTTCATGAAAAGCTTGCCGGGGTGATGGGGACGCGGGGTTGAGGTTGGGAACATTCTCCGGGGCGGCAAGCGTGCAGCCCCCCGCCTGCAAGCGAGGGCTGGGCGCGCCCTAATTTCGGGCCAAACTGACCGACAACGACTGGCCCTCGTTGCCCGCGGTATTTCTGAACTACAGGCGGATTCCGCGTTTGCGCATCTGAAACCGCCTGCTTCGATACGCGCAGTGCCCGGTTGCACCCCATGTATTTCCAACTGCAAAATTCCCCGACTCTGGCCCTGTTGCATAAGCGCCATTCGGGAGTCCTTTTGTCTTTTTTTCAAAAGGTATTCCGCGAAGCGAATATCCTGGAAATCCCGGAGGAGCGGCTGGAGGGCCGCTGGCAGACGTTCATTGAGGAGGACGTGATCCACAGCGATTGGGAGGACGAGCCACCGACCAATACCGCGAAATTCTATCTGGAGGAATGGTGCAAGAACCGGTGGCTTGCCCGCACCTACGACGAAAAGGAAGGCACTTATCTCTACCGCCTCACGGCGCACACCGAGCAGGCGCTGCTGTTTGTCGAGCAGCACCTGACGGCGAACCGGAGAGCCTTTATCGGGACCGAGTCGAACTTCTCGAAAATCTGGCACTCGCTGACCGAGTTGGCCGAAAGGACACAAACGGACCCCAAGGTGCGGGAGCAGCAGCTCCTGGCGGAACGCGACGTGATCGATGCCGAGATTATGGAACTCCGTCAGACCGGGAAGCCGCGACGGCTCGACGACACGGCGATCAAGGCGCGGCTCTATGACCTAGTCAGCATGGCCAATCGGTTCCTGGCGGATTTCCGGTCCGTCGAGGATTCGTTCCGCAAGCAGCGGGACGAAATTCAAAACCTCTACTTGGAGCAGGAACAGTCCCGTGGAGACATTCTGGCGGGGGCGCTCGATGCGGTCGAACTACTCAAGGATTCGGACGAGGGCCGCAGTTTTTTTGGCTTCCAGCGCCTGCTCCGCTCATCGGACGAGGTGGAGAAACTTCGCCATTTGACGCAGCACAGCGTCGTCTTGGCGAAGGGTTTTCAGATCGACGCCGGAATCCTGCCGGGTCTCGTGGGCCGTCTCCTGAATGAAATCAACCGCGCCCAACATACCTACAGCTCCATCGCGAAGCAGCTTCACATCGTGGTGGAGGAGTCGTTCCGCCGGGACCGCCGGCTCCTCCTCGACACAATTGCGGACATCAAAAAGCACGCGCACCTCCTACGGGCGAATCCACCGGACGAGGTCACCATGACCTGTTTTCTCCAGCCGGACATCAATCCGCTGCTGGGCTTGCGGTTCTTCGAGCGTCGGCTCGTAACCTCGCTCAACACGACGATCCGGGCCGGAGAGGAAAAAAGCGGCCTCGATGCCTTTTTCCGCGGCATCGGTCCGGACCTGCGCTTGGAACAGATTGTGAAGTTCATCCGCGAGGAATTGGAGAGCCAGCCGCAAGTGACGCTGTCGGTCCTCCTGGAGCGCCATCCGCTGAAATACGGGACCATCGATCTGCTCTGCTACATCTTTGCCGGCGGCCAGAGCGAGCGTCACCGGTTCCTGCCCGACGACATCGAGGTCAGCCTGAACACCGGGCCGAAGCGTGTGGCGCGCCTGCCGGAGATCATTTTCACCCGGGGGGCCAAACATGGCTGAGAAGAAAATCGCCCGCCAGCACGTCATCGCGAAACTGCTCACCGGGGCCGTTTATTTTGACGACGAGGGCTACTGGCAGGTGCTCTTGGACGATAAGCCCACGCTCTTGCCCTACTTCGCCGACATGGGTGTCCGCCTTGAGGTCGATACCGAAATGGGCATGGGGTTTCTTCGCCCGATGAATCTGGCGGAGGAGGAAGAGTTTGCGCTAGCCGGATACGCCCCGCTGCCGAAGATCATTCCGCCCAAGACCCTCGGCTATCTGCCCTCGGTGATGTGCGCCTTGCTGCGCGAGGCCCTGCAACGCCACGAAGAGAATTCCGTCGACACGAAGCACCTCTACTTGGACGAGGGCCAGTTGATCGAGTTGCTGCGGCCTTACCTCAGCGAGACGCCGGACGAGAAGGCGCTGAAGCGCGAGGTGAAGAAGGTCATCGCTCGGGTCGAGGAAATCAGCGCCCTGCACCGGCTGCTCAACCGGTCGGACGTGATCTACCGTGTCGAACCGATCATCCGGGCGCGCATTCCGCTCTCCCACCTGCAGGAACTGCTCACGCGGCTGAAGGATCTGGGCAAGGCGGATGCAGCCGCCGAGGACAACGGGGACAACGGCGAAAAGGAGCCCGCATGACGGCCAAACCCGAAGAGTCCGAAGTGGTCGATGTCTACCAAGAGGAAGCCTCGGCCGGTTACCGGCTTGACTACTTCGAGGCTTACAACTGGGGCACCTTCCATGAGCGGATCGGGCGGGCGAAGCTCGATGGCCAGACGACGCTCCTCACCGGGGAAAACGGCGCGGGCAAGTCCACCCTGGCGGACGGAATCGTGACGCTGCTCGTGCCCACGATTAAGCGAAACTACAACGCGGCCTCCAGCGACGCGAAACGGGAGCGGACGGAGCCGGACTACATCCGCGGCAACACCGGCAAGGCCTACAGCGAGCGCACGGAGCGGGATGAGCCGGTCTACCTGCGACCCGACGGCGAGTATTACACCGTGCTCCTGGGCGTTTTCCGCAACCGCCGGGAAAACAAAACGGTCACCTTGGCGCAGATCCTCTGGATCAAGGCCGGGGGCGACACCGCCAAGATTTTTCTGGTGGAAACCCGCGCCCTCACCATCGCTGGCGACCTCGCTGGCTTTCCCAGCATCGGTGAAATCAAGGAAACGCTGAAAAAGCGCGACCTAGAGCCAATTGACAAGTTCGGGACGTATTCGGAGCGGTTCCATCGGTTGATGAAGCTCAACGCCAACTGGCTCCCGATGGACATTTTCAACCAGACGGTCGCAGTGAAGGACATCAAGAATCTCACCGAATTCATCCGCGATTACATGCTGGAGGGCGGCTCGGCCGAAAAACTATTCGAAGGGCTGAAGGAACGCGTGCGCGAATTGCGCAACACCCATGCGAAAATCAAGATGCTCAAGGACCAGTTGGTGAAGCTGGAAACCGTGGCGGCGCACGTCTCGACGTTCCGTTCGGCCACGGAATTGAAGGGACAGCTCGAAGCCGAGCGTAGCGCCCTCGACGCTTTCTTCGCGAAGACCGCGTTGCGCCTGCGTGAGGCCCTGTCGGTCGAGAATGCGGAAATGATCGGGACGCTGATCCGGAAGCGCGACGACCTGTTTCGGCAGAAGGAGACGACCGCCGCCACCCTGGAGGCACTGCGGGCGAAGCAGAAGAATTCCGCTCAGGGCAACCAAATCGCCTCGCTCGACAGTGAGATCGAGACCCTGAACAAGGCGCTGGAATTTGTGACCAGCAACCGGCGGCGGTTCGATGCGTGGCTGGAGGACCTGCACCCAAACCGGCAGATTGGCACCGCCACTGCATTTGCCACGTTTGCCGCGCAGCTGCCCGCCCAGACCCAGGCCCTGAAGGGCCAGAGCGCCGATTTTGAAGCCAAGGAAAAGGAGGCCGACCGGAAGCTCTGCGAACTCCGGGAGGACTTCGACAAGGTCGAGAAGGAAATCAAAAGCCTGATCAACCAGCATACCGCCATCGAGGGTGAGGCGCTGGAACGCCGGGACTGGATCGCCGATTCGCTGAACATCCCCCGGAAAAACCTGCCCTTCATCGGCGAATTGATGCGCGTCCACAAAAACGAGGCTCGGTGGACCGGCGCCCTGGAAAGCCTGTTGCACGGTTTTGCCCTCACCATTCTCGTTCACCACGACAATTACCGGGACGTCGACGCCTTTGTAACCGCGAACAAGATGCGCGGCCGGATCGAATACGACCCGATGCCCGCCGAAGTCGCCGCACCCGGTGCCAAGCCGACCAGCGACATGGTCGCCGGAAAATTGGAAATCAAACCTGACGCTAGCACCTTCGGACGGTATTTACAGCGAGAGCTCTACCGCCGGTTCACCCACCTTTGTTGCGAAACCACGGACCAAAAGTGGCACAGCGCGGACCAGGCCGTGACCATCACCGGCCTATTCAAGGGTCGCACAGGCCGACGAGTGAAGGATGACCGGCATGACATCAACGACCGCCGCTACTGGATCCTAGGGTGGGACAACCACGACAAGCTAACCCTTCTGAAGGCGCGGCAAAAGGAGCTGGAAGGCCTTGGCGCCAAGGCCACCAAAGATTACCAGACGGCGAAGGCCGCGCGGGAAACCCACCTTAACCGGGTGCGGGCGGCGGACAACCTCATCCAGGCGGCGTTTACTTTCGAGCAAATCAGCGAGGTGGACCTCCAGACAACCATCGCCACCAAGACGGCGACCCGCGACGGGCTGAAAAAAGACCCCGCACTGGCCAAGTTGAGCAGCGACATCGCCGTCGCCGCCAAAGACCTGAAGAACAAAAACACCGCCTATGACGGCGCGGTCAGTGCGCTGGCCATCGCCGAGAACGACGAGGAGATCAATCTCGGCGAAATCGACCGGTTGAAAACCGTCACCAGCGCCCAAGCCCCGGAACTGGAGAACCTTTTCATTCTGATCGCCCGGCGCACGACCGAGCCCATCACCGACCTTAAGAGTCTTGACCGCCGGAATTCTTCGTTGCACCAAAACTACTCCGACGAGATCGCCCTCCAGCAATCGACGGCCGATACCAGTGCCGCCACGGCCGTGATGAAAATGGCCGAGATCGTGAATCATCCCGATTGGGGCCATCTCCATGACGAACTGGGCAGCATCCCGCCCCTGCATCTCTCCGACCAGATGATTGAACGGTTCTGGCGGGTCCAGGAACGGATCAACACCGATGACATCCCCAAGAACGAAGAGAAGTTCAAGCGCCTCCTGCAGGAGAACGTCATCAGCGATTTCAATACGTTCCGCACGTCGCTCAACGACATGGAGCAGAGTATCGTCGACCGCATCACCACAATCAACGGGCATCTGGCGAAGGTGGACTTTGACCGGCGCGAGGGCCTCGAAACCTACATCCGGCTGATTCCGGAGAAGACCCGCGACCAGATCGTGCGCGACTTCCGCGTGCAGCTCAACGCCGCCTTGAAGGACATCCTCAACATCGACGAGGACCTGGAGGCGCGCACCAATGTGTTCCACCAGGTCAACGCCCTGATCGAGGACCTCGACCGGGACGCGAAGCGGCGGGCGCACCTGATTGACGTCCGGAACTGGTTCGACTTCAAAGCGGAGGAGCGGTTTCGCTCCTCAGACAAGCAGAAGGAGACCTACCAGGGTGCCATCGCCAAGTCCGGAGGCGAGAAGTCGCGGCTCGCCTCGACCATCCTCGCCACCGCCATTGCCTACCAATACGACATTGAGATCGACCGGCCCGAGGGCGATACCTTCCGGTTCGTGCTCATCGACGAGGCCTTGAGCCGGATCGGCGACGAATTCTCGGCCTACCTCTTCGAGATTTTCGCCCGCTTCCACCTCCAGCTCCTCATCATCCATCCGCGGGACGCCAAGCTGCACATTACGGAAAAATTCGTGCGCCGTTACAACGTGGTGCTCAAGCCCGAGAAATTCTCATCCGTCGTGAATATGACGGTCCACGAGTTTCAGGAGTATAAGAACCGATTTGCGACCGCGTGACCATCGAGGAACTCAAGACCAAGGCCGCCAGCCGCTACCCGGGCGCACTCAGGAAGGTGCTGCTCGGGGAAGATCCCTTTCCGCTCGCCCTCCCCTACAAGCGGCCGGGCCGGAGCGGCGATCCGGCCGCGTTGATCCGCCTCAAGAACTTTCTCCGGGGCCAATCCAAGGCGGAGAACGGATTTGGCCCGACGATTCAGTTCGAAACGGCACGCACCCGCAAATTCGGCGACGGGGTCCTCGCGGGCAATATATCCTTCGACTCGCTCGATGATCTCACGCGCTACATTGGGAACAAGGCGGAGGCCGGGCGAGTAATCGCACACGCGTCGATTGTGACCGCCGCGTTTCCGGAAGCGCGCGCTTGGACGGCCCGCCAGCTCCGGCGATTGGCCGAACATGATGCGGCGCGGTGGGCAGGCATCGTGCCGGTGGTCCGCCATTTTCGCGCGCATCCAAAACCTTGGGTTTATCCCCGCGAGGTGCCGCTGGGGCTGTCGACCAAGTTCCTTGAACAAAACTACGCCGTGATCGTCGATCTGCTGGACCAGGTCGCGCCCGAGGCCCTGAACGAGCCGTTCACCAACTGGCAGGACCGGCTCGGTCTGCGCTCCTCTTCTGAAATGATCGAAGGGCGGTTTCTAGACCCGACCCTCGCACCGCAACTACCGCAGCACATGCTGGCACCCGTGAAAGAGTGGAACCGGTGCGCGTTCGCCGCCCCCACGTGGGTGATCATCACCGAGAATCGGACGACGTTGCTCACTCTGAGTCCGCTCCGGGGTTGCCTCGCTTTGCTCGGCAAAGGATATGCGGCGAATCGCCTCGCGCAGATCGAGCAGCTCGCGCGCATCGCCGTCTTCTACTGGGGCGACATCGACCAGCACGGCTTCGAAATCCTGGCCTCGCTGCGCAGCCACCTGCCCAGGACGCAAAGCTGCCTGATGGACGAGGAGACACTCGCTAGGTGTGCGACTGTGACGGGCCAGGAAACGGTGACGGGCGTGTTGCCGGCCACGTTTGTCACGGCGAATCTCACCCCGGCTGAGCGGGCCATCTGGCAGAAATGCACGATCACGCACATCCGACTGGAACAGGAGAATATCCCGCCGGCCGTCTCAAACCCGGTCCTGGGCCGGTTGGCGGCGACCCAATTAGGTTAGCAGTCGGCCCCCCTTCATCGCGCCGAAGCCGGTTGGCCTATTCGCAAATTACCGTGTCCGCATGGCCTCCACCCATTCAGGACCTTGGCACGATCTGCGTCTTCGATGGGATAGAGAAAGACCGGCTCGGCGTGGCTGTGACACCGCGTCCCAAAACAATGATCCTTCAACGTCTCGGCCGGCCCGACAAAGATAGAGGCCCTTGCGCCCTGAGAGCCTCGCGCGTAGAGCGGCCAGCTTTTGAATCAAAAGCGAAGCAAGGCCGCGAGATCGCAGGACGGACGCACGTTCACTCTCAAATCACCCCTTCTACAGCAAAAAAAGACGCCCCGGGTTTCTCCGGAGCGCTGGCCCGTTGAAACCGAGGTTGGGAGGCGGATTGACAGGGGCAAGAGCGTTATGCTTTTCCCTTTTACCATCGGACACGGTCAGGAGTCCGAGACCGGGAGATATTTGGCGTCGCGGTTGTCGAACGCGGGGCGGGTTCCCTCCAGGATGTCGATGATCGCGCGGTTGATCGTCGGATTCTCGATGGCCCCGGAGGTGTAGGAGAGCCGGTAGCCATCGCGCTTGTCGAGCTTGGCGAACACCACCTGTTCCGCGTCGCACACCACGGCGAGGTTGGGATTGTGGGTCACGATGATGATCTGGCGGCGCTCCTTCGCGCTTTTGATGCAGGGGACGAGCAGCTCGAAGACCGTCTGGTTGTCGAGGTTCTCTTCGGGCTGATCGATCAACAGCGGGATGTCGCCCTTGTCGACCATGAGGTAGAACACCAGCAGCATGGTGCCGCGTTCGCCGGGCGAAAGCTCGTGCAGCTCCTTCTCGCCCATCTTGAGGCCGTAGCGCGGAGTCAGGTAGTCGAGCGCATAGACAAAATCGTAGAGTTCCTCCAGCGTCCGACCCTTTTTGAGCAACTGTGCCTTCCGGCTGGGCTGGCCGAAGCCGGGCCGCTGATCCTGTTCCAGCGCGGTGGCGACTTCAGCGAGAAACCCCGTCAGCCCGGCCTCCGTGTTAAAATCATGCTTTGCCAGAATACCGCGGAGAACCTTGGTGCCCTCTTCGACGCCGCAGAAAGCGCCGGCAATGCCGTGGCTGACAAAGGCAAAGAAACGCTCCTCGAAACCCGAATCGACGATGGAGACGGAAAAATTGAGGTTGAATTTTTCGCGGGTGACCGTGCGTTCTGACATGAATTTCTGCACCGGCTCGTAGAAATCGCGGTAGGCTTTCGCCAATCCGGCGACTTCGCGATGAATCTCCACAGCCTTGGCGTTGCGCTGGGCTCGCAGGTCAGCGAGCGCGGGCGGAACGTTGGCAAGCTCGGCAATGGTGTGCTCCAACTGCTTGATGGAGCCGGCGAACGCCGTCGTCCCGATGATCGCAGTATCCTTCTTCTGCCAGTTCTCCTCGGTGGTTAGGAACGCCTGATAGTTCTTGTTCGGTTCGTCGAGCTTGTCCTGGAGCGCCAAGACGTCCTTCTTCGCCTGCTCCCACTTGACGACGAGATTGCCCGCGGCGGTGGGGTCAAGCTGCTGGTCGATCGCACCCTTTTCCTGCGTGAGTTGCGTCCTCTTCGCGGTGAGCGGGGCGCGGGTGGTCGTGAGCTTGGCGAGATCGGCAAACGGAATCCCGACTATGGCGAGGTCGGGGGCGCACTGGCGTTCAAAATCCGCAAAGCTACGGTCGAGGTTGTCGAGCTTGGCGACGAGTTTCTCGACACTCGAAAGCGCGACGGCGAACGTCTGCTGGTTTTCCCGCAGGTTCGCGATCTGAGTTTCAAGTGCGTCGGCCTCGGCTTTCTTTCCGGCGATGGTGGCGGCGACCGCCGCCACCGCCTGCTGCGTGGCGGGATCGAGATCGGGCTTTTGCACCGCCGCCGGGCGGGCGCTCCGGTGGGCCTTCAACTCCTCGTTGCGCTGCGCAAGCTGGCTTTCGAGCGTCTGGCGAAATTCTGGCTCGAGCTTGCGTTCGGCATCGAGGACGGACCGGTTCAACGCCAAGAGATCCTTCCGGATTTGCGCGATACGAGCCTTGGTTTCCTCCGTCTTGTGCGCGATAAGGGCGTCAAGCGAGGGCTGCTTGAGGCGGTCGGCTTCCTCAACGTGGGAAAAGATGACTTTGCGGAGTTCCCGGTCGAAATCGGTCTCATTGGGCTGGCCGATCTGGTTGCAGATGTTCTCAAGGAAGTTCTGCGGGATGAACTTCACCAATTCGGGCTTGGTCTCATCGACCTTGGCGTCGAGGGGGCACTCGGTCACCGTGCCGCTCTCCCACAGGAGTGAAATCTCGTAGTGGGCCGCCTTGTTCTGCTTCGGGTTGCAGAAGTTTTTCGGCGCCAGAAAGGAAAACGCGGCGTGCTGCCGCGTGCTGGCCGCGAGCCCGATGGGCTCCGCGAGCGCGCTTTTGCCCTGACCCTTGTTGCCGATGATGGCGACGAGGTCGTGATTGAGCGGAAGTTCCGTGTTGAACCAGTGTTCACCGAGAGTGGAGCCGGCTTTCTTGCGGAGCGTGATCGACCGAAGGAACTTGGTTTTGTTGGCGCTCACGTGTTCGACCTTGGACGGCAACGCACCGATGAAGCAGCGCGCGGCAGGTTCGTTCACTGTTTGTTGTAATCCGGTGAACGTCGTGTCCGCCTTGAGCCAGGTGATGCGGCCCGATGGAAACACGCCGTAGTCTTGGACGCGGTGCGCATCGCTGCCGGATATCACCGGCTTGGCCGGCCGGCCCATTGTCTTTTGAAAGTTCCGGATGAATTTCCGATTCTTGTCCGTTTCCACGCCCAAGATCAGGTCTACATTCTCCGGCGACCGGGTCTCGAAGATGTGGGCGCTCTGCATGAAGTAATTGTTGTCATACGGGTGTTTTCCCCAGTCGAGCGCGGCGATGCCGTTGAAGGTGTCGTAGGGCAGGATAATCAGGCACGAATTCGCGGGGAGCAGGGCGATGGCATCCTGGAGCGATTCCCGCGTGACCTTGGCCGTCATGCTGCCCAGTTCCAGCAGCTTGGCCGGGTCCTTCAGGTCCAGCGGGGAGAAGCCATGCACCTTCGCCTTGGAGTCATCCAGCGTCTTTGCAAACTGGACGAGGGCCTCGTCCGATAAGGGTTGCTTGTTGACAAGCAGGGCGCTCTTGAAGTTCGCCAACTGCTGGTCCGACAATGCGTCGGAAAGGATGACCTGGATGTTGAGTCGAAAATCGACCGGCGCCTCGATGCGAAGCTCCATGCCGGGAAAGACGGTGCACGGCAGCGTGAGCCTGTTCTCGGCGATGTGTTTCCTGAGCTTGAGGAAGCCGTCGAGCGTCCAATAATCCATTATGCCGAAGGCGGCGATGTCTGAACCGGCCATCTTGTCGGTCATCGTTTTCAACACGACGGATTCTTCTCCCGATTTCATTTCGGCGAACCGTTGACCTTTCCAATGGAAGGAGGCCGGGGTGTGAATGTGAAGGTCCCATTTCCGCCATTGGGAGCCCTTGGGATCGTTCATCTGTTGGTAAGGTTGAGGCTAGAGGTATGTGTCCGTGAGGCTAACGCTGGTAGGCCTATTGTTGGTTGCAGGTCGGTTCTTCGACTTGCCGCCTAGTTGGTGGCCCAGCCAATTGGGAGCACGAGCGAAGTTGATCTTGCTAGTTTCAACTCCTCGTGGACGACAGTGGCAAGACTGCAATTAAAGTGCGGCGCTACGTTATGTAAATTGTGTAGGTATACACGGGGCACCTCACAATATGCCGGCGGACCTGAAACTGAAGTAGCCAAGCCCGGTGGGATCGACCCCAGCCCGACCGATGATGACATGGTCCAGCAATTCTATGTCGATCGCCTTGGCGGCATCCCGCAACTGGCGAGTAACCTGCACATCTGCGGCAGAAGGTGCCGGATCCCCTGAAGGATGATTGTGCACACAGGCCACGGCGGTCGCTCCCTCCCGGATGGCGCACCGGAATACCTCTCGTGGATGCGCGAGAGAGCTGGTGGCAGTGCCGGAAGTCACCTCTACCAATTTCTTCAGCCGGTTCTTCCGGTTCAGACACAGCACCCAGAATTTCTCAACCTCCAGTCCGTGCACAATTGGGGCGAAGTGGTTCGCGATGAGTTCGGGACGATTGAGCACCGGAGCTTCGGTTCTCGGCGGATTCATCATCCGTCGTCCGATCTCGATCATCGCCATGAGCAATTGGCCCTTGGCGCGACCGATGCCCTTCCACCGGTGGAAATCCGTCGGATGCCAGGAGGCGAATCCCGCAATAGAGCCGGCTTCCGCCATCAGACGGCACGACAGGTCCATCAGCTTGCCGGTGGCCAGGCCACTTTGCAGCACCAGTGCCAGCAGCTCGGCGTCGCTCAGGGCGGCCGCCCCGCATGTTTCGAGCCGCACCTGCGGTTGCTCCCCGCAGGCCAGCGTGATTTCCGTTTCAGTTGTGTCCAGGCCCAGGTCCAGTTTGGATTGGTTCATGACGTTGGGCGCACGTTGCGCCCCGGCCGGGCGTCATGCCCGGTTCTCGTGGCGCGCTCCGCGCGCTGGCCCTTGCAGGCACGCCCAGTCACCGACAAGGCCGCCGAGTGAGGAGCCTTGGGCTCCTCGCGAGGGGGAAGGCCGCCGGAGGGAAAGGTGGAGCCGCGCGCAGCGCGGACTACCTTGGCGGGCGTGGCAAAATAGGGCCACGTGCGGAGGCTAGTCTATTCTCACCCCAAGGCGGCCAGCCCACCGAAATTCGTGATTGCTGACTTTGCGGGCCTATTTGCGCCGTCAGGGTCACTCTAGGCCCGTCTCAATTCCAGCGTCTGCCTACTCGGCGCGAAATTTCCGGAGCCAGCGTTTGTTCTCGTAGAGAGTCGAATGGCTGATGCGCTGGTCGGGGTCGGCGAAGGCTTCACGCAGGTATTCGCGAACGGTCGTATAAACCTGCGGCGGCATCCGCTGGTTAAGAGCGACCTTGTTGATTGTAGTTAGGTCGATGGGAATCTCATAAAATGCCTCCGTGGACTCGCCCTCCCAAATGATCCGGAACTCGTCTTCGCACCGATACGGCCAGCGCTTTATGAACAAGCCGAAGACGTCATGTCTTGACTCTTGACAAGAGCCATGCCCTCACCAACACCTCCAGCGCCGTCGTCACCACCCTGACCGTCAGCGACGAACAGAGCAAAAGGGGTCAGGTCGAGTATATTGCAGTTGACGGAGAAACTGTCCGACCCTAGCTGATGGTATGGCGCGCAAGCTGCGATTGGAATTTCTCGGGGCGTGCTACCACGTGATCAACCGG
>Ga0163153_10006275_pt1 | contig 13497 bp, 9 predicted proteins | sample OliLakLV19MP6IB1_FD_148629 | JGI IMG/M metagenome (GOLD analysis project Ga0163153, IMG submission 148629) | Freshwater microbial mat bacterial communities from Lake Vanda, McMurdo Dry Valleys, Antarctica - Oligotrophic Lake LV.19.MP6.IB-1 | ecosystem: Environmental > Aquatic > Freshwater > Lake... | reverse complement strand
CGTCAGTGGTTTACGCCGGTCGATCCCGACATTCTTGGCCAACGGGTCCCACCAGGCGCCAATCCCACAGATTACTCGATTTGGCGCCAGATCATCCAGCGTCAAAAAGGTGGCTGCCAATAGACCAATATTGCGCGTCCAGTTATTGATGACGCCGGAGCCAATCTTGATCCGCTCTGTGACGGCAGCAAAGGCGGCCATCGGCACAATGGCGTCGCGCACCAGCCGGCTTTCTGCCTGCCAGACCGCTTCAAAACCTTGCGCTTCGGCATAACGGGCATACTCCATGCCGTCGCGAATGGGATGTTTGTCTTGTAAATAGAGGGCAACCCGATGGGTAGTTGTCATAGCGAGAGATCTCCGGTAAGCACAAAATGGGGAGAGTGAGAGAGTAAGGGATTAAGAGATTGAGAGGTTAAATGGCGTTAATCTCTTAATCCCTCGCTCTCTCACTCTCATATCTTACTGAATAACAGGGAAGAAAACTTAAAGATTCCGAGTAATGGGCATTGATTTTTTCCACTGGCTTACAAGGCCATTGGTTGTATTCATGACTACGGGTGTGCCATCCACTAATTCTTCCACATGACCATCAATGCCAATAATGGCTGGCAAGCCGAGTTCCATGGCCAGCACCGCACCTAAACTGTCCAGACCCGTTTCACAGGTAATTAGACCACCGGCGCGTTGGAGCAAGGGTAGGCAGGAACGATCAATGCGGTCAGCAAAGAGAATATCCTGCGGGCCAACCAGCGGCAGTTCACCATTAAGTGGCAAGCGGATACGCACCACTTTACCGGCCACTTCCCGTTGTCCCAGGCCAATCCCACGCGCTACCACGCGTTCAATAGCGCGCACCATCATTAAGTTCGTCGCATTACGGATACCGCCCACCATGCCAGCCGTCAGCACAATCGTGTCCCCTTCGTGGATGTGGCCGGCGTTTTGCGCAACGCGCACGGCATCGGCGACAACCTCATCCGTGGTGTTCAAGCGTCGCGTCAGCAAGGGATAGATGCCCCAATGCAGACAGAGTTGACGCTGCACCATCGGGCTTGGCGTGACGGCGATCACGGGGACAGTGGGGCGGAAGGCCGCGATCAATTTGGCGGTATTGCCACTAATGGTGGGTGCAACGATGGCGCTGGCTTTGACATCGGCGGCCGTCTGCATGGCGGAATGGCAAATCGCACCAGACGCGGTAAAAATTTCGGGCTGTTGATAGATAATTCGCACATGTGAACTAGCACTCACCCGTTCTGCTTCTTCGGCAATTTTTACCATGGTGCGGACAGATTGAACAGGGTAGCTACCGCTGGCGGTTTCGCCCGATAACATGATCGCATCACTGCCATCCAACACGGCATTGGCCACATCACTCGCTTCGGCACGCGTGGGGCGTGGGTTGCGGATCATCGAGTCCAACATTTGGGTGGCCGTAATGACCGGTTTAGCCGCCACATGACATTTGGAGATGATCATCTTCTGCACCATCGGCACGGCTTCGGGGCTGGTCTCAATGCCTAAGTCGCCACGCGCCACCATAATCGCATCGGAGACGGCAATAATCTCGTCAATATTGCGTACGGCCTCCGGCTTTTCAATCTTGGAGATGACAGGGGTGGCGCGCCCAAAGCTGGATTCCTGACGAATGATCTCTTTCAATTCCTGTACATCCGCTGCCCGCCGCACAAAGCTAAGTGCAATCCAATCGACCTGGCGGGCCAACGCAAAGCGCGCGTCTTCGCGATCTTTTTCGGTCAACGCCGCAATATCCAGTGAAGCGTGGGGAAGATTCATGCCTTTGTTATCGGTTAATAGCCCACCGGTAATCACACGGGTACGGATTTCCGTATCCGTTGCGTCTAGCACTTGTAATTCGAGCAGACCGTCGTCTAACAGAATGGCTTCACCGGGTTTTACATTGTGGGGCAACTCTTTATATTGAATTGGTACGCGCCCCGGCCCGCCTTCGATCTCGTCAATCGTTAGGATCAACTCCTCACCGGCCTGTAATGACACCCCACCGGCTTGCATTTTCCCTACGCGTAACTTGGGGCCTTGTAAGTCTGCCAAGATAGCGATTGGTTTCCCCATCTGTTCGGAGAGCGCGCGTACCCGATCAATAGTTTCGCTATGATACGCTTGGGTACCATGACTCATATTAAGCCGCACCACATTCATGCCGGCTTCGATCAACTGACGCAACACCGGCAGATCACGGCTTGATGGACCAATCGTACATAAAATTTTAACCCGCAGCACAGTCCCTCCCCATAGGAAGCATTTAGTCAGATGAACACAACATACCCATGTTACCATAACCTATGCTGATATGCGAGTTTACGTGGTGGTTGGGGTGTATTTCAAGTAACGCAGTTGAAACTGGCAACTGACAACGAGAAGTCGCCTCAGCGACTGCCGCTCAGTCGCTGAGGCGACTTCTCGTTGTGAGCCGCGGGTTTTAACCCTACTGCTATACCGCAAGCGCTCATAGATGAGAATAGCGCACTCGTGTAGATGGTGCGTTTTTATTCTCATCTATGGCCTTGCTCAGTATATTTATTTTTCGAGCAAGCGCAGATCCGCTTCTGCCAGCGAAATTTCGCCGGCAGCGTGCCGCTGCCGCAGTTCGTTGAAGGCCGCTTCGCTCATGCCCAGGGGTCGTTCATCCGAAAACAAGCGATGAAATCCGATCCGTAACCCTTGCATCACCCGCTCTAGGGGCCGTTCGCTGTGGGTTTCTAAGAAGGTGCTCACGGCTGTATCGGGGTCAAGCGGCGCCAACTCATGGTGTTGGGCCAACCGCTCGCGATGCAGCGCAATCCAGAGGTAGAGATCCGCTTCGGTACGTCCGGGGAAATGATCAAGCAACTGATAGCGCTCTATCGCATCGGCGACAGGCAGGTAGACAGTGTCATACCAACTGAGCACGGCTTCCTCCCAGCTTAGCTCAGGTCGATTGCCGTGATCGGCGCATTCGGTGTCGCGCAGATACTTATGCACCTCGATATGCTGGAGCAACAACGTATAACGCCCCGGTTCGGTAAAACGCACCTGGTTTTCTGGGCGCAACTGGTTCAAGTGCGTTGCAGCTTCAAACTCGGCCGCTTCGGCTTTGAGTAACCATTGATCACGTTCAAAGTCGCTCACTGTCAGCGGAATGTCGGTCTTGACTTCGGTTACATAGGCCTCAATATGGCTTAGACCATTGGCACGCGCAACACTGACGCGATGATTGCCATCGCGCACAAAATAAACTTCACCGATCTTAAATAACTCAATCGGCGGAAAGCCTTCAAGGGCGTTCATGGCGGCATCCAAGCGTGTCCAACGTTCGGCATTGGCGCCGGCGCGCGGCAGAAAAGAGCGCGTAAAATCACGGTAGCGCCCCACACTCCCCACAATCTGCTGGAGCGGCACCATCTGGACACCCCTCTCAATCTGCTGGCGGGCATGGAGATGTTTCGCTACCCGATCATAACTTACCAAATCATCATCAGCGCCAGTCATACGACTCATTAAATCCGCTAGCTGCGCTTTGGTAAGCGATTGCTTATACTTCTCATAGGCCGCAACCCGGTGGTTCGGTGTCGACATGGCTTATCCTTTCTTCTTTGCAATAGAGCTTCGTCCTAGGAAAAATTCGCTTGTCGGACGCTTGGATGATAGAAGTTGCGAATAGGCTTCCTAACCAACTTCATGGTTCCGCACCTCTACCAGGCTCTATAACAGGTGGTATCGACTTCAAACAGACTGCTCTTTCGCCATCGAAGCGAGCCCCATCTGTCACAAACAACCTGTATTCTTTTTATGATTGATATTCTTTTCAGCTTATAGTATATCACGCCGTGTTACTGCTTAGTTACAAGTAAGTGTAACAGATACACCTTGATCTGTCATCCAACATTTTGCCGATTCACTTTACCGGCATGATAGTTTACCCCAGAATCAGCTACAATCATTGTCTATTTAGCACCAATCTTCCTACGGATTATCTGCACAATCTGTCCAAACCCCTCAGATTGCCCCTTGGCGTCGCGCCTGTGTCCAACCGGTCAAGTAGGCTATGACAACCTGTTCGAAGGTCTGGTCCAAATCCCCACCGCGGCGAAGTTGGCGATTAAGTTCGAGCATGACATAGCCGTGGGCTAGGGCCAATGCACCGCGTAAGGCGGCCAGGGCATGGCTCTCGCCACTGATTTCGGCGATAATGGATTGGAGCGACCCCGCCAACCCCGCCAGATGATCTTCAGCCGGACGTTCTCCTTCCGCTTGAAGAGAAAAGAGCAAAGTGTAGGTTTGGGGGTGGCGATGGGCAAAGTGGCGAAAGGCATGGAATATGGCTAACAACTGTGCCTGGGGATCAGCCGCGGCGCCATCATCCACAGGAGCGCGTGCGGCATGCATCGCGGCAAAGAGTTGCTCGACGGTCATCAGATTGACCGCCTGCAATAGATCAACTTTATGACCCACATGGCGATAAAGCGAGGGAGCTTTCACTCCCAGGACCTCGGCTAGTTTTGCCAGCGATAAGGCCGCCAATCCGTCTGCCTCAATCAACTGCTGCGCCTGGGCAATAATGGTGGTTCGGTCAACTTGGCTGGGATAGGGCACTGGCTAGACCTCCTGTAAATGGGTATGCTTGAAGTTGTCGCGATACTTTAGCCCATAGCCCACCATGCGATCCATGCCAATATGGGTCAGCCAAATTAAGGCTAAGGCCAACGGTAAAGACCATTGCCAATAATAGGCGGCAACAGCCAAAGTTAGCGGTAACGCATAGGTATGAACAAGGTTGTAGCTTAGGCTGCCAATCCGTGGATTGATCAAATAGGGTACCATTGCCAGATCGGGCGCCAACAGCAGCAGGCCAAAGAGCAGCCAACTGTAGCCAGTTTGGGCATAGAGAAAAAGGCCACCACTCAATATGACCAACCCTTCCAATCGTAGAAAAATCGCCGGTCCACTGATTGCCATTGCCGACGCCTTTACCGGTTGTGGGTTTATGTTTGAAGCCATAATCGAAAACTCCCCTTGAAATCTTGCATGAAAACTAACGTCATTAACTTTCAAGACTAATTATATTAGTTTTCAGGTCGATTGTCAAGCCCCAATTTTCATTGAGGAGTGCGCACGCCTACGTGCGCACTCCTCAATGAAAAAACAACTTTCGTGATTGCGCAGCACGAATTTGGCAATCCTTGCTGCGCAATCACGAAAGTTGTTTGTAGATGATTACTAAAGGGCTGGAATTTGTAAGATCACGCGGGGTCGAATGATGCGTGGGTCGTCGCCAATCACGCTTTTGTTCACGCGGTAGAGATCTGGCCAAAGATTCCCGTCACCATAATAATGCTTGGCAATGGCAAAGAGGCTGTCCCCGGTTTTGACGCGGTATTGATCAATGATCTCTGGATCATCACTCCGTCGTGGGCGCACGGGCGGTTTGAGCACACCGGTATAAGGGGCCAACGTCACTCTCTTGCCGGCCACCTTGCGGTCTTGCAGATCCAGCGTAGTGATCGAGGGTACATGGAAGGGATCCGCATAGCTGTGGACGAGGGCGGCCAACAGGTAGCGATTCTCGTTGGTCAATTGATCAGGGGTAGGCAACAAATCAGAAGCAAGTTCAAAGAAAGCGATCTGTGGCTGTTCGGCACGCACATTGTAGAGGTTGCACACACCAACGGTGAGCCAATCGTTGCTTTCGATGGAGATGCCATTGCGAAAGAGTTGATCATAACCTTCCGGCAAGGCAGGCAAATTCTCGGCCCATTTACCAAGCAACAGCATGACCCGCACATGCCGCGCCAACCCACTGCCATGACTGTGTACCTGCACATAGACGCGATTGATAATATTCGCCGTATCATGCGTATAGAGGATTGCCGGCGCGGGTGTTTCAGATAACTCGGTGGCAAAACGGAAAAAGTCGAGTACCGGCGTGCTGACAGAGTAATCACCTTCTGGGTTGAGCAGATCGAAGGTAATATCGGGGCTATCCGCGGCCACAATGGCGCGGGCGGGATCAAAGGGGTGGCGTGATTCGGCTAAGGGGGTTGCTCGCGCTCGTCCCCAATCCAATTGGTGGTCGCGAATATAAAGCTCAACCGACGCCTGTACGCCATACAGGGTAAATTCATAGACGCCGCGGCCATGGGTGGCCGCATAGATCGCACCACTCACCGGATGCTGTTTAAGGTCAAGCACCGCGGTGTCGGGTAGACCGCGGGAGAAAGGTTCCCACGTCGCGCCGCCATCGCCTGAATGCCAGATGCCAATATCGGCCCCGACAAAGAGATGGTTATGATCCCATTGATCGACCACCAGGGCATTGTGTTGCACATTCATAAGCTGTTGGAGGGGGATATTAGTAGGTCCATGACGGGGCTGCCACTGCTGACCATCGAAGCGCCAGACGCGCGCGCCTTCGCTATAGCCGCCAATCGTGACATAGATCGCGTTGCCGCTGGCATCCGCCCAATCTACGGCAATCGCCGTGATCGACCCAAAGGTGTCGGGAATGGCGGGCAGATCCTGTTTTTCCCATCCTTGCGCCACCTGTTCAAACCGGTGGACGCTGCCGCTGATCGTGCCGGCATAGAGTTTAGTCGGCGTAGCAAAAGTCAACGAGCGCACGGACCCCGGCAGTTGATCGGTTTCGCGCACGCCGCTGGGAATCGAACGCCAATCGGTTTCATATTGCCAGGGCGACCCCTCTTCCCACCATAAATAGCCGCCAAAGCGTTCACTGATCCAGACGCGGTTGCTGCCAAACGCGATGAGATCGGCGGCGGCTGGATTAGCGGGATCATAGGGCGCGCCAACCAGCGGCGCATAGAAGAGCGTACCCCAGCCCTCGTCACCAACCAACGGCACAGCTACTTGATTATAGTGGGTGAAGGCCCCACCGTCGCGCGAACGGTTGATGCTGCCATAGGTATAGGTGGTGAGGATGTGATAGGGGTCACGTGGATTGATCACACAGTAGCCACAATCACCACCCGCCGAAAGTTGCCATAGCCCAGCGCCGCTAAAACGCAGCCCGCCATTATCCTGGGTGCCACAAAAGAGCACCGCCTCTTCGCTGGGATGAAGCCCCAGATAGTTCATGGTCATGGTGGCGAGACCGCCATTGCGCGGTAGGAAGAGACCCGCGCTGTTGGCTGGATCTTCGGAGTCAGCGGTCGGTTGGGTTGAATAGAAGATACCACCATCGCACCCAACATAAAGCTTGTCACCATCGCCTGGGGCAAAGACCAGGGCATGGACATCAGCGTGGACCGGGCCGCCGATAAAGGTAGTTTTGGCAGTGTAGCGTTTACTGCGTTTGGTATAGGTGATCTCACAGCGGTAGAGCGCCGCCGCCCATTCGCCATAGCCATTCGGTTCGTCATGAATGCCATCGGAAAGCACCGCGGCTCCCCCCAGATAAACCCGGTTTACATCGTTGGGGGCCAACGCCAGCGCCAGATCATACCAGCCCTGGCCGGGCCGTTGGAGATCCGTGCCAAAGAGCTTTCCCGGCACGCCGTTGACGGTTTGCCAGGCGCCCTCGCGAATATCCAACCGATAGAGGCCATGCAGATGATGAGCTTCTTTTTCTACTACGCCATTAGGCAGAATTTGTGGGATGCTGGTCGTGGCAAGCGCATAGAGTATGTTGGGATTGTAGGGTTGCACAGCTAGCCCAATGCGCCCAATGCCCTCACTGGGAAACCCCGTGCCGAGTGCCGTCCAGGTTGCGCCATCTTCCGACTGATAGAGGCCGGCGTACCGCTGCGCGGCATAAAAGACCGTTCGACCATCACCATGCGCCACCACCACACTGCTAAATTCGCCCAGTTCCTTCTGTCGCCAAATGTAAACACCACCATCATCCACTTCACGGCGATAAAGGCCATTGGTCGTTGCCGCCACCACCCGTGTTGGATCAACCGGATCGACCGCCAGCGCATAAAAAGCCATGCCCACCAGCGACGGTTCGCTCTCCTCCCGATACCAGTTCAATCCCCCATCATGCGAAACCAGGGGCCCCACTCCATAATACGCATCGAGTGAGCCATGCGCCTCCCCCGACCCAACATAAATGATATCCTGGGAACTCCATTCACCCGCCACCAAGGCAATGGCGCCACACGCCTGTGAATCGGCCTGATGCGCGGTCGGGTTGAGGTCAAAGGCGTCCATCAGCGACTGCCAGGTAAGACCGGTATCTTCTGAGCGCCAGACGCCGCCATTGGCCGTCGCCACATAGAGTCGTTTGCCCCCTGGCGCCACGGCAATATCTGCGACACGGCCACTATAGGCTGTTGTCCGGCCATAGGGTTGCGTCTTTACGGCCATTGGACCAATGGCCGTCCAGCGATTAGTCGCCAGCCCAGGTGGCGCGGAGGGGGGTAGATCCGCCGGTGCGACGGCACGGGTCGCGGCGGATGGCGTTGGCTGGGTAGGCGCTTCAGTAGCCGCCTGTCCTTCCAGTCGTGTGCGGTACTGTTCTAACTGACGTAAGTGTTCTGTCGCCAGTAGCTCGGCATCGCTTGTGGATAGAGCCGACGCGGCTGCCTCATCAAGCGGTGTATCGGTGGGTATATCCGAGGCCGGTTCCAGGCTGCGTGCGGCTGAACTCTGGATAGGTAGCCGTTCTTCAATGAAAGCGCGGCTGCGCGCCGCCGGGCCACGTGGTAGGGCCGGATCATTGCTCACCGGCTGTGCTCTGTCAGCTTGACGCGTGCTGGATGACTGGATGGGGCGAGGCATAAGTGCGCTCCTATGGTTTGGAAGAGGTTTAAAAAGAAGCAGTTAGGCAATCAGCCTCGCGTTGCCGCCGATTTCTGATACCCAATAATAGCACTGGTGCGCTCCTGAATTTGTTTGATTTGGCTATCAGTTAAAGGCAAAACGTCACCATTGTGGGCATCGATATCGATCATTCCTACCGGAAATGGTCCGACTTCATACATTTTGAACTCAATAGTCACTCTCCAGCGCGGCGGATTGCCAGGAACAAAAACAGGCTCGATAGCACCAAAAAATAGACTAAGCGTATCGCTCAAGTAGGCAGTGGCGCAACGTCTAGCATATTCGCTCAGCACAAATCCATCTTCGCTCTTCGGCAATACCTTTTGTTCACGCGCAGCACCAATGGCCGATCTCTCCTGCATTGTCTGAATTTCTCTGGCACTTAACGCGACAACCTTACCACTGTGCGCATCAATTTGAAGCAGGCCGATCGGACCATGTGCAGAACACATATAGAAGCGCCAGATCTCGCACCCAAGAATTTTGTTATAATAGCGGGCGCCATTTAGTACTTGAAAGGCTGGATCAATATTCTTCGCCGCATAGGCTTTAGCGAGACAAGCAGCATCATTTTCATTGAGCAGCAATGAGGCAAGCGCCGTGGTCATAGGTTTGGTTTCAGCAGCAAGAGTTTGAATAGACATAGTATTCTCCAGAATTTGAAATTCATAGACATCTTACCTGGAAATTGGAACACTGTCAACTGATTTGCCGCTTCTCCAGTACGGTTCAGATCTTTGTTGATTGACACACTTGTAGCCCTCATCGCTGCGCCAAGTCACCACTTTGCCAACCTACGCTCGTGGACAATGACTTCATAGAGTTTTGCTGTCTGTTCCGCGATCTGCGTCCAGCGAAATTGGGGCAACGTAACCGTAGCCGCGCACACACGCCACTGGGCGGCGGCTTCTGGATGCTGAAACAGTTGATCCACTGCCCAGCCCACACTCAACGGGTCATCAGGATAGACGGTCAATCCATTGCGCTGATGTTCAACGACTTCGCGCAAACCACCGACATGGCTGGCAATGACATTGCAATCACAGGCCATTGCTTCCAACGCGACAATCCCAAAGGGTTCATAAAGGCTGGGGAAGACGGCTGCATCCGCAATCTGATAGATGCAATCACGGTCGCGATCGCTGATAAAGCCGAGAAACTCGACGGCATTTTCGACCCCCAGTTCATAGGCAAGCGGCCACATGCGCTGCCCATTTTTGCCGGCAATCAGCAGGCGTGTTTGGGGATAGGCTGCCAGAATGCGCGGCATGGCGCGGATGAGGATCTGCACCCCTTTTTCGTGGACGATCCGCCCCACAAAAAAGAGCAGCCTTTCCCCGTTCGGAGCATACCGCTGGCGCAATGTCTCCAATTCCATCTGCGTACAATCGTTACCCAACGCCGTGTTGACCCCATTGAAGATCACATCGATCTTATCTGCAGGGGTTGCAAAATAGTCCTGCAACTCCTCGCACATGAAATCGCTGCAAACAATCACCCGCCAGGCCTCAAAGCAGATTTCCCACTCCAGTTGATTGATCTGTTGGCTGGTCTGGCTGGGCAAATGTCCCTGATGCCGACCGCGTTCAGTGCCATGCATCGTTGCCAACAATGGTACTTTCCAAAGCTTTTTCAGCCATATTCCGGCGGCACCTGTCAACCATTCGTGCATATGAATGAGATCATAGGAATGATCGAGAGCCAGCTTTTCAGCATAGTCAACAAAGTAGCCATTGTTGGCAACGATACTGTTATAATGATCTAACACATCAACCGCCGGTAGTTCAACCCGATGAATGGTTAGATAGTCATTTACCTGTTCAATGGGAGCGCCCCCACTATAGCATGGCGTCACCAAGTCAATGATAAGCGGGCCATCGGTCAGAGGAATTCCAGCCAGCAACGGCAGGAGATCAGCAACATGTTTGCCGATACCGCCGACAATATGGGGAGGATATTCCCAACTTAATATAAGCACACGCATGATGGTACTCTTTCTATTCAGTAGATACTTACGTGATAGCGTAAGTATCTACATAGTATATCACTAAATTCTATAACAAATACACTATGATCGTGACTGGGGTGTATTTCACCTTTGCCGCAGCAGGGTTAAAACCCGCGGCTGACAGTGAGAAGTCGCCTCAGCGACTGAGAGCAAGTCGCTGAGGCGACTTCTCACTGTTAGTGGGAGCCCTCTGGGCAAGTTTTAACTGCGCTACTCACCCGTAACAATAATCGTCTGCACACGCCATGATTGACTTTGTGGCCTTGGCTGGTCCAAGATCTCCATAATAGCTTGTTGCGTAGCGCGATAGGTGAGATAGGCCGTTGGCGACTGGCCGGCATAGCGCGCCAGCCAGGGGTCATAGCCATCATCCACCCAGACCAACAAGGATACTGGACCGCTGTTCTGTGTGAGTTCTGTAAAAATTGGGCTATCAGCTTGGGGTCCGAGGAGAAAAGGCACAGCAGGATCGTGGGCGCGCAACATCGTCAAATAGCTTGCACCCGCTTCCGGAGAACCCAGCCAAAAGACGGCATCTTCAGGCTGAATATCCAGGATCTGATCGCTGATGAGCAGGGGAAGAGCAAAGGCTGTGCGTGCCTGCTCATCCGTCAGTTGCGGCCAACCGGGCGTCCAACCAGCCAGCACCAACCGTTGCCGCCCGTCATGCTCTGCTTGCTCGGCCGCGGCTGTCAGCAAAGGCTGCGCCCATTGCCCTTCGCGATCCGGTTCGACAAAACCCGCCGCCGGATCGATCGCTAGCGGCACAAACCACGGCAACCCAGCATCGGTCAATAGTGGGTGAATTTGTTGAACAAGAGAAGGAGCGTAGGGGCCGATCAAAGCACGTAACGAATGATCTTGCAAGAGCTTGCGCGCGGCCCGTTCCGTTTGCACTGACGCCGCGGCATCATCGAGCGCTAAAGGCATGATTGCAATATCAGTAGGCGCAAAGTCGGCAATAGCCTGGTGCATAGCCGTGAGCGCGGCATAGCCACTCTGTCGATGCAGCCCCTCAAAGGGAGCGAGTAAGCCAATTTTAAGTACGGGGCGAATGGATGTGCAGGCAGGCAGGAGCAAAGCAAGTAACAAAAGGGCGATTGAGAGAAAAAGAGATTGAGAGATTGGGCGTCTGGTACTCGCACCCCCACTCCCCCACTCCCCCACTCCTCTACTCCTCCACTCTTCTCTACTGATACCCATAGGTAATCAGATTCTGCTCATGTTCGGCATACGTTTGGGCAAAGACATGACGGCCATCATCACCGGTGGCAACAAAGAAACAGTAGGCCGCCTGTGCAGGATTTTGGGTGGCGGTAATCGCATCCAGGCCAGGGTTCGCAATCGGGTTGGGGGGCAAGCCTTCATTGAGATAGGTGTTATACGGGCTGATGACAGTGGTGTACTCTTCAATCCGTTCCGGTTTCCACCACCAGTTGCCGACTACACCACGCGCATATTGCACTGTCGGGTCCGCCTGTAGATAACGACCACCCACATCCGCCTGGCACGTCCCATTGAGACGATTGAGATAGACACTGGCAATGAGGGGTCGTTCATCGGACTGAACCGCTTCACGCTCTACAATCGCGGCCAGGTTAAGTAAGTCACGCCCGCTAAGACCGCCGCGTCCACCCGCCAGTCCATCACTGCCGACACGCCGGACGAAATTATCCAAAAAGGGCGCAATGACCTGTTCGGGTGTGCTGGCGAATACAGGGAAGCGGTAGGTGTCGGGAAAGAGAAACCCCTCTAGAGAAGCGTCGCCGGGCAGATTTTGTAAGAACGCATAATCAGCAAAGATCGACAACGCGCGTGGCTGGCGTACAGCGGTCAGAAAAATATCTGGTTCAATAATGTTCTCAGCCGCCAGCCGTTCAGCGATCTCTTCGGCGCGGAAGCCTTCAGGAATGGTGACAGCGGCTTCGGCTTCGAGCGCCTGTTGCAGCGCCTGCGCCACCTCGCGCATATTCATCGTCTCGCTCAACATAAAGTTGCCTGCCTGTACGCGGCGTTCCAAACCACTGACACGCAAATAGAGGTTAAACAGATCGGCATCGCGGACAAAGCCTTCGGCTGCCAGACGCGCCGCCACAAAGCGCGCCGGTTCACCAAGATTGATCACAAACGGTCGTTGGCGCGCATCGTCACCCGCAGCAATGTCGAGTTCCTCTTCACGCAAGCGCAGGCTATAGGCTAGCACCTGATTTTCGATGTTATCCGGCGTCAATGCTCCTTGGCCGGCGACAGGGTCGATCAACCCAACGACGCTGCGTGGCGCGCCTAAAAATTGCTCAGTAAGGTGGGCTGAACTCACCAGCCAAACCCCTACCAAGACGCCAGCCACCATGAGCAGAAAACCCAAGCGAACGAGATTCGCCAGAAGATTTTTCGGTTGTAGCAGCGTGCGGAGGGTCGTTCGCGCGCCAGACGTATACTTTTGCCGTTCCAATTGCAGACGGCGCTGATTGCTGATTGACATCGCTTACCTATCAAGACCGGCCGGGCCAGTTAAATAATCTTGCACACTAAAAGTCTCCACCATTGAAAATTTTCCTAATGTAAATAATCCAGTGATAACCGTAGGTGCGGTTTGCAACCGCACGGTTCGGCCAGAGAAAGTGCGGTTTGCAACCGCACGGTTCGGCCAGAGAAAGTGCGGTTGCAAACCGCACCTACAAATC
>Ga0163153_10006274_pt1 | contig 13497 bp, 11 predicted proteins | sample OliLakLV19MP6IB1_FD_148629 | JGI IMG/M metagenome (GOLD analysis project Ga0163153, IMG submission 148629) | Freshwater microbial mat bacterial communities from Lake Vanda, McMurdo Dry Valleys, Antarctica - Oligotrophic Lake LV.19.MP6.IB-1 | ecosystem: Environmental > Aquatic > Freshwater >... | reverse complement strand
CTCGTACGTGATACGGATGCGGGCGCTCGACTGGCGTTCGACGAGGTCGGCCAGTTCGTCGTCCATCTCGTCGGTGATGTCGTCGCCGGAGTCGCCACCGGAATCGTCGCCACCGGAATCGTCGCCGGCTTCGGTCGCCGCGACGTCGTCGTTGTCGTCATCGCCGCCGCATGCCGCCAGACCCGCGGTGGCGAGCATGGCGACGAGGAACGTCGCGAAGAACCTACGCATGGAGTTGCTCCTGGAATTCGAGGGCCGGATTTTCGAGGGGTTGTGTGTCCTGTTCGGCGGTTACACCCCGAAGTAAAGGAACCCGTAGCCCTCGTCACGGAACGTGAGACCGGCCTCGCGGAGCAGTACGTCCCAGTCGCCCGTGCACGTCGGGTCGGTCTCTTCCATGCCGTGGTCGGCTACCAGCACGAACGCGCAGTCGTCGACTGCTCCGGCCCGCTCCAGCGCGGCGAGGACTTCGCCCAGGCGCCCGTCGCTGTCACGGAGCGAGGCGGCCGCAATTTCGGAGTGCGGCCCGCCTTCGTGCATCGCGGCGTCGGTCAACGTGAAGTTGCACCACAAGAATCGGGGGACGGGGTAGTACTCGTCGCGGTAGTCGCCGCTCAGAATGCCCGTGGCCTGTTCGACGCCCATGTGGTCGACGATCGACGACCACGAGTAGTCCTTCGACGGGCGGACGAACCGCTCGGTCGTGTGCGGCAGACCTTCGGGGCTCGTCGGAATCGGCGGCACTTCGCCGCGGCGGAAGAAGTCGAACGTCGAGTAGTCGGCGCCCGTGTCGCACGGTTCGTTCACCGACGCGGTGAACGCGTCGGGCCACGTGCGGTGCACCGCATCGTGGATCGTCTCGATGCCGGGTGTGAGGTGGTCCATCGCGGTCGGCCACGTCGCCGACGAGTTCGTGATGATCTGCTCGCCTTTGGCCCGGTCGTACCACGCGTTGTGCAGGATCCCGTGGTGACCGGGATGCGTGCCCGTGATGATCGACGTGTGGTTCGCGAGCGTCACCGTCGGCAGCGACGCCATCGCGCCGTGGCCGAACGCCATGCCCATCTCGATCAGGCGCGCGACGTTCGGGAGTTCGCCGCGTGCGGCCATGTCGTACATGACGTTGGCGTTGGTGCCGTCGAAGAGGAACCCGACGACGTGCGCCGGTCGTTCCGACGCGTCGATGACCTCGGTAAGAGCGCGGCCGTCCTGGCCGGCGAGGTACGTCCCGTCGTCGCGCGGCGCACAGCCGAGCAGCGCGGCGATGGTCGGCGCGACGTCGACGAGTCGGGCCGCGTGCGGGAACATGCCGAGTTGCTTCACGCCCTTGCCCGCGACGACCATCGGCGCGCGCGCCTGGATGATGCCGATCGATCCGTGCTCACCGCGGTGGCCGCCCTGGTCCTCCCAGTTGTGCGCGGCGGAGTGGATCACGCACAGGTCGGGTGCGGCGGGGGAGTCGAAGAGCTGCGCCGTCTGTTCGTACGCGTGCGGGTACGAGTTGTCGCGCCGGTGCGGGTGGAGCTGCTGCCGCTCGGCCGGCAACGGCGCGAAGCGGTCGGTCGCTTGCTCGCCGATCGGGTTGCGGCCCTCGGTGGCGACGATCTCAATGGCTCCCTCACTGCGCCGTCCGTGGCTCCGCTGCGTCCGCACGTCCTCGATCTCGCCGTCGTCGGTGCGGCGGAACGAGACCCGGCCGTCGTGCGAGAGCGCTTCGTAGACGCCGTCGCGGCGGGTGAGCACCACGTCGACGATGGGCTCGAGGGCGGAATCGAGCAGGATCTCGAGGGCGGCGTCGACATCGGCCCGATGGGCGTCGGCGACCTCGTGACCGGGGCGGGCGGCAGCAGTCGTCACGGCCCGAACGTACCCCTCGTTTCCGCTCTTGGCACCTGCGGCGCCGGGCCGCTTGCCCCCCCTCGGCGCTGGTGCGTGGTTCGGTCGTCCTGGCCTCGGCCAGGATCAGGCCTTGGACCAGGTGCTAACCTCTGCCGTTCCTCTGATGTTGGCCCAGGCGCCTCCGCGCCAGGCCCTCTCGCAAGAAGAAGGCAGTTTTTCTCGTGCGCACGTTCACGCCCCGACCCGGGGACATCACACGCCAGTGGCATGTCATCGACGCCGACGGCGCGATTCTCGGCCGGCTCGCGACCGAGGTCGCCACGCTGCTGCGGGGCAAGCACAAGCCGATCTACGCGCCGCACGTCGACACCGGCGACCCGGTCATCGTGTTCAACGCCGCCAAGATCGCCGTGTCGCCTCGCAAGGCGAAGGACAAGCTCTACCACCGCCACTCCGGTTACCCGGGTGGTATCCGTACCGAGTCGCTCGAGCACATGCTCGCTCGCAACCCCGAGAAGGTCATCCGGCTCGCGGTGAAGCGCATGCTGCCCAAGGGTCCGCTCGGTCGCCAGATGCTCAAGAAGCTCAAGATCCATGCCGGTCCGACGCATCCGCACGGGGCGCAGCAGCCGAAAGAGCACAAGCTGCCCGACCGCTCCTACGCGCGCACGACCGGCTGAGAGGGAATCAACACGTGGGTAAGCCCCTGATCCAGACGACCGGCCGCCGCAAGGAAGCCGTTGCCCGAGTGCGGCTGCGGCCCGGCACCGGCAAGATCGTCGTGAACGGTCGTCCGTTCGCCGAGTACTTCCCGATCCTCACGCACCAGGTGATCGCCAAGGAGCCCCTGCGGCTCACGCAGACCGAAGAGGTCTACGACGTCGAAGCAACGCTCGACGGCGGTGGCGTGAGCGGTCAAGCCGGTGCGATCCGGCTCGGCATCGCCCGAGCGCTCATCGCGCTCGACCCCGACTGCCGCGGCGCCCTCAAGAAGGCCGGGCTCCTCACGCGTGACGCACGCGAGAAGGAACGCCGCAAGTACGGCCTCAAGAAGGCCCGTAAGGCACCGCAGTACTCGAAGCGGTAGCGCGGCGCGCCGTGCTCCGGTTCGGCACCGACGGTGTACGCGGCGACGCGGACGCCGACCTCACTTCACCGCTTGTCGTCGCGCTCGGTCGCGCCGCGGCGCGGGTGCTCCGTGCGGACGCAGCGGAGGCACGGACGGCGCAGCGAGGGAGCCATACGTACGGAACCGAGCGGTTCTTTGTCGGGCGCGATACCCGACCGTCCGGTGAACGCATCGAACGAGATCTTGCGGCCGGCCTCGCCCTCGAAGGGGCGCAGGTCGTTTCGCTCGGTGTCGTGCCGACTCCCGAGACCGCGTACGTCGCGCAGCGCGAGAACGCGCCCGCCGCGGTCATCTCCGCCAGTCACAACGTGTGGACGGACAACGGCGTGAAACTGCTCGCCGCGGGCGGCAAGAAGCTCACCGACGACGTCGAGCAGGCGATCGAGCGCGAACTCGAGTCGCTCGTCGCCGACACCACCACACCGCCGGTGCCCACGTACGAGAAGGCCGACCGGACCGACGACTACCTCGCCCACCTGCTCGGCGCGCTCGACGGTCGCCGGCTCAACGGGCTGGCCGTCGTGCTCGATTGCGCCAACGGCGCGGCGTACAAGGTTGGGCCGAAGTTGTTCCGCGACGCGGGCGCGCAGGTGACGGTCTTGCACGCCCTGCACGACGGGCGCAGCATCAACGACCAATGCGGTTCCACGTACCCGCAGTCGCTCCAGGAGAAGGTGCGCGCCAACGGCGCCGACATCGGTCTCGCCCTCGACGGCGATGCCGATCGCGTCATCGCGATCGACGAGACGGGCGAGATCGTCGACGGTGACCAGATCATGACGGCCCTCGCGCTCGACATGCACGAGCGCGGCGGGTTGCCCAACAACGCGATTGCAGTCACGGTGATGTCGAACCTCGGACTCCGGCGCGCGCTGGCCGCCGCGGGCATCGGCATCGTCGAGACCGCGGTCGGCGACCGCAACGTGCTCGTCGCGCTGGCCGAACACGGCCTCGCGCTGGGCGGAGAGCAGTCGGGGCACGTGATCCTCCCTCAGCTCGCCACGACCGGCGACGGACTACTCACCGGGCTGTTGCTGTGCGACCTCGCCGTGCGGCGGGGGGTCCGGGCCTCGGCGCTCGCGGCCCGGATGCATCGTCTGCCGCAGGTCCTCGACAACGTCCGGGTGCAGAGCAAACCCGATCTCTCGACCGCCGCCGATCTCGCCCGCGAGATCGCTACCGTCGAGCGGGAGCTCGGCGACTCCGGCCGGGTACTCGTACGCACTTCGGGGACAGAGCCCCTCGTGCGGGTCATGGTCGAGGCCGAAACCGCCGAACTCGCGGCAGCCACCGCAGCCCGGCTCCGAAAGGCCGTGGAAAAGGCGTATCCGGCCGATCAGAATTCCTGACGCCGCCGAGTCTGGAACGGGGAAGCGAATGTGCGGAATCGTCGCAGTAGTGCGGCGCCCGAGCGGCGGCAGCGCACCCGACCTCGCGGCACTGCTCGTCACCCTCGACGACGCGGCCGCGCGACTGCCGGCTGTCGGTGAGGCGCCGAGCGCACCCGGGTTGCGCGCGGTCTCCGACATGGTTGTCGACGTCGAGCGCGCCCTGCGCGGTATCGGCGGACTCACTGCATTGCTCGGCGACCCGGTGGCGCAGGCCGCGCTCGAACACCGGGCCGAACTTCTCGGCGGCGCCCTCATGCAGATCGAGGCGCGGCTCGACGACGGCGACTTCGACGCCGAAACGGTCGAGGCACTCAACGCCGCGGTCATTTCGCTGAAAGACGCGGTGTGGGCGCTCGGCTCCGACCGCCTGCGTTCCGCCCGCGCCGTCGAAGACCTCGCGTCGGGCGCGCCGCGCACGCTCGCCTCGCTCGAGACGTATCACTCGATCCAACTCGCGCTCTCCGCTCTCGACCGGCTCGAAGTGCGCGGCCGGGACTCCGCCGGGCTGCACGTGCTGGTCGCCGGCCACGACCTCGACCTCGACGACCCGACGATCGCGCGCATGCTCGCGAACCGAGCCGACGGCCTGTTCGGGTCCGGCGCGGTGCGCGCGCCGGACGGTCACTTGGCGTTCGTCTACAAGACCGCGGTCGAGGTCGGTGAGCTGGGCGATAACACGGCCCGGCTGCGCGCCCAGATCCGTGGCGACGAGCTGCTCCGGCTGGCGCTGCACGCCGACACGGCGCGCGCGACGGTGCTGGCCCACACGCGGTGGGCGAGCGTCGGCATCATCTCCGAGCCGAACGCGCATCCGTTGAACCACGAGGAGCTCGGGCGCGCCGACGGTCCGTACGTCGTTGCCGCGCTGAACGGCGACGTCGACAATTACGCCGACCTCAAGGCGCTCGAGGAGCTGCGGATCCCGGCCGAGATCACAACCGACGCCAAGGTCATTCCCGCCCTGACATCGCGGCGGCTCGCGAACGGCACGGAGCCGGCCGAGGCGTTCCGTTCGACCGTCGCGTCGTTCGAGGGATCCGTCGCGATCGCGGCGCAGGTTGCGTCGGACCCCGATCTGGTCCTGCTCGCACAGCGGGGCAGCGGGCAGGCGCTGTACGTCGGTGTCGCCGAGGACGCGTACATCGTCGCGAGCGAGCCGTACGGCGTGGTCGAAGTCTGCGACCGATACATGCGCCTCGACGGCGAGACGATGCTCGAGCCGAACAACCCCGCGTCGCAGGGCCAGGTCGTCGCCGTCCACGCCACGCGAGGTATCGACCGCCGCTCGTACGACGGCCGGGTTCTGCCCATAGCCGACGACGAATTCAACACGCCGGAGATCACCACGCGCGACGTCGACCGTGGCGACGCACCGCACTACCTCCTGAAGGAGATCACCGAGGCGCCGGCCTCGTTCCGCAAGACGCTGCGGGGAAAGATCACCGACCACGACGGTCGTCTCGAGCTACACCTGCCGGGCGAGACGCTTTCGCCGGCCGTACTCGACCGTGTGCGTTCGCCCGGGCTGCGGCGCATCCTCGTCATCGGCCAGGGCACCGCCGCGATCGCGGGTCAGGCGCTGGTGCACGCTCTGCGCCGAGCCGTGCGCAGCAACGCGGTCGCGTTCGAAGCGTTGCCCGCGACGGAGCTCTCCGGTTTCGGGCTCGCCGGCGACATGTCCGACACGCTCGTCATCGCGATCTCGCAATCGGGTACGACGACCGATACCAACCGGACCGTCGACCTTGTTCGCGCGCGGGGTGCCGTCGTGGTGGCAATCGTCAACCGGCGCCAGAGCGACCTCGTCGACAAGAGCGACGGGGTTCTGTACACATCCGACGGGCGCGACGTGGAGATGAGCGTCGCATCGACGAAGGCCTTTTACTCGCAGGTGGCGGCCGGATTCCTCCTGGCGCACGCGATCGCAGGGGAACTCGACGAGAACGACGGACCCGACGTCGAGATGCTCGCCGCACTCCGCGAACTCCCCGCGGCGATGAACGAGGTCCTCGCTCGCCGTCCGGCGATTGCCGCGGCCGCGCACCGCAACGTGCTCAGCCGGCGGTCGTGGGCCGTCGTCGGCAACGGCGTCAACCGCGTCGCGGCGCAGGAGATCCGCATCAAGCTCTCGGAGCTTTGTTACAAGTCGATTTCGTGCGATGTCACGGAGGACAAGAAGCACATCGACCTCTCGGCCGAGCCACTGATCCTCGTGTGCGGTGCGGGTTTGCGGGGCTCGAACGCCGACGACGTCGGCAAGGAACTCGCGATCTACCGGGCCCACAAGGCCGCGCCGATCGTGATCGCCGACGAGGGCGAGACGCGCTTCCCGGCCGCGCTCGAAACCATTTCCGTCCCGGTCGTGCACGCCGACCTCGCGTTCGTGTTGTGCACGATGGCCGGCCACCTCTTCGGATACGAGGCCGCGCTCGCGATCGACGCCACGGCCCGTCCGCTGCGCGAGATCCGCGCCCACATCGAAGCAATGCTGAACAACCCCGAAGCCGGCGACATGCTGGTCGCGCTGGCGCGCGAGGTCGGTCCGCACGTTCGGACGTTCTTCGACGGGCTCGGCACCAACTCGTACGACGGCGCGCTCGACGCGTGGACCGCGGTGCGCCTCGCGTCGCTCCTTCGCTACGCAACCGGCGTCGTGCCGCTCGACGCGTACCAGGTCGAGTTCGGCAAGGTCGGGACGCCGAGCACGTTGCTCGAAGACTTGATCGCCGCGGTGTCGAAGGCGATCGACGAGCTCACCCGCCCGGTCGACGCGATCAAGCACCAGGCCAAAACGGTCACCGTCGGCATCTCGCGTTCCGACGAGACGTTGCTCCAGGTGCCGCTGGTGCAGGAACTGCTCTCGACCGGTGTGGCGCGTGACAGCGTGAGCTACCGCGCGCTGCGCACACTCGTGGCCCTCGACCCCGCGGTCGAGTCGGTCGTCGGGTGGACGCGCTACCGCATCGAGGGCGACCCGGTGCACGGTCCGTCGACGATTCACGTCGTCGACAAGGGCGGCATTGCCCGCGACATCCCGTCGCGTACCGACGAAAACCCGATGCTCCGCGGTTCGAAGCACCGCTCCGCGAGTGAGCGCGAGGTGACGGTCGTGCGGGGTCGCGCCGACGGCCGGACGATGATCTTCGTGCCCGAGGTGAAGGCCAACCAGACCACGGGCCTGACGCTGCTCCACGTCCGCTTCCACACTCGCTTCGGTGCCGACGCCGCCCGCCGCGTGCTCGAGGGCTACCGCGACCGCTACCAGGCCATTGCCGACCAGGTCACCGAAGTCGAACCGGTCATGCGCGACGACGTGCTCGCCACGATCGACCTCGTCGACCTCCTCACCGAGCCGGTCGTCCGCCTTGCCGACCGCTGGCGCAGCTAGCGCCCACCCCGGATGAAACGTGCGTCGATGAGGTGTCGTCAGAACACGTGTGCGACGCAAGAATGAGCTTGTGCGCCCCGTCCTGACACCCGCGGAGATGGCCGAAGCCGACCGGGCCGCGATCGCGGCGGGCACCCCGGAATCGGTCTTGGTCGAGCGGGCCGGGCGCGCCGTCGTTCGGCACGCGGTTCGGATGCTGGGAGGAACCTACGGGCGGCGGGTGGTCGTTGTCTGCGGGAAGGGCAACAACGGTGCCGACGGCCTCGTCGCGGCGCGGGTGCTGCGTGGGCACGGCATCGGGGTCGACGTCTTCGAACTCGCGAGTGGTTTCGACCACGCGGCGCTGCGTCGGGCACTCGCGCGCGCCGACCTCGCGATCGACGCCATGTACGGCACCGGGTTCCGCGGCAGCCTCACCGGTGACGCACGGGCCGTGGCCGAGATGTTTGGCGGCAGCGGTGTGCGCACGCTCGCGGTCGACATCCCGTCGGGTGTCGACGGCGCGACCGGCGCGGTTGCCGATATTGCCGTTCACGCGACCGAGACCGTGTGCCTTCAGGCGTTGAAACCAGGGCTGCTGTTCGAGCCGGGTCGGTCGTGGGCCGGAGCAGTTGCCGTCGCCGATATCGGCATCGACGTCGGTTTGGCCGCCTCGTGGGTCGCGCAGGTTCAAGATCTCCGGCTGCCCGAACGCAGCGGTGCGGTGCACAAGTGGTCGTCGGCGCTGATGGTCGTCGGCGGTTCGTCCGGGATGATCGGCGCGCCGATGATGGCCGCGCTGGCAGCCGCCCGCTGCGGCGCGGGCATGGTGGTGGCCGGGGTACCGGCCGACGCCGTCGGAGCGCTCACGACCGCGGTCGAGATCGTTCGCCGGGCCCTCCCCGCAACTCCCGACGGCGCGCTTGCCGAGGACGCGGCGCGCGTGGTGCTCAAAGAGATCGACCGGTACCACGCGCTCGCGATCGGTCCCGGGCTGGGGCGCGAAATGCCGACGCAGGCCGCGGTGCGCCGCCTCGTGGCCGAAGCGTCGGTGCCGATCGTCGTCGACGCCGACGCGCTCAACGCGCTCGCCACCGACACCGCGCCTCTGCGCGTGCGCCACGCGGCCAACTTCCCGCGCGCCGTCCTCACGCCCCACGAAGGCGAGTACGAACGGCTCGCGGGGCGACCGGTCGGCGCCGACCGCATCGAGGCGGCCCGCGCCCTGGCGCGCGCCACCGAGTCGGTCGTGCTGCTCAAGGGACCGGGCACGGTCGTTGCCGCGCCGAGCGGGCTCACGGCCGTGAACCCGACCGACTCCGCCGCGCTCGCGTCCGCCGGAACCGGCGACGTTCTCACAGGAATCATCGGTGGCCTGCTGGCCGCGGGCGTGCAACCCTTCGAGGCGGCCTGCACGGGAGCGTACGTCCACGGCCGGGCCGCGAGCGCAGCCGGAACCGGTCCCGGCCTCGTTGCGAGTGACCTCATTACCGCGCTGCCCCCTACGCTGGGCGCACTTCGGTCGGGTACCGACCCCTGGGAGGACTGAATGCCCGCGACCACCCTCGTCCGCGACATCATGACCAAAGATGTCGTGACGCTGGCGCCCGATACGCCGGTGCCGGCCGCCGCCGACATGATGGCCGAAGGGGGCTACGGCGCCATGCCGGTCGTCGACGCCGGCGGGCATCTCCTCGGGATACTGCGTGACGAGGACCTGATCGTCTCCGAAGCCCGCGTTCATGTGCCGACGTTCATCGTCTTCCTGGGCGCGACGATCCCGTTGCCCGGCGGGATGAAGCACCTCGAAGAGGACTTGCACAAGGTTGCCGGTGCCACTGTCGGCGAAGTCATGGACGACGACCCGGTCACGATCGGGCCCGACGACACGCTCGAAGAACTCGCGACCCGCATGCACGACGAAGACCTGTCGCACGTGCCGGTCGTGGCCGACGACGGTCGGGTCGTCGGTGTCGTCGCCCGCGGCGACATCGTGCGCCATATCGCCCGCACAACGTGATGGCGGACGACTCGAAGACGTTCCGGCCCATGTGGGCCGAGGTCGACCTCTCGGCCGTGCGCGACAACGTCACCGCGTTGCGAGCGCTGGTCGCGCCCGCGCGCATGCTCGCCGTCGTGAAGGCCGACGGATACGGGCACGGTGCCGTACCCGTGAGTCGCGCCGCGCTCGAGGCGGGCGCCGACGGGTTGGGTGTCGCACTGGTCGAAGAAGGCGTGCAGCTGCGCGACGCCGGTATCGACGCTCCGGTGCTCGTGCTGTCGGAACCGGTACCGGCCGCGGCCGGCGTCGTCGTCGAACATGGCCTGACGCCCGTCGTCTATACCTCGACGGGAATCGAAGCGCTGGCCAAAGCAGTCGCGGTCAGCGGGCGCGGGATGCCGCTCGACGTGCACCTCAAGGTCGACACCGGTATGGGCCGCGTCGGGTGCCGTATGGAAGACGCGTTCGAACTCGCGGCCAAGGTCGTCGGCCATTCGGAATTGCGGCTCGCCGGTACCTGCACGCATTTCGCGGTCGCCGACGAGCCGGACAACCCGTACACGCAATTGCAGATCGACCGCTTCGACACGGTGCTCGCGATGTTCCGCAGCGCCAACATCGACCCCGGTGTGGCCCACGCGTGCAACACGGCCGGCGCGCTCGCGTATCCCGCGGCGCGCTACGACCTCGTCCGCGTCGGCATCGGGGTGTACGGCGTGCCGCCCGCACCGGCGCCGGCCGGCGCGGTGTCGCTGCGCCCCGCGCTGTCGGTCAAGGCGCGCGTTGCGTTCGTGAGGACGGTTCCGGCGCAGACGCGCGTGTCGTACGGCCTCCGCTACGAGACCGATCGCGAGACCTGTATCGCGGTTGTGCCCGCGGGCTACGCCGACGGCGTGCCGCGCAATCTCGGACACACCGGTGGCGTCGTGCTCGTGCACGGGCAGCGGTGCCCAATCGCCGGCACCGTCACGATGGACCAACTGATGGTCGACGTCGGCGACCTTCCCGTCGTCGTGGGCGACGAGGTGGTGTTGCTGGGCGAACAAGGCGACGAATCGGTGACGGCGGACGAGTGGGCCGACCGGCTCGGCACGATCGGCTACGAGATCGTGTGCGGCATCGGCCCCCGTGTCCCGCGGCGGTACGTGAACGGGTGCCCGTGAACCGACGCGACATCGCCAAAGGTGCCGCGTTCGCAGGAGGCGCGATCGCCGGTATCGCCAGTGCGGCGTGGGCCACGCAGAAGCTGGCCGCCGAGCGCGTTCGCCGGATGCCCGACGGCGATGCGGCCCGCGCCCTTGATGCGCCCATCTATGTCGACCAGGTCATCGACACCCACGACCGCGGCACCATCTACGTCGTGGAGTCGGGCGAAGGTCCCACGATCGTGCTGTCGCACGGCGTCACGCTGTCGGTGCGCACGTGGTTCCACCAGCTCGAACTGTTGCCGAAGGACGGTTTCCGGGTCATCGCCTACGACAACCGCGGTCACGGTCAGTCGGTGCTGGGTGAGGCCGGGCATTCGCTCGAGAACCTGGCCGAGGACATCAACACGGTCCTGACCCGCCTCGACATCCACGACGCGGTGTTCGTCGGCCACTCGATGGGCGGCGTCGCGGTGCAGGCGTTCATCGACAAGTATCCCGACGTCGCCAAGGAACGACTGCGCGGCATCGTGTTGCTCTCGACGATCTCGCGGGCGCCGCTCGGATCGCGATCAACCCGAACCAAGGCGAGACTCGAACGCGTCTTCAAACAGGTGCCCGACACGACGCCCTTGTGGAAGTCGCGCAACCTCGGGTTCATGCTTGCCCGGCTGGGATTCGGCACCGACCCGCAACCGAGTCACGTCGAGCTTGTGCGCCAAATGATGCAGACGTGCGCGTCCGAAACGCGATTGCAGGCACCGCGCGTGCTGGTCGGCCTCGACCTCGACGACGAGTTGGCGCGCATCACGATCCCCACGCTCGTGATCGGCGGTCTCGCCGACGTCATCACGCCTCCGGGCGAAGCGCGCAAGATGGCGAAACTCATTCCGAACGCGCGCCTCGAGCTCCTCGAAGGCGGCGGGCACCTGCTCATGCTCGAGCGCGCCGAAGAGGTGAACAAGCTGATCGCCGACTTCGCCCGCGAGGTCGGACTCGCGCCGTGAGCACGTTCGACGTGCCCGGCGTTCGCATCGGGCATTGGACGGCAGCGCACACGGGCGTGACGGTCGTGCTGTTTCCGAGCGACACCGTCGGTTCGTGCGAGGTCCGCGGCGGTGCGCCGGCGTCGCGCGAGACGGCGCTGCTCGACCCCACTCGCACCGTGGAGCGCGTCGACGCGATCACACTGACGGGCGGTTCGGCGTTCGGACTTGCGGCCGGCGACGGAGTGATGCGCTACCTCGCCGAGCACGACCAGGGCTTTCCGACTGCCGGCGGTGTCGTGCCGATCGTCCCGACCGCCGCGATCTTCGACCTGCTCGAAGGCGGGGAACGACCCGGTGCCGATGCCGGGTACGCGGCCGCCGCGGCCGCGGCGGCCCAGACGGGCCCGCATCGCGATCGTGGCTCCATCGGCGCAGGGCGCGGCGCCACGGTCGGCAAATGGCGGGGGCGCGCGTTCGCGGTCCCGGGCGGACTCGGGCTCGCGTCGACCCGGGTTGACGACGCGCACGTCGGCGCGATCGCCGTGGTCAACGCGGTCGGCGACGTCGTCGATTCGAACGGTGCCGTGCTCGCCGGGTCGAGCGCTCCGGCCGGCACGCCGGGCTTTCCGACCGAGCGGGCCTTCGAAGAGTCGGGCAACACGACCCTCGTCGTCGTCGCCACCGACGGTCGGTGTGACAAGTTGGGCTGCCACCTTCTGGCCCAGAGTGCCCACGACGGCGTCGCCCGCTCGTTGCTGCCCGCGCACACCCGCTTCGACGGCGACCTCACGTTCGCCGTGGCAACAGGCGCAGTCGACGCGCACTTCGACCGGCTGCGGGAAGCAGCCGCGTTCTGCGCGGAGGCGGCCATTCGCAACGCAGTGCTCCCCGGGTAGGCTCGATCGTGAGTGTCGCTCTTCGACGAATCGCATCCCGCATTGACCGCGGGACGCACCCTGGCCGAGGTCGAGCGCGTCGCGCACGATTGCACCTTGTGCAAGCTCGCCGCCGGGAGAACACAGGTCGTGTTCGGTGTGGGTGACCCCGCCGCCGACCTCATGTTCGTGGGCGAAGGACCGGGCCAGAACGAAGACTTGCAGGGCATCCCGTTCGTCGGGCGCGGCGGTCAGTTGCTCACCCAACTCATCGAAGGCATGAGCGTGACGCGCGACGAGGTGTACATCGCGAACGTCGTGAAGTGCCGTCCTCCGGGCAACCGCGATCCCGAGTCCGACGAGATCGAGAAGTGCGCGCCGTGGCTCGACCGCCAGCTCGAACTGGTCGAGCCGCGCGTGATCGTGACCTTGGGCAACTTCGCGACGAAGTTGTTGCTGAACACCAAGGACGGGATCACCAAGCTGCGGGGCCGGGAGTTTGCGTTCTCGCGCGCGGGCATCAACGCGGTGCTCGTTCCGACGTTGCATCCCGCCGCCGTGTTGCGCGGCGGCGGGCAACGCCTCGCCGAAGTTCGTTCCGACTTCGTGCGGGTCAAGCGGTTGCTGGCTGCCACGCCATGAAGTTCCGCACCCAGTCCGCCGCGCAGACGCGCGCGCTCGCGGAGTTGCTCGCGGAGGTGCTCGAACCAGGCGATGTCGTGCTGCTCGGGGGCGACCTGGGGAGCGGGAAGACGACGTT
>Ga0163153_10006272_pt1 | contig 13498 bp, 7 predicted proteins | sample OliLakLV19MP6IB1_FD_148629 | JGI IMG/M metagenome (GOLD analysis project Ga0163153, IMG submission 148629) | Freshwater microbial mat bacterial communities from Lake Vanda, McMurdo Dry Valleys, Antarctica - Oligotrophic Lake LV.19.MP6.IB-1 | ecosystem: Environmental > Aquatic > Freshwater > Lake... | reverse complement strand
GCTGGGGACTGCCCGTCGGCCGTCACAGTGGGGCGCACTGTTCCGTGAGCTGATCAATGCCTTCATGGTGTCCACGACGGACACCGAGCAGGTGATGCTGGAGAAAATCCGGACGGGGATACGCGACTGGGAAGATGCCTGCGCCGACGCCGGATTCGATGAAGCGGTGTGTGCGGATGTCGCGCGCGAGTCCGTCCTTGAGGGACTCGATGAGATGCGGATCTCTCAGCGCTTCATGGGCGGGGCGGTCAGCTTTGCAACCCTGATGCCGATGCGCGCCATTCCGTTCCGGCTGGTGGCGATGCTGGGGATGAATGACGGCGACTATCCGCGCATCCGGCAGCCGGCGGACTTTGATCTCATCGGATTGCCCGGGCTCAATCGGCCGGGCGATCGCTCTCGCCGGGACGATGACCGCTATCTGTTTCTTGAGGCGCTGCTGTCGGCCCGCGATCAGCTTTATATTTCCTGGTGCGGGCGCAACGCGCGCGACAACTCGTCGCTGCCACCATCGGTCCTTGTTGGCCAGCTGCGCGACTATGTCTCGAACGGGTGGCACTGCCCGGGTGCGCCCGGGCCCTTGGCGTCCCAACTGACCACCGAGCATCCGCTGCAGCCCTTCAGCCTGCGCTACTTCGTGAACCCCGATGCCCGACATCAAACCTATGCCAACGAGTGGTACTTGGCGCGCGCGGCCGTGCAGGCTGAGGGGCCGGGTGAGGATGCTGGGTTGGCGTTCGAGATGCCGGCGCAGTTGAGCGCCGAGACGTTGGCGCGGTTTCTTCAGCGCCCCGTCGAGGCCTTTTTTACGCAGCGTTTGGGTGCCTATCTGGGCCAGGCCTCCGAGGGCAGCCTTGAAGATCACGAACCGTTTGCGAACTCGATCCTGACCCATGGGTCGCTGATTCAATCGGTCGTGGCGGCGGCTTTGCGGGAAACAGGCATGGAGGCGACCGAGGCTGTACATCGTCAGGTCGCGCGGGTGAGGCGATCGGGTGCGTTGCCGCTAGGCCCCATGGGGTCACGTGAAGCCGATGAGTTGCTGCTGGCCAGCGAACAGGTGGTGGGTGCGTATCAATCACTCGCGAAGCTGAGCAGTGCCTGGCAAGGTCGTCTGCGGCCGCGCGCCGTCGGGCAGGTGTTGCTGCTGCCGACCCAAGCGCAACTGCGTGTGTTTGAGAATGGCGAGTTGCTGCAACTGGGCTGGCTGGCCTGGCCGCTGATCAAGGACAAGAAGCTGCGAATCGACCGCATGCTGGGCTGGTGGGTCAAGCACTTGGCAGCGCAACGCGAGGGAGCCCCGGTGACGACCCAGGTCGTGTCGCCCAACAGCACGCTGCGCATCGAGCCTGTGTCGATGAAAGACGCAGACATTTATTTGCAGCGATTGTTGGCGGCCTATGCGATGGCGATGACCCGTCCGCTGCCGCTGCCGCGCAAGACTGCGGTTGCTTGGGTACAGGCGTTCGCTGAGGCAGAGGCCAAGGGCAAAGATGAGTTCGTGTGCCGGGACGTGGCAGAGTCGAAGGCGCGTGGTGCCTTCGACGGGAACAGTTTTGCGAAGTCGGTGGGGGAGGGCGGGGACCCCTATGTCCGTCGGGCCTTCCCCGATTTTAATGCGCTGCTTGCGGCGGGACTGCAGGACCACCTAGACCTGATCCGGCCGCTCGTGACGCACGTACACATTGCCGACCTGGAGGCCGTCGAATGAACCGCGTCATTCTGGATCCGATGACGATGCCGCTGCAGGCGGTGCAGCTGGTGGAGGCGAGTGCCGGCACCGGCAAGACCTGGCTGATTGCCTCGGTCTATGTGCGACTGGTGCTGGGTCATGGCCTGTCGGGACCGGCGGCGGCCGGCCGCATGCCGCCGGAGATTCTGGTGGTGACGTTTACCAAGGCGGCCACCGCGGAGCTGCGTGATCGGATCCGTAGCCGCCTGACGGAATCGGCCGCGGTGTTCCGCGGGGCGGCCACGCCAGATCTCTTTCTTCGAGCGCTGCTCAGTGCTTATCCGGACGAGGCTGCACGGGCGAGTGCTGCCCGCCGGCTGGAGCTTGCCGCGCAGTGGATGGATGAGGCGGCGATCTTCACGATCCACGCCTGGTGCCAGCGGATGTTGAATCGGCATGCCTTCGACTGCCGGCGGCCGTTCGAGGAGCCGGTCACCGCCGAGATGCGAACGCTGGTTGAGGAAGCCTGTCAGGACTACTGGCGCGTGCACTGCGTGCAGCTGTCGCCAGTGGTCTTTGACGACGTGGTCGCCATCGTGACGGGTCCAGAGGCGCTTGCCAGCGAAGTGCGCCTTTGGACCGAAACCGTGTTTGTGGCCATCGAAGGCGGCGTCGAAGGGCAGGGCAGCCTGCAGTCGCTCATCGGCCCGGCGATCAAGGCGCGCGCTGAGCGCAAAGAAGCCCTGCGCGGTGAATGGCGCAAACATCTACAGGACCTTGAGGGTGTGCTGCCCATTTTGGCGACGGTGTGCGATGGCAGAATGTGGGCCGCTCGACACTATGCTGGCTGGATCGCATCGATCCGCGCATGGGCCGATGGTGAGTCCGAGACGCTTGAACTGACGGATGCCGCCTGGAACCGGCTGAACCGGACCGGCATGACAGCGGCCCTGAAGAAGAAGGACCAGCCGCTGCCCGAGATCCCGCTGTGGGATGCCACCGACGAGCTGCGCGCAATGATGGGCAGTTTCCTGGAGGCGACCCGGGCAACGTTGCTGCGCCATGCGCTGGTGTGGGTCCGGCAGCACATTGCACGTGCGAAGCAATCGCAGTCGCTGATGAGCTTCAACGACATGCTGACCCTGCTGGGTGATGCGTTGCAGAGCGATGCGGCCGATAGCCTGTCTGCACGGATCGCGACGGAACATCCCATTGCACTGATCGACGAGTTTCAGGACACCGACCCCATTCAGTGGTCGATCTTTCGGCGTGTCTATGAAGGACGCCCGAATACAGGGCTGCTGCTGATCGGTGATCCCAAGCAGGCCATCTATGGCTTTCGTGGCGCCGACATCGCGACTTACTTCGCGGCCCGAGAGACCGCCGAGGTTCCCCGCCATACGCTGGCTACCAACTACCGATCAACGAAGTCGCTGGTTGGCGCAGTGAACGCCTTGTTCGAGTATGGCGAAGCCGCTAACGCCAACAGCGGAGTCTTCATGTACGGCGCCGGCGATGAGGGATTGCCCTTTGGTGAGGTGGGTGCCAACGGGCGTGAGGAACGGCTGATCGTCGATGGCGATGAAGTCCCCGCGCTGACGCTTGCGCGCCCTGTGGCTTCGGAATTCCTTGGCAAGGGCGATTACCGCGACCTGATGGCCGAGGCGTGCGCTGAGCGGATCATTGCGCTGCTCAATGCGGGACAGGAAGGTCGCTGCGCATTAGTTTGCGCTGAAGGCAACGTCCCGATCACCGCCGGGGATATCGCAATTCTGGTGCGCAGTGGTAGCGAGTCGGATTTAGCGCGCGACGCGCTGCGCCGGCGTGGCCTGTCGTCGGTCTATCTGTCTGACAAGGAGTCGGTGTTCAGCACGCAGGAAGCGCGCGACATGCTGCTGTTGCTAAAAGCGATGGCATCGCCGACGTCGGATCGCGCGCTGCGCGCGGCGCTCGCCACGACAACGCTGGCGCGCAGTTATGCCGAGCTCGACCAGCTGGGCTCGGACGAGGCCTATCGCGAGACTCTGCTCGAACACTTGCTGGCCTGCCAGACCCTCTGGCAGCGCTCCGGTGTGCTGGCAGGCATCCGCGGCGCGATGCATCGATTCGAGATCCCGGCGCGCCGTTTTGCGGCGGCCGACGGCGAGCGCGCCATCACCAATTTGCTGCACCTGGCCGAACTGCTGCAGCACGACTCGGTGACCCTCGAGGGCGAGCAGGCCCTCATCCGTCGCCTGGAGGAGAACATCGAAGACAGTGCGAGCGGTGAACGCGAAGACGCGCCCGGCGTGTTGCGGCTGGAGACCGAGGCAGACCTGATCAAGGTCGTCACAATCCATAAGTCAAAGGGCCTCGAATACCCGCTGGTCTTCCTGCCGTTTCCCTGCACGTTTCGTGAGGCTGATAGTCCATCGATCGCGACGCGGACTGACGAGGATGGCACGCACCTGGTGTTCGACGTCGGGCCTGAGCTCACTGAGGCACGACGCCTCGACACGCTGCGGGAGGATATGCGCCTGTTGTATGTGGCGCTGACTCGGGCCAAGTACCACGGCTGGGTCGGCGTCGCCCCCATTCGCGGCCAGGGCAAGGACTCAAGCAAGGTCGCCGAGTCCGCGCTGGGCACGCTGTTGGGCGGAGGTGAATCCCTGCCGCCTGCGGCGTTCTTTGAGCGACTGGCGTCTCTGGCCAGCCCCAATATCCAGATCGCCATGATCGATCCCGCTATGCCCACCACGCAGACCACCCGCACCGAGGTCACGGCGACGCTCACGCCAGTCCAGGAAGCGCGGCAAGGTGCAGGTGCGCGCTGGTGGATCGGCAGCTACTCGAAACTGGTGCGCGGGTCCGTGGTGGACCCTGAGTCTGCCGCCGCCGCAGTGGGGGATGAAGAAGGGCAGGCGATCGAGGATGCGATGGATGTCGGACCGCTGGCCGGCCTACCCGGCGGGCGCACGACGGGTACCTTTTTGCACTATTTGCTCGAATGGGCTGCGCTGGTCGGCTTTGGTCGGTTGATGGCCGACGACGAGCGACTGAACGTGGAGGTTGAGCGTCGCTGCGCCGATGCCAACCTGGTTCCGCACACGTCGTTGATTCAGGCGTGGCTGCGCCATTTCCTCGCAACGCCGATTGTGTTGGATCCGACGACAGCGCCCCTTGTGATGAAGGATGCGACCGGTGAGTGGTGCCGTCCTGAATTCGGGTTTTTGATTGAGGCACGACACGTTTCAGTGGCTGCCTTGGACGCTCTGATACGCGAGCATGTGTTGCCTGGCCAGCCTCGCCCGGTCCTGACCACGCCGGTGCTGAACGGTGCGCTCAGCGGGTTCATTGATCTGGTGTTTTGTCATGACGGCCGCTGGTGGGTGGCCGACTACAAGTCGAACCTGCCCGGCGACATTGAGCCGGCCTTTGGCACCGCCTGTCTTGAGCATCTGATCCTGCACCACCGCTATGATCTGCAGTACGTGTTGTACGTGTTGGCCCTGCACCGGTTCCTCGCGGCGCGGTTGCCGGACTACGACTACGACCGTCACGTGGGTGGTGCCGCCTATCTGTTCTTGCGCGGGATGGACGAAGGCTCGCGCGGGGTCTTCGTTGACCGCCCACCACGTGCCCTGATCGAGCAATTCGACCACCACTTTGCTAGCGGAGGCCGCGCCCATGCCGCTTAACGTTCCGCTGCGCGCCATTGATCGCGCGACCCAGCAGTTCATCTCATCGCTGCCGCCTGCGTCATCGCCCGAACTTGTTGCCGCCGTCGGCTTGGTCAGCTTTCAGGTCGGGCAGGGACATAGCTGTGTCGATCTCGCGAATTTGCCGCCAGCATCGCAGTTGGATGCTGAGGCGCTAGCGCCGCTATACGAGCAGCCTTGGGAGACCATTCAGCCCATTCTCCAAGCCTCGCCATGGGTCGGTGTACCGTACGAAGCAAACCCGGAGGCGTTGTTCGTTCTACATGGATCCCGGCTCTACTTGCGTCGGTATTGGGACAGCGAACAGCGGGTGATTGACTCGATCCGCGCACGCCTGGCGGCGGGGTTCACGCCGGCCGACGAATTGCGTGCGGATCTGGATCAGTTGTTTCCTGCATCCGCGTCCTTGGACTGGCAGCGCGTCGCATGTGCGGTCGCTGCGGGCTCACGGTTTTCCATCATCACTGGCGGCCCGGGGACCGGCAAGACCACCACGGTCGTGAAAGTGCTGGGACTTTTGCAATCGCAGTCGCTGCGGGCGACTGGCGAGTCGCTGCAGATTGCCTTGGCGGCGCCAACAGGCAAGGCCGCTGCCCGCCTGAGCGAGTCGATTGGAAAGCAGATCGACTCCCTGCCCATCGACGCGGCGACGCGCGCCCTGATTCCGTCAGAGGTGAGTACCGTGCACCGGCTGCTTGGCCGCCGGATGGGGACTCGCCGTCCGAAGTACAACGCTTTTGAGCCGCTGCCGGTGGATGTGCTGGTGGTGGATGAGGCCTCGATGTTGGATCTGGCCATGATGGCGGACCTGCTCGATGCGCTGCCGGCGCATGCGCAGCTCATCTTGCTGGGGGATCGCGATCAGCTGGCGTCGGTGGAGGCCGGCTCCGTGCTGGGCGATCTGTGTCAGAACGCTGCCGGCGCGCGCTACTCATCCGCAACCCGGGCGTGGATCGAGCAAGCAACGGGCTGCAACGTTGTGGCGCCCGATAGCGAAGGCACCGCCCTCGAACAGCATGTGGTGATGTTGCGCCATAGCCATCGGTTCGACGGCTCGGGCGGCATCGGGCGAATGGCTCGTCTGGTCAATGCTGGCCATGTGGCAAAGGTGGTTGCGCAGCTCAAGGCCGGTGATGAGACAGTGCAATGGCATGCCGAGACGAAACCCACAGCGATTGCGGTTGCGGGCTATCGGGACTATCTGACGCTGATTCGAGAGCGGCGGCCATCCTCGGTCGACTCTTTGCATTGGGAGGCCTGGGCGCGCGAGGTGCTTGATGTCTACGGTCGATTCCAGATTCTTGCCGCCGTGCGGGAGGGGCCGCGCGGGGTGGTGGGTCTGAACACCGCGATCACCGCGGCGCTGGCGGATGCCCAGCTGATTTCACCGGAGCACACCTGGTACGAAGGGCGCCCCATCATGGTGACGCGCAACGATGCGGCGTCCGGACTCATGAATGGCGATGTGGGAATTACGTTGCGCTTGCCCGGTCCGCAAGGATCCGCATTGCGAGCGGTCTTTCCGGCGGCTGGCGGCGGCATTCGTAGCGTTGCGCCGGCACGGCTGGCGTCCGTTGAGGACGCCTATGCCATCACCGTGCATAAGTCACAGGGAAGTGAGTTTGATCGTGTCTGCCTGATCATGCCGCGTGACGATACGCCGGTCCTGACGCGCGAGTTGTTCTACACAGCGATCACGCGGGCAAGGCATGCATTCGATGGTGTTGGCTCGATGAATCTGGCTGGCAAAGCCGTTGAGCGATTGACCACCCGGGTGTCGGGACTCAATCTCGCGGTTACGAGCGCGACAACAGCGACTAAAGGGTAGGGCGTAGCGAACGGACGGCTTGGCGAATGTGAACCCGCCTGAAGACTAGTTTGGCAACGACATCGTTCGGTTCGAGGGGTAGGGACGTGACAACTTTGGATGTGTGTTCTGCGTCAACTGTGGACAGTGCACTTCTCGAACATCGTCTTGTCGGAGACATCACGGGCTCGTTTCGGGTGGCGCGTTACCAGCGCGGCTATCGCTGGGGAAAGCTCGAGGTCGAGCGCCTACTCAACGACATTCGGGAAAACGGCGACAAGGACTACAGCCTCCAGCCGGTCGTCGTGAAGCGCGACGCTGAAGACGTGTGGGAACTCGTCGACGGCCAGCAGCGTCTGACAACGCTGTACCTTATTTTCACCTACATGAAGCGAGCGGGCCTCAAGAACGTCGGACCCCTACGCGCCTATGATCCCTGAGACAGTGACGCTGTAAGTTCTTCCTCATTTCAGGGCGGCTTTGATCGGAGATTCCCATGCCAAAGCCGTTGCGGGTTAGCCCGCCAGAATCGACATCTTCCGTGGAAGTGGTTGCCCCTCGCACAACTGGCAGACGCCGGTTCAGTGCAGCCGACAAGCAGCGCATCTTGGCAGCCGCCGCCGCGTGCGCTCATGGTGAGCTTGGCGCACTGCTGCGTCGAGAAGGCATCTACCATTCTCAACTTCAGGACTGGCGCGCGCAGCAAGCCAAGTCAGGCGCTCAAGGCCTGCGTCCCCAGCGTCCAGGACCGGCACCCAAGCACGATGCCAAGGACCGCCAGATTCTCGCCTTGAACAGCCAAGTCAAGAAGCTGGAGCGGGAACTGGTCATCGTCAATGGTCTGGTCGAACTCCAAAAAAAAGTGCAGGCGATGTTCAGCGCGATGCAGCAGGACGAACTGTCTTGCACGCCTTGATCGCTGGGTCTGGCCTGCCACGCACCCGGGCATGCACCGCGCTGGATGGGGCGCGTGCAACCGGCTACCGTCGCCTGCGGCCTGCGGCGGCTCGCGCTGGGGTTTGCAAGGCATCACACCGCCGCCTGCCTGAAGCCCAGCGCATGGCGATTCTGGCGCACCTCCACAGCCCGCGGTTCTGCGATCAGACGCCGGCGCACACCTATCACACGCTGCTCGCGGAAGGCACGTTTCTGTGCTCGATTCGGACCATGCAGCGTCTGCTCAAGGACGCCGGCGAGGCCCGTGAGCGCCGCCCCATCCGCCCGCCGCAAACCCACGCTGTGCCCCGTCTGGAGGCCACTGCGCCCAACCAGGTGTGGACCTGGGACATCACCAAGCTGGCCCTGCATGAACGCGGTGCGTGGCTGTACCTGTACGTGCTGATCGACCTGTTCAGCCGCTACGTGGTGGGCTGGATGATCGCCGGTACTGAGAACAGCGCCTTGGCCTGTCGCTTCGTAGGTACCTGCGTCGCCTCACACCCGATCCCGGCCGATAGCCTGACCGTTCATCAAGATCGCGGTGCGCCGATGACATCAAGAAACTTCATTGACCTGCTGGCCGAACTGCGTATCGATGCCAGCCACTCGCGACCCCGCGTGAGCAACGACAACGCCTTCTCGGAGGCGCACTTCAAGACGCTCAAGACGCAGCCCGACTACCCAACTCGGTTCACCGACAGCAGCCATGCGCGCAGCTGGTGCGGCGACTTCTTCGACTGGTACAACGACGAGCATCAGCACAGCGGGTTGAACGGCCACATCCCCGCCGACGTCTTCTATGGCCGAGCGCAAGCAATCACGGCTGTCAAACAGACGGCATTGGACAGCGCCTACCAGCGCAATCCGGAGCGCTTCGTCAACGGCGCACCACGCGCCAAAGCGCCGCCACACACCGTATCGATCAACCCGCTACCCGCATCGGTCGTGACCCTGCCACACGCACTCGGCAGCAACGAAATAGACCACTCACCACCAGCCATCACGGTGAACGAATGACGGCCAACTTGTGAACTGACTGTCTCAAAGGTGTTGACGCGTTCCGCAGGAATGCTTCTGCATAGCTTGTTAGACGGCTGCCCAAGTCACTCTCGATTTCACCCATTTCCACGACAAGTTTGTCGATCTGGCGTTTGTATTGGACGCTGAATTCCTTGCGCTTCTCAGCTAGCTGATCGAGTTCGATCCTCTCAACCTCGAGATCAGCTATGAGCGTCGCTTGGACTACATGCGAGGACTTTGGAATCTGGGCCTCCAGCTGCTCCACGCGCATCATCAGCTCGTGACGTCGTGTTACCACCGGACGAACTAACGCCAAAGCGTTGGAGTAGGCTTCCTCCCGCTGTTGTTGAGCATTGAGATGTTTCGCGATTTCGGCGCGTAACGCATCGATCCTGTCCTCGATCTTCTGCAGTGCTCGGGCCGTGATCGGCGTGACATTAGACGTTGATGAGCGCGCCAGCGATGCGTTGCACACAAAGCAGTGGCGGTCACGCAGCCGCTTGCTGATTGTCGCAACCTCGCGCTTTCCACTTTTCCCGCAGACGAAGCAGCCGAGATTGGATCCCAAGCCCTGCATGAGCATCCGGAACTTGTCGTCCAGCGCGGGAAGCGCCTGCGCGATGTAGGCGGCATCCTGCTGATGGAAGGCATGGATCTCCTGATCCAGCGCCACTTGCAGTGATTCAACCTTGCGGTCGGCGTCGTCGCGCTGCTTGACGAGTTCGGCCACCTGTTCAGTGACCCGGCGGTGATCCCGACTAGCTGAATCAAGCTCCGTTCTCGTCGCGGCCAATTGAGCCGTCACGACGGTCAGGTCAGGGTCGGCCGACTGATACTTTGCACGTGCCTGATCGTACCGCTCCTTGCGCTGGTTGTACTGGTAAGTGCGGTTGCGATAGTCGGTGTCAGCTCCTTGTATCTCCGAGAAGAGCTTATTGAGCTTTTGACCGATCGCCTCATCGACGAAGAGCATCTTGAACAGCTCCAGCTGTGCGGTGGGCGACCACAACAGCGGTAACCGTTCCTCGGTGAAGAACTGGACGTAACGAACAACCATGTGGAAATCGTAGGGCGTAGCCAGTCCTGAGAGCGCCACCATCTGAGCCAGGAACTCGCTGTTGCTGGGCGTCGCAAGGGTCTTCCCGCTGATGACCAGCTTGGTGATTTCCAAGTTGGTAAGGTGCCGCGTGACAGCAATCTGCTTGCCGCCAATCCTGAAAGTCAGCGTAGAGGTCGCGTTGGCCCCCAGAGTGACCCCGGCCCTGTCTTGGAAGAAACTGAATTTCTTGGCCGTGACCAGACTGCGCTTACTAACCCGGCCAATGTCGCGCGTGGCGGCTTTCGACGGGCCGGTCGATCCCACCAACATTCGCAGTAGCAGGTTCAGCAAGGTTGTCTTGCCGATGCCGTTGATGCCGGCAATAACGGTAACGCCCCTATCGAAATGCAAATCTAAACCTTGCTTGTTCGCCCCCGGGTACAAGGGGTAGTTCAGCACTCGGAGTCGTTCAACGACTGGAAGATGAATTGCGGCGCGCATATTGCTCCTCTATTGCTGGGCTCCATATCCTCCAAGCATTTCATTGCTGGGGTCACTCTGAGCTTAGACTTGGCCGACTCTAGGCTCAGGCTCGCATTGCCGGCTTTAAAGCCTGTGGGTAGCCCAAGAGCCAAAAGGTCTAACCAAGATTTCTGACCATGGCTGATGGATACGTATCTTCGAAAGTTCGCGCAAAAGAAAGGACGATGCTTGGAGAGGCACCTGAAACGTGACTTGAACTCAATGTATTGAACGATTTCCGATGGAGGTCGAAGGCTGCCAAAAGCCTCAACGTACATCGTTGTAAAACCAATGCCTCCCGATCCGTACCGCCGGAGCGTGGCCCTGAGACCAGTTCGGGGCGATGTTGTCGAGGTGGTAGTGGGTACTGTCTTGGGTGCGGTCGGGCAGGTTCCCGGACATGGCGCGGCGGGCGATGTCCAGGCAGGCAGGGAAAACCGGGTCGTTGAGGGTAACGCGCTCCAGCTTGTTGCGGTTGGGGTCATTGGGGTTCCAGCAGCTGAACTGCCAGGGCTTGCGGCAGACGTCCTCCACGCTTAGGCCAAACTGCTTGCGGCGGCGGCGAGCGCGGTTGATGACGACGTTGGCGACGGCCTCGCGACCTTGCCCGGACTCGCCGCGTGCCTCGCCCCAGATCGTACGTGCCAGCACATCGATGGCCAGCGCGCGATCGTTGCTCGGCACCAGTCCGGCGTCGGCCAGTGCCGCACTGTCGGGGAAGGTCGGCAGGCGCAGGCCGTAGCGGCGGACGATCGGGCCGATTGGCATCATCACCGCGGCGCCGTCGACGCGGCCCATGTGCAGGCCGACCACGCGATTCTGGGCATCGACGACGGCGGCACCGCTGTCGCCATCGCGCGTCAGCGCATCGTGCAATATCAGGCCCTGGAAGCCATATTCGATGCCGCCGATGGGGAGCATGTGGTTCTGTCCGACGGCGGTCACGCGCCCTTCGCGTAGACCACTCTTGGCTCCGCACAACCGCAGCACCTCGCCGACCGCAACCGGCGCCATGCGCAATGCGCTGGGCGGCCCGATGTCGCGCAGGTCATCATCAACCGTCAGCTGGGCGACGGTGGTGAGCGACACTTCGTAAAGGTTCGGATAGCGCTCGCTGGCGATCGCCGGACGCAGCGTCGAGCGCTCCGCTAGGCTACCCAGCGCGAGGCGGGAAGCATCGTCACGGCCGGGAAAGCCCAGCCACTCGATCAGCGTGCCCTTGGGGCCGGGCAGCACGTGGCTGCAAGTGAGCATTAGCAGCTTGCCGGCGAGTGTGCCGCCGGCCTCAACGAGGCAGCCCAACGTGCCCCAGGACACGCGGCCGGCTTCGCTGATGGCGTCACCGCAATGCGCCAATTGCAGCTGCAACGGCGCGCACTCGACGACGTCCAGCAGCACCACGCCCGCGATGCCGGGCAGTCGGAGGGTCGGCGGAATCCAGGCGGGTGCCTCACAGGCCACATCACCTTTCGCGCGGACCCGGACGCACACCGCCAGCTCGCCTGTTTGCGCGCCGTTAGTGAGGCGCGGCGCGACACCGATGCCGGTCACTCCGGCATGGGTGAGCCAAGCGTGATTGTCGCGGCGTGCGCGGGCCAGCTCACGATTTGTCGTCGCGCTGCGGGTGCGGCGGCGACCGAGCAGCAGGTCGAGCGCGCGCTGCAGCCGAACACGAGGATCGGCGCTCATGGGCTAACGCCTGCGCAATGGTCGGTGCCCTTGGTGAGGACGGCGTCGAACAGCGCCTGGCTCAACTCCGTACCCATAGTGAGACCATGCTTGCTGGCGAAGGCGGCGAGCGCGGCGTAGGTGGTATTGCCAAGATCACCGTCGCTTTGCGGGCCGGTGAGACCGAGGTGGCACTGCAGCCGCTCGATATCGTCCTTGCTGAAGTCGACGGCAAAGTTCGACTTCAGCGCGGGCTTGGTTGCCGCCGAATCGGGCTTGGGCGGGTCGGTGACTGCGGGAGTCGCGGGCGTCGCCGGCAACACGGCGATGGTGTACCGCAGGGTCAGGCTGCCGGTCGGATCTGTGATGGCGAGCGCCGCCGGATCCGCGCCGGTCGCCTTTTCACCGACCGCTTCGATGACCAACTTGCCATCGACCACTTTGGGCGCCGAAACCTTCACTGATGCGGCGTTCTTGCCGGACACCGCCGAAGTCGGGAAGGCGTTGGTCTGGCTGTTGGTGATGGTGAAGGTGATGGTCTTGCCGACCTCCACCGTGCGCGCAGTTTCCGTCGGCTCGACCTTGAAGCCCGTGAAGGCGGTAGCTGGCCGGCAAAGGTCGTAGACGTCGCTGCTCGCGGCGGGAATGGTCATGCCACGAACGCTGACCGCCAAAACAGTGAGTGAGGTGCGCAACTTGGTGATGGCGGCTTCGATGCGACTAACTGCCGCATCGCGTGCGTCCTGCGCGTCCCGTTCTTCATCGGTGAGTTTGCGGCCGCCGGACGAGCTCTCGGCCTGGAACCCGCTGGGCGCAGTGGTGCTTGCCGGCAACGACGACAGGCCGAAGCTCTGCGCGGTCTGGCGTAGGCTGCCGGCCATCGCAAGAAGACTCTGCAGGCCGGTCTCCTGACTGCTAACGAGTTGAGCAGTCTCAATCACGATGCGATCAACCACGGTCGCCAGACGCAGCGCGGCGCGGGTGTGCGCGTTGTAGGCCTCGTAGGCGTGACCGATCAGGTTGGCGGCATCGCCGGCGGCCACTGCGGCGCGAGCGAGTACCGGCGCATCCGCGGGCAAAAGAGCAGAATCGGCGGTTACTGTGGCATTGAGTGCAAGTTCGGCATTGACGGC
>Ga0163153_10006271_pt1 | contig 13498 bp, 11 predicted proteins | sample OliLakLV19MP6IB1_FD_148629 | JGI IMG/M metagenome (GOLD analysis project Ga0163153, IMG submission 148629) | Freshwater microbial mat bacterial communities from Lake Vanda, McMurdo Dry Valleys, Antarctica - Oligotrophic Lake LV.19.MP6.IB-1 | ecosystem: Environmental > Aquatic > Freshwater >... | reverse complement strand
TGCTCCGGCGCCGCGCACGTCCGGCAATTCGGGTGGCATGGACTTCGACAAGCCCTACGAGCCCTCGCCCAGCGCGGCCGCCGCGGCGCCGGAGCAGAACGGGGACGCCCCGCCGCGCAAACGCACCGGGGCGGCCGTCCCGGCGCTCTTCCGCAAGAAGGCCGCCTGAAGAAGGGCGCGGGAACCACACATGCGTGACGCATCGCCGCAGACGATCAGTCTCAAGGACTACACGCCGCCGGCCTTCCTGGTCTCGACGGTGGACCTGGAGGTCGACATTCGTGAAGGGCAGGCCACCGTCCGCGCCACCTTGAAGGTGGCGCGCAACCCGGCGCGTGGCCCGCACCAGGAGCCGCTGGTGCTCGATGGCGACAACCTCGAACTGCTGGCGGTCTCGCTCGACGGGAAGGTGCTGGCGGCCGCGCAATACGCGGTCGACGCCGCGCACCTTTCGATCGCGCAGATCCCCGACGCCTTCACGCTCGAGACGGTGGTGCGCTTCGACCCCTGGAAAAACACCAAGCTCGAAGGCCTCTATCCCACCAAGGCCGGGCTCGTGACGCAGTGCGAGGCCCAGGGCTTCCGCCGCATCACCTATTTCGTCGATCGTCCCGACGTCATGGCCCGGTATTCGGTGGTGCTTTGCGCGGACAAGGCGCGGTTCCCGCGCCTGCTCGCCAACGGCAACCTGGTGGCGCAGGGCGAGGGCGATCCCGCCGCGTGGTTCATGGAGCGCCTCGGCGTCGTCGGGGGCGCCGCCGGGGGCACACATTGGGCGCGCTGGGAAGATCCCTTCCCGAAACCCTCCTACCTGTTCGCGATGGTCGCCGCGCGCCTGGACCTGCTCGAAGACCACTTCACCACGCGTTCGGGCAAGAAGGCGCTGCTGCAGATCTACGTGGAGCCCGGCAAGCTCGACCAGGCGGACTTCGCGATGCGCTCGCTCAAGAGCTGCATGCAGTGGGACGAGGAAGTCTTCGGCCTGGAGCTGGACCTCGAACGGTTCATGATCGTCGCCGTGCCGGACTTCAACGCCGGCGCGATGGAGAACAAGGGCCTGAACATCTTCAACACCAGGTACATCCTGGCGCGCGCCGACACGGCGACCGACTACGACTACTTCGGCGTCGACAAGGTCGTCGCCCACGAATACTTCCACAACTGGACGGGCAACCGCGTCACCTGCCGCGACTGGTTCCAGCTATCGCTCAAGGAAGGCCTGACGGTCTACCGGGACCAGGAATACAGCCAGGACGAATATTCGCGTCCGGTCTGCCGCATCCAGGAAGTGCGCGACCTGCGCGCGCGCCAGTTCCCGGAGGACGCGGGGCCGATGTCGCATCCGGTGCGCCCCGACGCCTACGTCGAGATCAACAATTTCTACACCGCCACCGTCTACGACAAGGGCGCGGAAGTGGTGCGGATGTACGCCACGATGCTGGGCAAGGAGGGCTTCCGCAAGGGCATGGACCTCTACTTCCAGCGCCACGACGGACAGGCCGTGACCTGCGACGATTTCCGCGCCGCGATGGCCGATGCCAACGGCGCCGACCTCACGCAATTCGCGCGCTGGTACTCGCAGGCCGGAACGCCGGTGGTGCACACCAGCGGCGAATACGATGCGCGCAGGAAAACCTACACCCTGAAGGTCAGGCAGTCCTGCGCGCCCACCGAGGGCCAGGGCGAGAAGTTGCCGTTCGTGATCCCGCTTGCGGTGGGCCTGGTCGACCTCGACGGGCGCGACCTGCCGCTGACCATCGACGCCCAATCGGTGTTCCGCGCCGGGAAAAGCGCCACCACCGCGGTCCTGGCGCTCACGCAGGCCGAACAGACATTTGTTTTCACCGCCGTGAGCGAACATCCGGTGCCCTCGCTGCTGCGTGGCTTCTCGGCGCCGGTCCGCCTCGAGCACGAGTACAGCGATTCCGAGCTCACCCACCTGATGGCCTACGATTCGGACGCCTTCAACCGCTGGGAGGCCTCGCAAACGCTGACTACACGCGTGTTGCTGCAGGGCGTGGCAAGCCTGCGCGCGGGGCGCGAGATCGAGGTTCCGCAGGCGTTCAGCGAAGCCATCGGCCGGCTGCTGGCCGACGGCTCGCGCGATCCCGCGTTTGCCGCGGAATGCCTTCAGCCCCCGACGGAAAGTTACCTCGCGGAGTCGATGGAGGTCGCCGATCCGGACGCCATCCACCGGGCGCGCCAGAACTTCATGCGCCACATCGCCACCCGCTACCGCACGCGCTTCGAAGGCGCGTTCCGCCATTTTTCGGTCGCGGGACCCTATTCCCCCGATGCCGCGGCCTCCGGGCGCCGGGCGCTACGCAATGCGGCGCTCACCTACGTGAGCACGATCGACGACGCGACTTCGCGCGCGCTGGCGTTCCTCGAATACCGCCGCGCGGAAAACATGACCGACGCGATGGCGGCACTTTCATGCCTGTCCAACAGCCTGGGCGCCGAGCGCGAGCGCGCGCTGTCGATGTTCTACGACAAGTGGAAGGATGAGGCGCTGGTCGTGGACAAGTGGTTCCGCGTGCAGGCCACGTCCATACTGCCCGGCACCCTGCAGCGCGTGAAGGATCTCACCGCGCATCCGGCCTTCGACCTGCGCAATCCCAACCGCGCGCGCGCGCTGCTGCATGCGTTTGCGATGGACAACCCGCTTCATTTCCACGCCCCCGACGGCGGCGGCTATCGCTGGGTGGCCGAGCAGCTTGTTGCGCTCGACAAGCTCAACCCGCAGGTGGCATCGCGCCTTGCGCGGGCGTTCGACCGCTGGAAGAAATACGATGCGGGCCGCCAGGTCCACGCGCGCGCCGCGCTCGAATCGATCCGCGATGCCGAGGGGCTTTCGGGCAACGTCGCCGAGGTGGTGGGGCGCGCGCTGGGCTGATGCCTCACCCCCGTCCGGCAAAGGAAAAGGCCGCCCGATGGGCGGCCTTTCTCTTGGTGCACTGCGTCGGTTGTACTGGTACACGCCCTGCCCGGTGAGCGCGCCGCCGATGATCTCGCCCTCGTAGCGGTCGCCGCTGAAGCGTCCGTCGTATCGGTCGCCGTTGTTCCAGGGCGCTGGTGATACTCTCAGGACTTTTCCAATATGTAACCGCCCGTAGGCGCACATGAGATCGATTCTCCTATTGGCACGCCGTGGCTGCGCGAAGGCGGCAAGGCAAGCCTGCCCCTGGGCGATACAGTTCCAGTACCGGCCGAATCCGCTGGCGCGTTGAGGGTTGTGCCGCGGGCTACGCGCTGCGCGCCATCAATCCGCCATCGACCAGGATCTCGGTCCCCGTCACATAACGCGACTCCTCGCTCGCGAGATACAGCGCAGCGTTTGCAACGTCCCAGGCGTCCCCTCGGCGCCCCAGGGGCACGCGGGTCTTGGCCTGCGCGCGCAGCGTTTCCAGATCGGCGCGGCCCTTCTGCTTGGCGACGCGGTGCTCGAGCAGCGGCGTGTCGATCATTCCGGGGATGATCGTGTTGCAACGGATGCCCTGGGGGCCGTAGCGCACCGCGAGTTGGCGGGTGAACTGCACCAGCCCGGCCTTGCTCGCGGAGTAGCCGACGTGATCGTGGCCGAGATGTCGCGAGCCGCCGATGGAGCCGACGTTCACGATGGCGCCGCTGCCCTGCTCGACCATCGAAGGCAGCAGGACCTTGCAGGTGATGAATACGCTCGTCAGGTTCAGGTCCATCTGCGCCCGGAATTCCTCGACCGACATCTCGACCGGGCCGCCCGGCAGCGATCCGCCGACGTTATTCAGGAGGATGTCCACGCGTCGAAATCGCTCCATGGCTTTCGCGACCATGGATGCGACGGAATCGAGGGAAGTCACGTCCGCGGTCGCCACCATGCAAGTGCCGCCCTCGGCCTCGATGAGTTTGGCGGTTTCCACGCCGGCCGCCTCGTCTCGGTCCACCACCACGACTTTGGCGCCTTCCCGGGCGAAAAGAACCGCCGCCGCGCGCCCATTGCCCCAGCCCGGGCCGACGCTCCCCGCACCCGTGACGAGCGCGACCTTGCCTTGCAGACGTGTGCCCATGGCTTCCCGCGATGTTGTGACTACGGATACGGCTTGATGCCGCCCTGCTGCACCTTCTGCTGGAATTCGCGGGCGGCATCCTCGAGCTTCATGTAATCATTCCTTCGGCCTCGACTTCTGCCGTGAGGTTCGCCGGCGGCATGTGGGTGTAACCGTGATGCCCGATTTCGTGGCCGGCCGCCAGGATCTCCCCGCAGACCTCCAGCTAGCTCTCGATCACGATGCCCGGGATGAAGAAACACGCCGGGATGGCGTGGCGGCGCACCTGCCGCTACTCCCGCAGGTTCACGCGCTTGCCCAAATCGAGCCACTGGCTCACGATCTTCTCGGTCTGCCGTTGATGCTCCTCGGGTGTGTTGCCGATCATCTGGTATCCCATCTCCTGCATCTTCGCGGCGACCGACGGCTCCTTCATCACCGCCACGATCGCATCACGCACCTTGCGGCGAAGCTCCAGCGGCGTGCCCGCCGGGGCATGCAGCCCCCACACGCTCGGCACGTCGACGTCTGGCAGGCCCGCCTCGCTGAACGTGGGCACGTCAGGGATCGAGGGATGGCGCGCGACGCCGGTCGTGGCGATGGCGCGTACCGTCCCCTTCTGGATGTGGGGCAGCGCGGAGCTGAGGCCTCCGTACTGCATCGCGACATGGTTGCCGAGCAACGCGTTCAAGGCGGGGCCCGAGCCCTTGTAGGGGACGTGCGTCATGTTGACCCCGGCCTTGAGGTTCACCATCACGCCGACGAGGTGCGTGGAGGAGCCGATGCCCCCCGAGGCATACGAGAGGTCTTTCGCCTTCGCGAGCTGGATCAGCTCCTTGAGGCTCTTCGCGGGAACCGAGGGATGGGTGATCAGTACCACCGGGCCCTCGGCGAACATGGTCACGCCCGTGAAGTCCTTCACGGTGTCGTACGGCACTTTCGGCAGCACGGCGGGGTTCTGGTAGAAGGAGTTGTCCGAGACGTAGAACGTCGCCCCGTCGGGCTTCGCTTGCGCGACGAGCTCGGCGCCGAGCACCGCGGTCGCGTCTGGGCGGTTCTCGACCTGCACCGGAATGCCGAGCTTCTGGCCCAGGCCGGGCGCGACGAGACGGGCGATCGTGTCCGAGCCGCCGCCCGGGCCACGCGGCACGATGAGCTTTATGGAGCTGGTCGGGTACAACTGCGCGATGGCCTCGGGCGCCGCAACGGCAACGGCAACAGCGGCAAGGACTCCGGTGAACCGGCGCCTGCTGATCGTCATGCGAATCTCCTATCGGTTGCGTTCGTACTCTTCCAGGAATTTCACCAGCTCCGCGGCGCAGCGATCCGGCACCGCATCGGTGATGTTGTGCGGCATGTTCTCGAAGACCACGAAGCGGTGGTCGGGAACCGCGCGCAGCACGTTGTAGTTGTCCATGGAATGCACCGGATCGTTGCTCGGCACCACGAAGAGCGTGGGGCAACGGATCTCGGTGAGGCGATCGCCAAAGTTGAATTTCGTCATCATGTGCACGAAACGCGACAGGAAGCGCGGATCGTTGCGCGCCGACTCCTCGATGAACCAGTCGACGAACGCGGGCTCCACCCGGTCGACGTGGAAGCGCTGGCTGATGGTGCGGCGCAGGAAGTCGCGCACTCCCTCCCTCACCAACCCGCTTTCCCAATCGTTGTAGTCGTTGTGCCTGGTCGAAGGCGCAAGGCCCGGGATGGCCGCATAGGACGACAGCGACAGCATGCGTCCTGGATGCTCGACCGCCGCGTGCATGCCGATGATGCCGCCCGTCGAGGAGCCCACCAAGTGCGCCTTTTCCACTCCCAGATGGTCGAGCAGCTCGATGTAGTCCTGGGTGAGGCGCTCGATGGACAGGTCCAGGTCATCGCCCGGGAGGTCCGAATCGCCGTGGCCGCGCATGTCCCAGCGCACGGTGCGGTAGCGGCCGGCCACATGCGCAACCCACGCGCGGAAGCGGTTCATCGTCCCGAACGCCGCATGCAGCATGACCAGAGTGTCGGCCTTTTTCCACGGCGGGGTGAAGTCGTCGACGATGTAGCGCAGCGTGATTCCGTCCGATGTGCGGAAGGAATCCGGCACCGCCCCGCCGCCTTTCACGAGGGTGTCTGGCATTGCTTCTTCAACTCCATGATTCAGTTGTTTAAAGTGGGGGGATCGGACACTCTACGCGGCAACCAAGCATGCGTAAAATGAATTCTGGCACCGCGCTGACGCGGGTCAAAACGACAATTGCGCCGTCTGTGCATGAGGATCGTGAATGAATTTGCATCGCCTGACGCCCTCGATGTCGCTCCTGGTCGCTTTCGAGGCCGCTGCCCGGCATCGCAGCTTCACGCGCGCGGGACAGGAGCTGTCCCTGACCCAGAGCGCCGTCAGCCGGCAGGTGCAGGCCCTGGAGAACCTTCTCCAGGTAGAGCTTTTCCGCCGCTCGGGGCGGCAGATCGCGCTCACCGAAGTCGGGGTGATGTACGCGAACGACATCGCCTCGGCGCTCAGCCGCATTCGCACCGCGAGCTCCCAGGTGCTGGCGTTCCGTTCCGGGGGTGGATCGCTCAATCTCGCGGTGCTGCCGACCTTCGCCGCGTGCTGGCTGATGCCGCTGCTGCCCTCCTTCTACAAGGCTCACGCCGGCGTGCTCGTCCACACCCACTCCCGCATCGGGCGTTACAACCTTGAGGCGTCGCGCATGGATGCCGCAATCAATGTCGGCGACGGCCATTGGCCCGGCCTGATCGCGCATCGCCTCGTGGATGAGGAGCCGGTGCTCGTCGCGAGCCCCCGGCTTCTCGAAGGCATGCCCATCCGCGTGCCTGGGGACGTGGCCGGGCACCTCCTGCTGCAGGTGAGCACGCGCGCAGAGGAATGGCGCGAATGGTTCGTGGCCAACAAGATCTCGTCGCGGGAGATGCGCGTGGGGCCCTATTTCGAATTCACCATGCACCTCATCCAGGCGGTGGTGTCCGGAATCGGCATCGGGCTCGTCTCGCGCTGCCTCGTGGAGGCCGAGCTGCGCAGCGGCGAGCTCGTCTTGCCGTTGCCGGAGTCGCTGCACAACAGCCGCGGCTACTACTTCATCTATCCAACGGAAAAGGCGGATTTCCCGCCGCTGGTGACTTTCCGGGAATGGCTGCTGCCGCACGCGCTGCCAGCGCGTCCGCGCGCGCGGATTCAGGCGTAGCCGGGCGGCGGCGCGAAGCCGCCCGTGACTTCGCCAACCAGCTTTGCGAAGCCTATGCAGGCGCGGTCCTGCATCTGCGCCCCAACAACCTGGAGCCCACAAGGCAGGCCATCGGCGGCGAGGCCCACCGGCGCCATTGTCGACGGCAGGTTCACGAGGGTGCTCAAGCCCGCCCAGAAGAGCTGGTCGGTCGTGGGTTGCCGCACGCCATTCACCTGGATCGTGCGTTCGGGCCGTTCGCCGGCATGGTCGTGCGGGAATGCGGTGGAAGCCGCGGTCGGACAGAGCAGGAAGTCGTAGCGCGTGAAGAACTCGGCCCAGGCGAGGCGCATTCCCTCGCGCTCGTTGTGCAGGTTCCACCACTCACGGTGGCTCACGGTCACCGCGCGATCGATGTACGCCCGGTAGGAATTGTCGGAGGCATCCCGCGCCGCCGCGCCTTGCACGTGCCGCGCATAGGCCTCGTCCGAAACGCGCGCCCCGGTCGCCGAGCGAAGCAACATGAGGTACAGGTGATTGGCGCGGAGGAAGTCCACGCAAGGCCGCGCGCCATGGTCTACGCTCACGCCGGCCCGCGCCAATTCGTCCACGGCCTGCGCCAGCTTGCCCGTCAAGACCGCATCCACGTCGAAGGCCGGATGCTCCAGCATGACCGCAACGCGGAAATCCTTGGGCGAGCGCTTTCGCGGCGCGGGCAGGGAAAGGGTCCACCCTTCCGCATCGATGCCGGCGGGGCCGGCGATCACCTTCAGGGCGACGTCGAGGTCCTGCGCGCTGCGCCCGAGGGGACCGAAAACCACCAGGTCGCTTGGCGCGAAGCTGCCGGGAAGCTGGGCACCCTGCCAGGGCACCAGGCCGTACGTGGGCTTGTGGCCGAAGATGCCGCAGTAATGCGCGGGGTTGCGCACCGAGGCGCCGATGTCGGTGCCCAGCTCGAGGCCGGTGAGTCCCGCGGCGACCGCCGCCGCCGAGCCGCCGGAGGACCCGCCCGGCACGCGTGTCACATCCCACGGATTGTTGGTGGTGCCATGGATCTCGTTGAAGGTCTGCCAGTCCTGCAGCATGAGCGGCACGTTGCTCTTGCCGAAGATCACTGCGCCGGCCGCCTCCAGGCGGTCCACCATGACCGCATTGCGCGCGGGGAAATTCTCTCGGTAAACGGGATTGCCACGGGTGGACGGCGTGCCCTCCCAGTCGATGCTTTCCTTGATGGTCATCGGCACGCCGTGCAGGGGCCCGCAGGCATCGCCGCGGGCCACCATCGCGTCGGCCTTGCGCGCCGCTGCCCTCGCCCGATCCTCCTGCAGGAGGATGATGGCGTTCAGCGACGGGTTGTACTTTTCCACCCTGGCGAGGTAATGGTCGAGCAGCTCGAGGCAGCCGATCTCGCGCTCGCGGACGCGGGCCGCGAGCTCGACGGCGGAATCGAAGGCGATTTCGCCTCGCTGCGACTGGACGGTGGTCATCGGACGATTCTCGTCCGGGCGAGGCGGGGCCACAAGGCGAAAATACTCCTCTCGTTCATTCACGCCATGAATGGAAGGCGTGAATATTTTCGCGTTGTGGGGGAGTGGGAGCCGCGGCTTATCATGGGACTTCCATTTTCGACGCATGCGGCGAGGAGCACACACGATGGACCTGACCCAGGCGCAGCTCGCTCAGTACAAGGCCGACGGATACCTTTTCTTTCCCAGGCTCCTCGACGCCGCCGAGGTCGCGGCGCTCCAGAAAGCGATTCCGGAGCTTGCCGCGCGCACCGGCCCCGAGGTGAAACGCCAGGATCCGGACTCGCCCCCCAAGATCGTCTACGCGCCGCACAAGTTCTCGACGGCGTTCGACACGCTCTCCCGCCTTCCGCGCACGCTGGGAATCGTGCAGCAGATCCTGAATGACGACATCTACCTCTACCAGAGCCGCATCAACCTCAAGCTGCCGTTCGCCGGCGACGCCTGGTCCTGGCATCAGGACTTCTCCGCGTGGAACCGGGGTGACGGAATGCCGAAGCCCCACGCCATCATGACGGCGGTCTTCCTGCAGGATTGCACCCCGGCCAATGGTCCGCTGCTCGTGATCCCGGGAAGCCACACCGAGGATGTCTCGCTGGTCCTCAAGCGCGAGGCGAACGTGCAGGGCTACGAGGTGCAGCGGATGTCCAACGAGCTGCTCGCGTCGCTCGCTTCCGAGCGCGCCATAGTGGACCTCTCCGGGCCGGCGGGATCGATCGCCTTCATCCATCCGACGCTCGTCCACGGCTCCGCGGCAAACATGACGCCCTGGCCGCGCGCGATCCTCTATCTCAACTACAACGCGGTCTCGAACAAGACGATGGCGAACCAGCGCCCCTGGTACATGAACAACCCGGACTGGACTCCGCTGCAACTGGCGGACGATTCGGCGCTGGCCGAGCCGGCAGAAAATCTCGCCGCCTCGCCCCACCCAAGCGGCTGGCGGTCGCCCGCCTCGGCGAAATCCGCATAGGTCGTGGCCTGCGGCTGGGAGGTGTTGGTCTCGTGCATGAAGCCGCCGACGGCAATGCGGCGCCCCGAAAGCCGCGGAGTATTCATGGCGTGAATGATCTAGCTGAGTACTATGATGTTGTGGGGCGTGGCGAAGGGCTGCCACGATGCAGCAACGGTCGTCTTATCGAATGGGAGTCAGCCATGCCGCTGGTCAGGACTTGCCTTTTTGCATTCGCAGCGCTGTTCATGACTGCCATTCCGGCCGCGGCCCAGGACTACCCGTCCCAACCGGTGACCTTCATCGTTCCGCGCACACCCGGCGGTGGCTCCGACATCATCATACGGACGCTCGCCCCCGAACTCAGCAAGAAGCTCGGCGTCCTGGTCCTGATCGAGAACCGGCCCGACTCGGCCGCGATCATCGGCGCGCAGCTCGTCGCGCAGTCCAAGCCCGATGGGTACAGGTTCTATCTTTCGGACAACTCGTTCTACCAGAACCCGGCGATCAACGACAAGCTCCCCTACGACACGCTCAAGGATTTCACGGCGGTGACGATGCTTGCCGAAGGCCCGGTGCTCATGGTCGCGCATCCGAGTGTCCCCGTGAAAAACCTGAAGGAAGTGATCGACCTCGCGAAGAAGCGGCCCGGCGAGCTCACGTTCGGCTCGGGCGGCATCGGCTCGTCCACACACCTCATCGGCGTGCTGCTCAACCTCGAAGCCGGGACCAAGATCCGCCACATCCCCTACAAGTCGGCGGGCGATTCGGTGGCCGCGGTCATCGGCGGCCATGTCAACTTCCAGTTCGGCGGCATCAGCTCGGCCCGCGCGCACGTCGAAAGCGGCAAGATCGTTCCGATCGCGCTCACCGGGAGCAAACGCAACCCGGCGATGCCCCAGGTGCCGACCATGGAAGAAACCGGCCTCAAGGCGGTGGACGTCACCAGCGTCTGGGGCGTGCACGCGCCCGCCGGCACACCGCTCGCGATTCGCCAGAAGGTGCGCGATGCCTTCGCCGCCGTGATGGCCGCGCCCGAGATGACGACGAAGCTCAACAGCCTCGGTTACACGCCGCTGGGCATCACGCCCGAGGAGCACCAGGCGATGACCGAGAGGATCGTGAACCGTTGGATGGCGCTGTCGAAGAAAGTTGACCTGAGCGACTGATGGGCGCGGCGCCTGGGCAGTATCGCTTCCTGTTGCTGCAGGCCTTCAGCCTGCCGGCCGGCTCGAAATACACGCTGCGGCCGATGAGCGGCGCGAAGGAGGCGATGCTCATGAACCATGGGGATTTCGCCTCGGTCCTCGAGGGTGTGTCGTGGGACCTGCACCCCGGAGCCCCCGCGCCGCATGGCGACTGGCCGGTCGAGACGCGCGAGGAATTCTGCCTGCTGTCGGCGAGCCGCCTGCCGATCGTGCGCGAGGCCTGCGAGAGCGGAAAGTACAACGCCATCGTGATGCTGGGCGGGGGCGACCCTGGTTTCCCCGAAGCGCGCGAGATCGGCCGCAGGCATGGCATTCCCGTCACCTCGAACGCCCATGCGCAGATGCACCTCGCGGCGATGCTCGGAAACAAGTTCGGCATGATCGACATCTCCGAGACGCACAACATGCACATGCATTCGCTGGTGGTGCAATACCGCTTCACGGACCGCTGCGCCTCGATCCGCAACATCAACTTCCCGCTGCCGCGCCCACCCTATGTCGACCAGGGCTCGGTCCTCGAGGAACGCGAGAAGGCGAAGCGCGGCGAGGCCTCGGTGATGCTGGAAAGCGCTGTCGCGGAATCGATCGCCGCGATCGAGGAGGACGGCGCAGAAGTACTGGTCATCGGCTGCTCCGCCGCCTTCTGGTTGCGGCCCTTCCTGCAGGAGCGCCTCGCGGCGCTGGGGTGGGAAGTGCCTGTGCTCGAGGGCTATGGCAGCGCGATCGCCCAGGCGAAGATGCTCGTCGACTTGAAGCTGAGCGTCAGCGGCCTGGCCTTTCCGGGATCGGCGACCCGGCGTTGGCGACGCAAGAAGACCTTCTAGGAAATCAATTTGAACCGGCAAGTACTCGTGGTGGGCACTGATGCGCCTTTCGGCGCCGGGATCGTCAAGCGCCTGCGCGCCGACGGTTATGAAGTCGGGGGTATCGCCGGCACGGCCGGCCTCGAAGCCGCGCTCGGCAAGCTCGAGCCGGGATTTGTCCCGCACCGCATGGTCGTGGTGCCGCGGCGGCCGACGGTAACGCCGGTCTCGGAGCTTGCACCGGAAGACCTGATCGGCGATACCGACGAAGCGCTTGTGGGAGCAGAGACCGCCGCGCGCCACTTGCTGATGTCCGCGACGAAGGGCAGCGCGCGCCGCCTGGTGCTGTTGTCGGGATGGGCCGTGATGGGCTTGCCCGGCGCCACGACGGCCAGTGCCATCGCCGGCGGCCTGGTCGGCCTGGCCAAGAGCTGGGCGCTCGAACTGGCTCCCGAAGGGGTCACGGTGAATGCAGTCGTCGCCGGCCCCGGCGTCGATGGGTCCGAGTGGGAAGCGACCTTGCCTCCAACGGGCGCGCACCCGACCGATGATCAGATCGCGCACGCCGTCGCGTTTTTCCTCGACGAGCGCTCGGGCGGCGTGAACGGACAGGTGATGTTCGTCTGCGGCGGCCTCACACCGGGAATCATGCCCACATGACCGATACCGTCCTCGTCACCGGCGTCGCACGCGGAATCGGCCGCGCCATTTCCGAGCGTTTGGTGATCGAAGGCTACAGTGTCATCGGAGTGGATATCCTCGACGATGCGCCCGCGGGGCTTGCTGCTTTCGAGCCCTGCGACATGTCGGATCCGCAAAGCGCGCGCGCGGCTCTTGCCCGCCTCATCGCCAAGTCGCCTGCGACGCGCCTCGTCAACTGCGTAGGCTCCTCGTTCCGCGAGAACCTGAGGGAAGGCAACGGCGACAAGCAGCGCCGCCTCATCCGCCTCAATATCGCGAGCGCCCTGATCGCGACGCAGAGTGTACTGCCGGCGATGCGCGCCGTGCGCTTCGGGCGAATCGTCAACATCACCAGCCGCGCCGTGAACGGGCGCGAGACTCGCAGCGCATACGCAGCAACAAAGGCAGGGCTCGCCGCGATCACACGCTCCTGGGCACTGGAGCTGGCGCAAGACGGCATCGCCGTGAATGCGGTCGGCCCCGGCATGATCAACACTGAGCTCTTCCGGCGCAACAATCCGCCCGGCTCTCGCGACGTCTACCGGCTCAAGAATGCGATCCCGATGGCCCGGATGGCGGAACCCGACGAAGTTGCGCAGACGGTGCTGTATTTCCTGGACGCGAAGATCACCTACGTCACCGGCCAGATGGTGTTCGTTTGTGGCGGGCTTTCGCTGGGAACGTATGCGCCCAAGGCGAACGCTGGAGCGCCGTAGCCTCTACCTCACCCGGCGCTGCGCTCGCACTGCGCGGCGAGACCGTCAATCCCATGGCCGACCTGCCAGGTGCGCGTAGCTGAGAAACAACGGCGGCGAAGCCGGAGTGGTCCATCGGCGCGTCCAATGACTTCCATTCGCCCGGGAAGAACCATGAGCCACCGCCTCGGCCGAGCAGCTTGTTGCGCTCGACAAGCTCAACCGGCAGGTGGCATCGGGCCTTGCGCGGGCGTTCGACCGCTGGAAGAAATACGATGCGGGCCGCCAGGCCCACGCGCGCGCCGCGCTCGAATCGATCCGCGATGCCTAGGGAAGCTCTGAACAAGTACCGGGGATCTGCGTTGCGGCAGGTGCGGATGGCTGCAAGGCGGACGTCGCCGCGAATGTCGACAACCTTCGCAAGGCGTCCAACGACGC